>MLJW01000413.1_pt1 | contig 19762 bp, 19 predicted proteins | sample 888231 | NCBI WGS metagenome assembly MLJW01 (sample SAMN05788063, study PRJNA343431) | mine drainage metagenome | isolation source: sample collected from the inflow into an acid mine drainage treatment plant... | place: Germany: Lusatia, lignite mining district
CAAGCTCGGCGCGACCGTCGAGGCCGGCGCCGACTGGCTGCTCGTGCACCCGCTGGCGGCCGCGCACTGGCGCAGCGCGAGCATCGCGACCTACGACGACCACCGCGTCGCGATGTGCTTCTCGCTGGCCAGCTTCGGCCCGGCCGACGTGCGCATCGAGGACCCGGGCTGCGTGGCCAAGACCTTCCCCGGCTATTTCGACGCGCTGCGCGCGATCGCGCGCCCGGTTCCGGTGATCGCGATCGACGGCCCGACCGCGTCGGGCAAGGGCACGCTGGCTTCGCGCGTGGCCGCCGCGCTGGGCTTCCATTACCTCGACTCCGGCGCGCTGTACCGCGCTTGCGCGCTGCTCGCGCTGCGCGAGCACGTCGCGCTCGACGACGCAACGGCGCTGGCCGCGCTGGCGCGTCACATGCCCTTGCGCTGCGACGGCAGCCGCATCTGGCTCGGCGCCGAAAACGTCAGCGAATCGATCCGGGCCGAGCCGGTCGGCCAGGCGGCGTCGAAGCTGGCCTCGCTGCCCGCGGTGCGCGAGGCGCTGCTGGCGCTGCAGCGCAGCCTGCGCCGCGCGCCGGGCCTGGTCGCCGACGGCCGCGACATGGGCAGCGTCGTCTTTCCCGACGCCCGTTTGAAGGTGTTTCTGACCGCGGGCGCCGCAGCGCGCGCCGAGCGCCGGCATAAACAATTGATTTCTCTTGGAATTTCAACTACACTCCAGGCCGTCTTGGTGGATCTGGAACAACGCGACGCGCGCGACACCCAGCGCAGCGTCGCGGCGTTGCGTCCAGCCGTGGACTCGTTGCCGCTGGACAACTCGGAGCTCGACGTCGAACAGACCGTGCGCCAGTTGTTGCAGTGGTGGCGGCAGCACAGCGCTGCATGAGTTTTTGAAGAGCCGCCCGCGCCGCCCCGGCGCGGGTTCTTGCAACCAACCCCGCGGGGCACCCCGCGGACCGGAAGTCTTTCGATGTCAGTCAACCCCAGCGCCGGCCAAGCCGGTGAATCGTTCGCCGCCCTGTTCGAGGAATCGCTGAAGACGCGCGACATGCGCGCCGGCGAAGTGATCACTGCCGAAGTGGTCGGCGTCGACCCCAATTTCGTCATCGTCAACGCCGGACTGAAGTCCGACGCCTACATCCCGATCGACGAATTCAAGAACGACCACGGCGAAGTCGAGGTCCAGGTCGGCGATTTCGTCTCGGTCGCGATCGACGCGCTCGAGAACGGCTACGGCGACACCATGCTGTCGCGCGACAAGGCCAAGCGCCTGGCATCGTGGATGTCGCTGGAAAAGGCGCTGGAATCGGGCGAGTTCGCCACCGGCACCGTGACCGGCAAGGTCAAGGGCGGCCTGACCGTGATGATCAACGGCATCCGTGCGTTCCTGCCGGGTTCGCTGCTCGACACGCGTCCGGTCAAGGACACCACGCCGTTCGAAGGCAAGACCCTCGAGTTCAAGGTCATCAAGCTCGACCGCAAGCGCAACAACGTCGTGCTGTCGCGCCGCGCCGTCGTGGAAGCCAGCCAGGGCGAGGAACGCGCCAAGCTGCTCGAGACGCTGAAGGAAGGCATGATCGTGCACGGCGTGGTCAAGAACATCACCGACTACGGTGCATTCGTCGACCTCGGCGGCATCGACGGCCTGCTGCACATCACCGACCTGGCGTGGCGCCGCGTGCGTCACCCCAGCGAAGTCGTCACCCCGGGCCAGGAGCTCGACGCCAAGGTGCTGAAGTACGACGCCGAGAAGAACCGCGTCTCGCTGGGCCTGAAGCAGATGGGCGACGATCCGTGGGTCGGCGTGTCGCGCCGCTACCCGTCGGGCACGCGTCTGTTCGGCAAGGTCACCAACCTGACCGACTACGGCGCCTTCGTCGAGATCGAGCCGGGCATCGAAGGCCTGGTCCACGTGTCCGAAATGGACTGGACGAACAAGAACGTCGCGCCGAGCAAGGTCGTGCAGCTCGGCGACGAAGTCGAAGTGCAGGTGCTGGAGATCGACGAGGATCGCCGCCGCATCAGCCTGGGCATGAAGCAATGCCGTGCGAATCCGTGGGACGAATTCGCCGCCAACCACAACCGCGGCGACCGCGTCAGCGGCCCGGTCAAGTCGATCACCGACTTCGGCGTGTTCATCGGCCTGCCCGGCGGCATCGACGGTCTGGTGCACATGTCCGACCTGTCGTGGAACGAGCCCGGCGAAGCCGCGGTGCGCAATTACAAGAAGGGCCAGGACGTCGAAGCGGTCGTGCTCGGCATCGACATCGAGCGCGAGCGCATCTCGCTGGGCATCAAGCAGCTCGAAGGCGATCCGTTCATGAATTTCGCCGCGATCAACGACAAGGGCAAGGTCGTCAACGGAACCGTCAAGTCGGTTGACGCCAAGGGCGCGGTGATCGACCTCGGCCAGGACGTCGAGGGCTATCTGCGCGCCTCGGAAATCTCGCGCGACCGCGTCGAGGATGCGCGCAACATGCTCAAGGACGGCGACGAGGTCAATGCGATGGTGATCAACATCGATCGCAAGAACCGCTCGATCCAGCTGTCGATCAAGGCCAAGGACAGCGTCGATCAGCAAGAGGTGATGAGCCGTCTGGCCAGCGAGCAGCGCGAAGCCACCGGCACCACCAACCTCGGCGCGCTGCTGCGTGCCAAGCTGGACCAGAGCCAGGAGTAAGACCCGCTCGCCGCGGCGCCTGCGCCGCGGCGCGGCGCGGGGCCCAGGCGGCCTCGCGCCGCGCGGGCCCGCCCCGCCCCGCAGCCTCAACCCTCGTCACCCGATGACCCGTTCCGATCTCGTCGACCAGCTGGCCGAGCGCTTCCCGCAGCTCACCCATCGCGATGCCGAACTCGCGGTGAAGACCATCCTCGACGCGCTGTCGGAAGCGCTCGAAAACAGCCACCGGGTCGAAATCCGCGGCTTCGGCAGTTTCTCCGTCAGTCACCGGCCGGCACGCATCGGCCGCAATCCGCGCTCGGGCGAACAGGTCGTCGTGCCGGAAAAGCGCATGCCCCACTTCAAGCCGGGCAAGTCCTTGCGCGAACTCGTCGATCGTCGCGGCCCGGACGCCGCCTGAACGGTTCCGAGCCCTAGAATGGGCTCGCAGGTGCGGCCAGCCCGGCTGTAGCCTCCCTTTTTCGTCGACCTCGATGCGCGCCCTGACCTGGTTCGTCCGCCTGATCCTGTTCCTGTTGCTGTTCGGCCTGGCGCTGAACAACCTGGAACCGACCGTCCTGCATCTGCTGTTCGGCACGCAATGGCGTGCGCCGCTGTTCGTGCTGCTGCTCGCCGCGTTCACGCTGGGCGTCGTGCTCGGCGCGCTGGCCATGTTGCCGGCGTGGCTGCGCGCGCGCCGTGGCGCGCAGGCTCGGGCCACGTCGCTGGTGACCGCGCCACCGCCACCGGCGGCCACGCCGCCGCATCCCCCGGGTGTGATCGACGGCAGCACCGATGGAGTTTGAACTGTGGTGGCTGCTGGCGCTGCCGCTGGCTTTCGGTCTGGGCTGGCTGGCATCGCGCCTCGACCTGCGCCAATGGCGCCGTGACGGCGGCGTTCGCCGCAGCGCGGCGCTGTCGTATTTCCGCGGTCTCAATTTCCTGCTCAGCGAGCAGCAGGACCAGGCGATCGACGCCTTCATCGAGGCGGTGACCGCCGATCCCGACACGGTCGACCTGCACTTCGCGCTGGGCAATCTTTTTCGCCGCCGTGGCGAATACGAACGCGCGGTTCGCGTGCACCAGAACTTGCTGGCACGCGCCGATCTGTCGGGTGCGGACCGCCAGCGCGCCCAGGTCGCGCTGGCGCAGGATTTCTTCAAGGCCGGACTGCTCGACCGCGCCGAGGACGCCTACGCCTCCCTGATGGGCACGCCGCTGCGCTCGGAAGCGCTGGCCGCGCTGCTGCAGATCTTCGAGCGCACGCGCGAATGGGAACGCGCGATCGACTGCGCGCGCGAGCTCGAGCGCCTGGGCGCCGGCAGCTACGCACGCCAGATCGCGCACTACTGGTGCGAACTGGCGCTGCGCGCGCGCCAGCGCGACGACCTCGACGGTGCGCTGCGCGCGCTCGACGAGGCCGCCGCGATCGACGCCCACGCGGTGCGACCATGGCAGTTGCGCGCGGCGATCGCGCAGCGCCAGGGACAGGTCGACACGGCGATCGGGCAGTTGCAGCACATCGCGCAGTTGCGCCCCGAATTCGTCGCGCTGGTCGCGCTCGACCTGGCGCAGCTGTTCGACGCCGCCGGACAGCGCGAAGCCGGGCTCGACTGGCTGCTCGCGCAACTTCGCGACAACCCGGCGATCGACCTGCTCGACGCGGTGCTGCGGCTCGTCGCCCAGCGCTGCGCCGTCCGCGCCGATCTCGCCGCGCCAGCCGATCACCAGCAGCAGCGGCACCGCGCAAACTTCGGGAGCGGCCAGCGACGCCAGCGGGTTCAGCGCTGCACCCAGCCCCGAGTTCTGCAGGTAGACCAGCGGCACGCCGCCTGCGGCCAGATGCACGCCGATCGCCGCAGCCACCGCCGCGCCCTCGTTGCAGGCGACTCGATGGACGATGTCCGGATGGCCGCGCTGCAGGCACGCGCCGAGCCCGCGCAGCAGCGAATCGGGAACGCCGCAGGCGTAGCGCACGCCGGCGGCGGCGAGCTGGTCGACGAAGCGTGCGGAGTCGATCGGCATCGTCGGCCGCGCCTCAGCGCGTCCCCGGAATCAGGCCGAGGATGTCCTCGACCGGCATGCACTGCGCTTCGGCTTCGAGCGTGCGGCCGTGCTCGAGGATGGCCAGCGCGACCTTGCGCATCGCCGGGTAGGCGGCGCGCAGCAGATGGTTGGCGTAGATCACGATGTTGAAGCGGTGGCGGCTGAACTCGCCGAACGGCACCGCGCTGTGGCGCGTCGGCACGCACACCAGCGGCACCGCGGCGTGGCACGCGCGAAAGCGCGCGGCGAACTCGAGGATCTCGGCCGGGTTGTCGCGATTGCTGTGGATCATGATGCCGTCGGCGCCGGCGTCGACGTAGGCGCCGGCGCGGCTCAGCGCGTCGTCCATGCCGGCGTCGAGCACCAGGCTCTCGACGCGGGCGATGATCATGAACTCGTCGGTGAGCTGCGCCGCCTTGCCCTGCGCGATCTTGTCGCAGAAGGTGCCGATCGACTCCTGCCGCTGCACGACCGAGTTGCCGAGCAACGAGTTGCGTTTCAGGCCGACCTTGTCCTCGATGATGACGGCCGACACGCCGAGGCGCTCTAGCGTGCGCACGTTCATCCGGAAATGTTCGGCGTGCCCACCAGAATCGCCATCAATAATCATGGGCTTCGTCGTGACATCGAATATTTCATCGATATTCGACAGACGATACCGGATATCGAGTGCCCCGGTATCGGGTTTGCCGCGCACCGCCGAATCGGTCAGCGAACTCGACCAGAAGGCGTCGTATTCGACGCCGTCGGCGCCGGCGCCTATGCGCGCCGATTCGGCGATCAGCGCGCAGATCGGGTTGTGCGCCTCGATCACGCGCAGGCAGCCCTTGCGCGCCAGCGCCTCGCGCAGCGCGCGCCGCCGTGCATCGGCGGTGGCGACGACTGGGAAGCAGGTAGGGGTATTCATGACCGACGGGGGCTGCAGACACGATGCGCGAGGGACGCATTGTTTTCGTGCCATCAGAACGCTGTCAAATCCGCGGTCAATACCCGTCGATGATTAATCGATTAATCGTTACAGGGGTATTTTCAGGGTGGAGTCGGCGCGGCGCGCAAAAAAAACCGGGGCCCGCAGGCCCCGGTTCGCGGTGCAAGGCCGGCTGGCTTCAGGCGGCGAGCAGCTGGCGCAGCACGAACGGCAGGATGCCGCCGTGACGGTAGTAGTCGACCTCGATCGGCGTGTCGATGCGCAGGCGCACGGTGACGCGCTGCTCGGGCTTGCCGTCGCGGCGCACGACCAGCACCGCGTCCTGCTGCGGCTTGATGTCGTCGCCGAGCAGCACGTCGAAGCTCTCGGTGCCGTCGATGCCCAGCGACTGCCACGAATCGTCGCCGAGGAACTGCAGAGGCAGCACGCCCATGCCGATCAGGTTCGAGCGGTGGATGCGCTCGAAGCTGCGCGCGACGACGGCCTTGACGCCGAGCAGCTGGGTGCCCTTGGCGGCCCAGTCGCGGCTCGAGCCGGTGCCGTATTCCTCGCCGGCGAGGATCACGGTCGGCGTGCCGGCGGCGACGTACTTCATTGCCGCGTCGTAGATGTACATCTTGTCGCCCGAGGGCTGGAACAGCGTGACGCCGCCTTCCTCGCGCGAGCCGTCGGCCTGCGGCGGGATCATCAGGTTCTTGATGCGCACGTTGGCGAAGGTGCCGCGCATCATCACCTCGTGGTTGCCGCGGCGCGAGCCGTAGCTGTTGAAGTCGGCCTTGGCCACGCCGTTGGCCAGCAGCCACTGGCCGGCCGGCGAGCTTTCCTTGATCGAACCGGCCGGGGAGATGTGGTCGGTGGTGATCGAGTCGCCGAACAGCGCCAGCGCGCGCGCGCCCTGCACGCTGTTGGCGGCGGCGGTCGGCGTCATCTCGAAGCCGGCGAAGAACGGCGGCTCGGCGATGTAGGTGCTGGCCGGCCAGTCGTAGACCTGACCCGACGATTTCGGAATCTGGTTCCACAGCTTGCCCGGCTTGTCGACGACTTGCGCGTAGTTGGCCTTGTACGCCTTCGGATCGAGCGCGACCTTGAGCAGCTTGTCGACTTCCTCGGTGCTCGGCCAGATGTCGCCGAGGTAGACCGCGCGGCCGCCCTTGCCGGTGCCCACCGGCTCGGTCATCAGGTCGCGGGTGACGTTGCCGGCGATCGCGTAGGCGACGACCAGCGGCGGCGAGGCCAGGAAGTTGGCCTTCAGGTTCGGGTGGATGCGCGCTTCGAAGTTGCGGTTGCCCGACAGCACCGCGGCGCACACCAGGTTGTTGTCGACGATGGCCGCGTCGATGTCGTCGGCCAGCCCGCCGGCGTTGCCGATGCAGGTCGTGCAGCCGTAGCCGGCGGTGTAGAAGCCCAGCTTCTCGAGGTAGGGCAGCAGGCCGGTGCGCTCGAGGTATTCGGTGACGACGCGCGATCCCGGGGCCAGCGAGGTCTTCACGTGCTTCTTGACCTTGAGCCCGGCCTCGACCGCCTTCTTCGCCAGCAGGCCGGCGGCCAGCAGCACGCTGGGGTTGGAGGTGTTGGTGCACGAGGTGATCGCGGCGATCAGCACGTCGCCGTCGCCCAGCTCGATGCCGGTGCTGGTCTTGACGCTCTGGCCCAGGCGCTCGGCCGGCTGGTTGAAGCCGCCCTGATCCATCGGCGCGGCGAACAGCTCGGTGAAGCGCGACTTGACGCTGCCCAGCTCGATGCGGTCCTGCGGGCGCTTCGGTCCGGCCAGCGACGGCGCCACGCTGCCCAGGTCGAGGCTGAGCACGGTCGAGTAGTCGATGTCGCCGGCCTTGGGCACGCCGTACATCTTCTGCGCCTTGAAGTAGGCCTCGAGCGCCTCGAGTTCGGCCTTGGTGCGGCCGGTGCCCTTGAAGTAGGCGATGGTCTTGTCGTCGACCGGGAAGAAGCCCATCGTCGCGCCGTATTCGGGCGCCATGTTGGCGATGGTCGCGCGGTCGGTCACGCTGAGGTTCGAGGTGCCTTCGCCGAAGAACTCGACGAACTTGCCGACCACCTTGGCGCGGCGCAGCATCTCGGTGACGGTCAGCACCAGGTCGGTGGCGGTGACGCCGCCGCGCAGCTTGCCCTTGAGCTCGACGCCGACGACGTCGGGGGTCAGGAAATACACCGGCTGGCCGAGCATGCCGGCTTCGGCCTCGATGCCGCCGACGCCCCAGCCGACCACGCCGACGCCGTTGATCATCGTCGTGTGGCTGTCGGTGCCGACCAGCGTGTCGGGGTAGTAGACGTCGCCGGCGCCCTTGTGCACGCCGCGCGCCAGGTATTCGAGGTTGATCTGGTGGACGATGCCGAAGCCCGGGGGCACGACGCCGAAAGTGTCGAACGCCTGCATGCCCCACTTCATGAACTGGTAGCGCTCGCGGTTGCGCTGGAACTCGAGCTGCATGTTCAGGTCGAGCGCCTTCTTCGTGCCGTAGTTGTCGATCATCACCGAGTGGTCGACGACCAGGTCGACCGGCACCAGCGGCTCGATCGCCTTCGGGCTCTTGCCCATGCGGTCGGCCACCGAGCGCATTGCGGCCACGTCGGCCAGCAGCGGCACGCCGGTGAAGTCCTGCAGCACGACGCGCGCGAGCACGAAGGGGATTTCGTCGACGCGCCGGGCGTTGGGCTTCCAGCCGGCGAGCTGGCGCACGTGCTCGGCGGCGACGCGCCGTCCGTCGCAGTTGCGCAGCACCGACTCGAGCACGACGCGGATCGACACCGGCAGGCGCGACACGTCGATGCCGAGCTCCTTGCCGAGTTGCGGGATCGAGTAGAACTTACCCGTCTTGCCGCTCGCGGTCTTGAACGACTTGAGCGTGCCGGCATAAGCGTGCTTGGGGGCTGCTGCGGTCTTGGGGGTCTTGGTCGCCATGGCGGGACTCCGGTTTTTGGGATGGGGTGTGAACGGGCGTCGGTTGTAGGAGTGCTACTCAGCGACTGGCGACCACCGGATTGCAGTCGTCGGCCAGGCGGGTCATGTTGCGGTTGTCGAACAGCATGCTTTTGGCCGGGATCTGGATCATCACCAGCCCGACCTTGCGGTCGTCGTAGTGGTAGGCGCCGGTGCTCGTCGGATCGCGATCGAGGCGGTAGCGGCGCCCTTTCCAGATCAGCTCGAGCGAGTCGGCGGCGACGTGCTCGATGTCCATCGATTGATGGTCGCTGCAGCGCATCGGGCCGGATTTCATCGGATAGGTGGGAATGACGGTTTCTTCGGCCGCGCGCACCTGGGCGCAGGCGAGAAGTCCGGCAGCAGCGAGCACGGCGAGTCGGCGGTACATGGCACAGGGTCTCCGAAGCGTGATGGCGGGCATTGCGCTACGGCAGATTCAGCAACGCTGCGCGCGCGGCAATGACGGTTCGACGTCGACGCGAGTGTAATTCGCGTCGGGCCGCCGTTGGCGCCTGCGAGCATCGGGATCCTTGCGCGGTGGCGGCGGGCCGCAAGGCCCGTCGCCGCTGACCGATTACAGCAGGTGCTTGACGCCGTCGCGCTCCTCGAGCAGCTCGGCCAGCGTCTTGTCGATGCACTGCTGCGAGAACGCGTCGATCGGCAGCCCGTCGATGCGCTTGTACTCGCCGCCTTCGCAGGTGACCGGGTAGCCGAACACGACGTCCTCGGGGACGCCGTAGGCGCCGTCGGACGGGATGCCCATCGTCACCCAGCGGCCGTTGGTGCCGAGCACCCAGTCGTGCATGTGGTCGATCGCCGCGTTGGCCGCCGACGCCGCCGAGCTCAGGCCGCGCGCCTCGATGATCGCGGCGCCGCGCTTGCCCACGGTCGGCAGGAACACGTTGCGGTTCCAGTCGTCGTCGTTGATCATGTCCTTGACCGACTGGCCGTCGATGGTCGCGAAGCGGTAGTCGGCGTACATGGTCGGCGAGTGGTTGCCCCAGACGCAGAACTTCTCGATCGACGCGACCGCCTTGCCGGTCTTCGCGGCGATCTGCGAGAGGCCGCGGTTGTGGTCCAGGCGCAGCATCGCGGTGAAGTTCTTCTTCGGCAGGTCGGGGGCCGACTTCATCGCGATGTAGGCGTTGGTGTTGGCCGGGTTGCCGACGACCAGCACGCGCACGTCGCGCTTGGCCACCGCGTTCAGCGCCTTGCCCTGCGCGGTGAAGATCTGCGCGTTGGCGGCGAGCAGGTCGCGACGCTCCATGCCGGGGCCGCGCGGACGCGCGCCGACCAGCAGCGCGCAGTCGATGTCCTTGAACGCGGTGTTGGCGTCGCTGTGCGCGGTCATGCCGGCCAGCAGCGGGAACGCGCAGTCCTCGAGTTCCATCATCACGCCCTTGAGCGCCTTCTGCGCCTTCTCGTCGGGAATCTCGAGCAGCTGCAGGATCACCGGCTGGTCCTTGCCGAGCATTTCGCCCGAGGCGATGCGGAACAGCAGGGCGTAGCCAATCTGGCCGGCGGCGCCGGTGACGGCGACGCGCATGGGGGCTTTGGACATCTTGATCTCCGAGAAGAGTGTGACGTGAAGGAACGTTCGATCCGATCGCGCTCGCGCGACGCGGTCAGACAGACATTAGAGCGTTCATGATGCGGCGCATCAACAGTGTAGGTGGATGCCGGCGCGGCCGTCAATGATCCTATATCATATATAAGACATCTATTAGGACATACTGGACAAGGGGTTCTCCCTGTGCTGCAATGCAGCGCATGGCAACGTCGTCGCACCCCCAGAATCCGAGCGGCAGCCCGGCCACGGGCGCGCCGGTGTTCAGCCCGCTGTATCAGCAGATCAAGGCGCTGATCCTGCGCAGCCTGCAATCGGGCGAGTGGAAGCCCGGCGAGCTGATTCCCAGTGAGGCCGAGCTGGCGACGCGCTACGGCGTCAGCCAGGGCACGGTGCGCAAGGCGGTCGACGAACTGTCGGCCGACAACCTGCTGATGCGCCGCCAGGGGCGCGGCACTTTCGTCACGACGCACCACGAGGAACAGGTCAAGTTCCGCTTCCTGCGCCTGGTGCCCGACGACGACTCGGGTTCGGCGCTGCGCATGGAACGCGAGTTCCTCGCCTGCCACCGCGTTCGCGCTGCCGCCGACGTGGCCCGCCTGCTCGGCGTGAAGAGCGGCGACATGGTGCTGGAGATCCGCCGCGTGCTGCGCATCGCCGGCCGTCCGCTGGTCTACGAGGACATCTATTTGCCGGCGACGACGTTTCGCGGCCTTACCGCCGAGCGTCTCGAAGGCTACAAGGGGCCGCTGTACGCGATGTTCGAATCCGAGTTCGGCACGCGCATGGTTCGCGCCGAGGAGAAGATCCGCGCGGTGTGCGCCGGGGCCGACGAAGCCGCGCTGCTGCAGGTGGATCCGGGGCAGGCGTTGCTTTCAGTCGAGAGACTTTCTTTCAGTTACGGGGACCAGGCGGTGGAGCTGCGCCGCGGGCTTTACGTGACGACACACCACCACTATCGCAACACTTTGAGCTGAACCGCGACGACGCTCGCTGTAAGCGCCGAGCGTGTTGCGCCGCATAACATAGCTGCCGCAAAAATCGCAGGAGGTCAGACAACCATGTCCACTTTAGAAACGCGCAAGCGGCCCGAGTACCGCAACATCCACATCACCGATTTGATCAGCTACCGGCTGCCGCTGGCCGGCCTGGTCTCGATCCTGCATCGCATCAGCGGCGCCGTGATGTTCCTGCTGCTGCCATTCGTGCTGTGGGTGTTCGACACCAGCCTGCGCTCGCAGCAGGGCTGGGACGCGGTCGCCGGCGTGTTGTCGGCGTGGCCGCTGAAGATCATCGTGCTGGGGCTTTTCTGGGCGCTGGCGCATCACCTGTGCGCCGGCATCCGCCACGTGCTGATGGAAGTGCGCCATGCGTTGAGCAAGCAGCAGGGGCGTCGTTACGCGGCGGTCACCTTGACCGTGTCGCTGCTGCTGACCGCGGCGTTCGCCGTGCACCTGTTCACCGGAGCCTGAAATGAGCGAAAAGGATTACGGCGCCAAGCGTCTCGTCGTCGGCGCGCATTACGGCCTGCGCGACTGGCTCGCGCAACGCGTCACCGCGGTCGTGCTCGCGCTGTACGCGCTGTTCCTGCTGGCGTTCTTCGCCTGGCCGCAGCCGCTGAGCTACGCGCGCTGGTCGGGGCTGTACGCATCGCAGCCGATGAAGCTGTTCTCGTTCGTCGCCTTCGCCGCTTTGCTCTACCACGTGTGGGTCGGCATGCGCGATATCTGGATGGATTACGTCAAGCCGGTCGGCCTGCGCCTGGTGCTGCAGGCGGCGACCATCGTCTGGCTCGTGGCCTGCACCGGCTGGGCCGTGCAAGTCCTGTGGAGGGTTTGAGCCGTGCAAGTCAACAAACGCAAATTCGACGTCGTCATCGTCGGGGCTGGCGGCTCCGGGCTGCGCTGCGCACTGCAGCTGGCGCGCGCCGGGCGCGACGTCGCGGTGCTGTCCAAGGTGTTCCCGACGCGGTCGCACACGGTGGCCGCGCAAGGCGGCATCAGTGCCTCGCTGGGCAATATGAGCGAGGACAATTGGTACTGGCACATGTTCGACACCGTCAAGGGCTCGGACTACCTGGGTGACCAGGACGCCATCGAGTTCATGTGCCGCGAAGCGCCCAGCGCCGTGTACGAGCTCGAGCACATGGGCATGCCGTTCGACCGCAATGCCGACGGAACGATCTATCAGCGTCCGTTCGGCGGCCACACCGCGAACCTCGGCGAGAAGCCGGTGCAGCGCGCCTGCGCCGCCGCCGACCGCACCGGCCACGCGCTGCTGCACACGCTGTACCAGCAGAACGTTGCGTCGCGCACGCACTTCTTCGTCGAGTGGATGGCGCTCGACCTGGTGCGCGACGCCGACGGCGACGTCGTCGGCGTGGTCGCGATGGAAATGGAGACCGGCGAAGTCACGATCTTCGAGGCCAAGTCCACGGTGCTGGCCACCGGCGGCGCCGGTCGCATCTTCCAGGCGTCGACCAACGCCTACATCAACACCGGCGACGGCCTGGGCATGGCCGCGCGTGCCGGCATCGCGCTGCAGGACATGGAGTTCTGGCAGTTCCACCCGACCGGCGTGGCCGGCGCCGGCGTGCTGATCACCGAAGGCGTGCGCGGCGAAGGCGGCATCCTGCTCAACGCCAACGGCGAGCGCTTCATGGAGCGCTACGCACCGACCTACAAGGACCTGGCGCCGCGTGACTTCGTGTCGCGCTCGATGGACCAGGAAATCAAGGAAGGCCGCGGCTGCGGTCCGCACAAGGACCACGTGCTGCTCAAACTCGACCACCTCGGCGCCGAGACCATCCACAAGCGGCTGCCGTCGATCGCCGAGATCGCGCTGAAGTTCGCCAACGTCGACTGCACCAAGGAGCCGATTCCGGTCGTGCCGACGATCCACTACCAGATGGGCGGTGTGCCGACGAACATCCACAGCCAGGTTCTCAGCGTGGCGGCCGACGGCCGCGAGAACGTTGTCGGCGGGCTGTACGCGATCGGCGAATGCGCCAGCGTCAGCGTGCACGGCGCCAACCGGCTGGGCACCAACTCGCTGCTCGACCTGGTCGTGTTCGGCCGCGCCGCCGGCAACCACATCAATGCCAGCGAACGCATCCAGGGCTCGCACAAGGCGCTGCCGGCCGAAGCCGCCGACCGTTCGCTGGCGCGCCTGGCCAGGCTCGAGGCGTCGACCTCGGGCGAAGGGATCCAGGACGTGGCCGGCGCGATCCGCGGCGTGATGCAGAAGCATTGCGGCGTGTTCCGCACCGACGAACTGCTGCAGGAAGGCGTCGGCCAGATCGGCGAAGTCGCCGCGCGCGTCGCCGACATCCATCTGAAGGACAAGTCGCAGGTGTTCAACACCGCGCGCGTCGAGGCGCTCGAAGTCGAGAACCTGATCGAAGTCGCCAAGGCGACGATGGTGTCGGCCGCGGCGCGCCAGGAAAGCCGCGGCGCGCATTCGCATCGCGATTTCCCCGAGCGCGACGACGTCAACTGGCTCAAGCACACGCTGTGGTACAGCGAAGGCAACCGCCTGGCGTACCGCGGGGTGCAAATGAAACCGCTGAGCGTCGAGACGTTCAAACCCAAGGCACGCACTTTCTGACGCAGCACGCGCGGAGAACACCCCATGACTCGCAGAATGAAGTTTTCGATTTACCGCTACGACCCGGACAAGGACGCGCGGCCGTACATGCAGGACTACGAGGTCGAGCTCAAGGACACCGACCGCATGCTGCTCGACGCGCTGATGCGCATCAAGGCCGACGTCGACGAGACGCTGTCGTTCCGCCGCTCGTGCCGCGAAGGCGTTTGCGGCTCCGACGGCATGAACATCAACGGCAAGAACGGCCTGAGCTGTACGACCAATCTGCTCACGTTGACCGAGCCGGTGGTGCTCAAGCCGCTGCCTGGGCTGCCCGTGGTGCGCGACCTGATCGTCGACATGACGCAGTTCTTCAAGCAGTACCACTCGATCAAGCCTTACCTGATCAATGACACGCCGCCGCCCGAGAAGGAGCGGCTGCAGTCCCCCGAGCAACGCGAAGTGCTCGACGGGCTGTACGAGTGCATCCTGTGCGCGAGCTGCTCGACTTCGTGCCCGAGCTTCTGGTGGAACCCGGACAAGTTCGTCGGCCCGGCCGGCCTGCTGCAGGCCTACCGCTTCATCGCAGACAGCCGCGACGAAGCGACGGCCGAACGCCTCGACAACCTCGAGGATCCCTACCGGCTGTTCCGCTGCCACACGATCATGAACTGCGTCGACGTGTGCCCGAAGAGCCTCAACCCGACCCAAGCGATCAGCAACATCAAGGAATTGATGCTGCGGCGCGCGGTCTGACGCGATGAGGGCTGTTTCATGAACGCGCCCGCCACCGTCGACGCCGCCGCGTTGCGCCGTCTGCGCTGGCGCGCGCGCCGCGGCCTGCTCGAGAACGACATCATCATCACCCGTTTCCTCGACCACCACGCCGCGACGCTAGGCGTCGACGACTGGCAGGCGCTGCAGGACCTGCTCGAACTCGACGACAACCCGCTGCTCGAGATGCTGCTCGGGCACGCTGAACCGCCCGAGGCGCTGCGCAGCGAAGCGCACCGCCGTGTGCTGCAATTGTTGCGCGCAGCCTGAGACGCGCAGCTCCGGATTCCTCCACAAGCCGTACCCCCACACACTCTGCCTGGAGCCTCTGATCATGACCCCATCCGACGTGAAAGCCACGCTGTCCTTCTCCGACGGTTCGCCCAGTGTCGAGCTGCCGATCCACAAGGGCACGGTCGGCCCCGACGTGATCGACATTCGCAAGCTGTACGGGCAGACCGGCAAGTTCACCTATGACCCCGGTTTCCTGTCGACCGCCTCGTGCAACTCGGCGATCACCTACATCGACGGCGACAAGGGCGAGCTGCTGTACCGCGGCTACCCGATCGAGCAGCTGGCGGTCAACTGCGACTACATGGAGACCTGCTACCTGATCCTCAACGGGGAGCTGCCCAACGCCACGCAGAAGGAAGAGTTCGTCAAGCGCGTGACCCAGCACACGATGGTCAACGAGCAGATGCAGTTCTTCCTGCGCGGTTTCCGTCGCGATGCGCACCCGATGGCGGTGCTGACCGGCCTGGTCGGCGCGATGTCGGCGTTCTACCCCGATTCGATCAACCTGAACGACGCGCACCAGCGTGAAATTTCGGCGATTCGCTTGATCGCGAAAATGCCGACGCTGGTCGCGATGGCCTACAAGTACAACATGGGCCAGCCGTACATGTATCCGCAGAACAAGCTGAGCTACGCCGGAAACTTCATGCGCATGATGTGGGCCACGCCGTGCGAGGAGTACGAGCCGAGCCCGGTGATCGAGCGTGCGCTCGACCGCATCTTCATCCTGCACGCCGACCACGAGCAGAACGCGTCGACGTCGACCGTGCGGCTGTGCGCGTCGAGCGGCACCAACCCGTTCGCGGCGATCGCCGCCGGCGTCGCCTGTCTGTGGGGCCCGGCCCACGGCGGCGCCAACGAGGCGTGCCTGAACATGCTCGACGAGATCCAGGCGCAAGGCGGCGTGGCGTCGATCGGCAAGTTCATCGACCAGGTCAAGGACAAGAACTCCTCGGTGCGGCTGATGGGCTTCGGCCACCGCGTCTACAAGAACTACGATCCGCGCGCCAAGCTGATGCGCGAAACCTGCCACGAAGTGCTCGACGCGCTGGGTCTGCACGACGATCCGCTGTTCAAGCTGGCGATGACGCTGGAGAAGATCGCGCTCGAGGACGATTACTTCATCCAGCGCAAGCTTTACCCGAACGTGGACTTCTATTCGGGTATCGTGCAGAAGGCCATCGGCGTTCCGGTTTCGCTGTTCACCGCGATCTTCGCGCTGGCGCGCACCGTCGGCTGGATCGCCCAGCTCAACGAGATGATCTCGGACCCCGAGTACAAGATCGGCCGCCCGCGTCAGCTGTTCACCGGCGCGGCAGCGCGCAACGTCCTGCCGCTGGCGCAACGCTGAGCGGCAGCTGCAGCAAGAAGAAACCCGGCGCAAGCCGGGTTTTTTTTTCTGGGTGCGCCCGGCAGGGCGCACCTGCTTGGAGGTGGAAGTCCTCTACCGGCCGGTCGGTCGAACCTTGGTGTAACGACGTGTGTCTTACGGGCGGGCGCGCGGACGGTCCGCCGCCTCGCTTCGTCCATCGTCAAGGAAGACCTCATGTCCAGAACCCCGAAAGTCCTGTCGCGCTGCGCGGCGCTGTCCTTCGCCGGCGTCGTGCTGTCCTGCCCTGCGGCTCAGGCCGGTTCGATCGCGCTTGAAAATCAACTTCCGATCCCCGCATCGTGCGTCGTGCGTTCGCGGTTCGGCGACCCCTTCGAAAACCAGCAAGTCAACCCGGTCTACGAGGACGAACTGTTCGACGTCGGACTGGCGGCCGCGGCGACCTACGTCAAGCAGTTGCCGATCGGGCTGTGGCCCGTGCAGGTGCGGCTGGGTTCGTTTGCCATCGCCTACTCGGTGTCGCCGCTTTTCATCACGCTCGACGTGGAGTGTCACGTCGGGCATCCAGGCGCCGAGGGCCACGATCACGCGGCCACCTTCGTCAATCCGGACTACTGGCCGAGCATCGGTGGGCATGGCGACCATCGGCGTTCGCGCGACGCTCGGGACGATACGCGCCGCAGCGCCGTGTCGACCTTCCGCGTCGAGCTGCCGCGACGCGCCGGAAACTACGCCTTGAAGACCTATACGCCGGCCGACCACACCGCGTTCCTGCTCAGATTGCGAGCGGCCGACGAAATGTCCACCGCCGCGCAGTTGCTCGCGGGCGCGCAGCTGGCCATCGAGCTGAGCGCGATGCCGCTGCTGTACGACGGCTCGCCGCTGCGCTACGCGCCGATGCCGCTGGGTTGGTTCAAGATGGTGCCAGCGCCCGTCGACGCGGGCTGGCCGTCGCCACTCGGTCGGGCGCTGCACGACGCTCTGTAGGGCTTCGGCAGCAAGGTCTTGGCTCAGGGGGCTGAGCGCGGCGGGCCGCAGCTGCCGGCCGCCGCGCCGCGCGGCGCGGCGCGGGCTTCCATGCAGGGCCGTATTCACGCGCAAGGTTATTTGCCTGCAAGCCCTTTGTTGAAACGCAGCTGAGCTCGAACCTCGGCGTGACGGGTTGCGTCTTATCGACCGGTGCACGGATGGTCCGTCACCTCGACTCGTTCAAACCAAGGAAGATCTCATGTGCAGATCGTCGAATGCCGCGTCGCGTTGCGCGGCGCTGTTGATGGCCGGCGCCGCGCTGGCCTGCCCGGTCGCCCAGGCCGGCATGGTCGTGTTGGAGAACCAGCTGCCGGTCGCCGCCTCGTGCGTCGTCGAGACGCGTTTCGGCGTTGACTTCGACGCCGAGGGCCTGGGCGTGCTCCAACACGCGCAACTGCTCGACACGCAGCTTGTGCCGTCCAGCACCCATGTCGTTCCGGTGGCCACGGGCCTGTGGCCCGTGCAGCTGCGTTTCGACCGTTTCGGCACGCCGTATACCGTGTCGCCGTCGTTCATCGACCTCGAACTGAGGTGCCGCGTCGGCCAGCACCACCACGCCGCGGTCTTTGCCAACCCGGACTTCTGGGAGGGGGCAGGGGCGGTCCACAGCGACGATTCGACTTCCAGCCTGGGTCGCGAGCGCTACACCGACACCCATGCGTTGCCGAACTACACGCCGACCGACAGGACGGGCTTCGTCACGCGCCTGGTCGCGGAAAACGAGCAGGCGACCGCGGCGCAGCTGCTGGAAGGCGCGCCGGTGGCGGTCGAGCTCAGCGCGATGCCGCTGCTGGCCAACGGCGCGCCGCTGCACGATGCGCCGCGTTGGATCGGTCGCTTCAAAATGGTCACTTCGCCGCTCGCCGACGATGTCACGCCGTCGGGTTCGGCGCGCAGCGACTTGGCCTCGAACGAAGATCCCAGCGAGCGATCCTGAGCACGGAACACGCCGAGCGCGGCGCCGGTGTTGTCCGGCGCCGCGCGTCAGGGGCCCGGGCGTACCGCGTCGACGCCGCCGCGGGCACCGCCACGCATCAACGACGCGCGCCGGCTGCGCGCCCGTCGCGAGTCACCGGTGACGCGTCGCCTGGGGCCAGGGTCGCGGCCGGAGGCGGCAGGCTCGAGGCGTGGTGCGGCGCCAGGGGCGCGGCCGGAGGCACCAGGGTCGCAGCCGCTGGCGGCACGTGTATCGCGAGGGTTCCCGGAGGCGCATGGTGGTCCGCTGCGGCCGGTGGTGCCGCGTGATCGCCGGCGGTGGCGGCCGCGTGAGGGCCGAGCAGCCACGCGGCCAGCGCAAGCCCCTGCAGCAGCCGGCGCAAGCAGCGTCGCGTCAGCGGCGTGTGGCGCGCGACCATCGCGCCAGAGGCCGGGGTGGTGGATCGATTCAGCAGTTGCAGCGTTCGCATCAGGGTCTCCTTGGAGTTGCGGACAAAGAACTCTTCTGATCGCGCGGCTTCGTCCAAGTTGCATTGCGGAACGCAAACATCATGAGGTGTTATCAGCTCGCTACATCGCGCAAAATCGGCCGCGGACTCGGCGACGCGATCACCCGGGCAGCGCGACGACTTCGCTCCTGACTCGATGGAAAGGATATTTGCCTGCAAGATCGGCGTTGAGCAGCGATCGGCGCCGAACTAAAAGGTAACTAAAGGTGTCTCACGGGGAGGTGCACGGATGGTCCGTCACCTTGCAACGTTCATCCCCAAGGAACATTTCATGTCCAGATCGTCGAATGCCCTGCCGCGTTGCGCGGCGCTGTTGATGGCCTGCGCCGCATTGGCCGGCCAGGCTGCCCAGGCCGGCATGATCATGTTGGAGAATCAGTTGCCGGTCGCCGCTTCGTGCGCCGTCCATGCCTTGTTCGGCGACCCCTTCGAAGACCCGCGCGTCAATCCCGTCTACGAAGACGAGCTGTTCGACGTCCGCCTCCGGCCGGCGACTTCGTGTCTCCAGGACTTGCCGATCGGGCAGTGGCCGGTCCAGCTTCGTCTGGATTCGTTCGCCAATGCGTATTCGGTGTCGCCGCTTTTCATCAAACTCAGCGTGAAATGCCATGTCGGGGCAGTGGACGCCGAAGGTCATGAGCGCGTGGCCACCTTCGTCAATCCGGACTATTGGGAGAGCGAAGGCGATGTCGGTGACGAAGAGCCCCGGCGCGACCAGAGCGGCGACCACCCGTGGGGCGAGTTGAGCCGCAGCGGTGGCTCCACGTTCCGCATCGACCCGCCGCGGCGCGGTATATACAAGCTGAGCACCTACACGCCGACCGACTACACGCTGTTCCGTCTGCGTTTGCAGCCGGCGGACGCAGGCGCCACCGCCGCACAGCTTCTCGCGGGCGCGCCTCTGACCCTAGAGCTGAGCGCGATGCCACTGCTGTTCGACGGCTCGCCGCTGCACGCCGCGCCGCTGCAGCTGGGCAGCTTCGGGATGGTGCCGGCGCCCGACGACGACGGCGAGCCGTCGTCGTCCGGTTGGGCGCCGCATGATCCGCTGTCGGATCACGGCGCCGACGACTCGCATCAGGGAGTCTGAACGGCCGTGCCGACGAAGCCGGTGCGCGCCGCGAAGCGTCGACGACGCGCACCGGCGGCGCGCGCGTCGCTTTACGC
>MLJW01000414.1_pt1 | contig 19719 bp, 19 predicted proteins | sample 888231 | NCBI WGS metagenome assembly MLJW01 (sample SAMN05788063, study PRJNA343431) | mine drainage metagenome | isolation source: sample collected from the inflow into an acid mine drainage treatment plant... | place: Germany: Lusatia, lignite mining district
GTCTTGCAGACCTGTCAAACGCAGTCCTGGACGCCGCGGCGCGTGCTTTACCTGATCTGGCGCGAGCCCTGGATGACCGTGGCGCGCGATACCTATATTTCACGCACCCTGGCCAGCGTGGGCTGGCAGACGCTGCCGCAGACCACCGGCGGCGATGGGCTGCAGACGCCAGGAGCCTCGCGCTACCCCGCGTTCAGCTGGGATGCGCCCTGGATACGCGACATCGACCTGGTGCTGCTGTCCACCGAACCCTACCGCTTCGGCCCGAGCCATGCCGGCGAAGTCCGCCGCCTGCTGGATGCGCGCGGCTCGCACGCCGAGGTGAGCCTCATCGATGGCGAATGGTGCGCCTGGTACGGCAGCCGCGCCGTGCGCAGTCTGCCGCGCCTCGCGGCGCTGGCCCGGACACTCGGCTAGCGCCTACAGGCGCGACCGCGCAAACACGCTGCGACGGCTTTGCGCCTTGGCCTGCCAGGCCAGCAGGACGAAGCCGACGAGCGGAATGAACAGATTGGCGGCGAGCATGGAATCCAGGTAGCCAGGGATCTGCGCTTGCACATGCTGGGCCTGGATCAGACGTCCAGCTGCGCCGCCCCAGAGAAAGGCGGCCGGGCCGACGAGGGCGGCCAGCCGCAGGCTCAGACTGCCGAAAGCGGCGAGAAAAGCCACCAGCGCGTAGCCCAGGCTGGCGGTGCCCACCTCGAACTGGAACGGGCTGGGCGCCCAGCCGATGGCGTGCGCCACCGTGGCGCCGAAAAAGCTGTGCATGACGAAGCTGGTCAGAAAGCTCAGCCCGACGGAGAACACCAGGAACCAGCGCAAGAGGGTGGACGCCACGCGCTCGGCGTTGCGCTGTCGCCGCGTCGACAGCAGGGACACGAGCGCGGCCAGCAGGCCCAGCAGCAGCAGGGTGATGGGGAAATGGTCCAACGCCATTTGAATGAATGACGCCATGAGCGATGACTCCTGTTCGAGGTTGTTTGTGAATCCGCTGGGCGCACGCCCGATGCCGAATGCGGTCGCCTCGGCCCGCTCAGGCGCTTCCCGCCGGCCGCAGTGCGGCCAGCGCTTCGGGGGTGATGCCGCCACCACCCTCCGGATCCTTGGCAAGCGTAGTTTCGATGTCCACCCCCAACGCCACCAGAAAGCGCGACACCATGTTGTAGGTGGCGATGACGCCCACCAGCTCGACCACCTGCTGCGGGGGCAGCGCTGCGCGCGCCGCGGCGAAATACGCCTCGTTGACCTTCACGCGGCGGGTCATCTCGTAGGCGATCGCCAGGGTCACGCGCTGCGCGGGTGAGAACAGCACGGCGTCGTCCACCGCAGCCGGCACATCGGCCAGTGCCGCCAGTTGCATGGCCGTGCCGCCGGCGGCGAGAAACTCGGGCGCATGGTGCGCGAATTCGTATTGGGCGTGGTTGAGCAGCGCCACGGCACAGATGGCCAACTCGCGCAGCAGCGGGTCCAGGTCCAGTTCGCTGCGCACCGCGCCGAGAAAGCCGTTCCAGCCGCGCGCGAAGGCCGGGCTGTGGAGCAGCATGCGGTCCAGATTCAGCAGCTTGCCGCCGCGCCTGTTGCGGATGGCGTCCACCAGATCGGCGGGCTGCTCCAGATCGGCCGGGGTGTAGGCGATGCGTGGCATGACGATCGTGCTCCTTCCTGTTTGCGCACACTGTAATGGCAGCACGGTACAAGTCCAAGCGCGGCGCGCGGCAAGCAGCCTGCGCCGACCTCGGCTTGAACTTCGCCGCGCAAGCCCCAACTGCTGCTGAGCCGGTGCGCGACAGCCGCAGCCGGCACAGGTTTTCCGACATCGCCCCTGGAGTCATCATGCTCATCGTCTGCCCCCATTGCGCCAGCCTCAACCGCGTCCCGCCCGAACGCCTCCAGCACGACCCGCAATGCGGCAGCTGCCACCAGGCGCTGTTCACCGGCCATCCCGTGGAGTTGAGCGACGCCCGTTTCGAGCGCTTCGTCGCCAAGTCCGAGTTGCCGGTGATCGTCGATTTCTGGGCGCCCTGGTGCGGACCCTGCCGCATGATGGCGCCGCAGTTCGAACAGGCCGCGGCGCTCCTCAAGGGCCGCGCCGTGCTGGCCAAGGTGAATTCGGACGACAACCCGCAGGCTTCGGTGCGCCACCGCATCCGCAGCATTCCAACCCTGCTGATGTTCCGCGGCGGCCAAGAAGCCAAGCGTCAGTCGGGCGTGATGCCGGCCCAGGAATTGGTGCGCTGGGCCGGGGTTTGACGCCGGGGTTCACCGCCTGCGGCGGGGAGCGGAAAACCTTCGTCCAATGCGTTGCTGCATCGCAACGTGACGGGGCGCGCTTGATATAGCGCGTCATCGATGTTTGATGCGGGTCAAGTTTTTTATTTGACCCTGGTCCGAGAATGGTCTCGGGGAAAACCCGTACACACCATCGAGAAAGGACCCATCATGGAACTCTCCGTATCCGCGCACAGCCGCTTCTTCGCCACGCTCAGGACGATCCACCGCGGCTGGCGCAGCGTCTTCTTGACTTTGCTGTCACTGTTGGGCCTCGGCCTGCTGAGCACCCCGGCCCAAGCCGTACCGGCTTTCGCTCGGCAAACCGGTCAAGCTTGTATTGCCTGCCACGTCGGCGGCTTCGGGCCACAACTCACGCCCTTCGGCCGTGCCTTCAAGCTCGACGGCTACACCCTCAGCGATGGGAAGAGCCACATCCCGTTGTCTGCGATGTTGGTGTCGTCTTTCACGCACACGACCGAGGACCAGACGCCCTTCTACAACGGCATGCATGGCAACGATAATTTCGTCGCATTGCAACAGGCCTCCATTTTTCTCGCTGGGCGCTTGACCGATCACATCGGGATGATGGGGCAGGCCACCTACGCGCAAACTGCCGAGCCGGCCAACTTGGCGTGGGACAACACGGACATCCGCTACGCCAATAACTACAAGGTGGGCAACACCTCGGGGATCTTTGGCGTGTCCGTGAACAACAACCCCACCGTTTCGGACGTCTGGAACACGGTGCCGGCATGGCAATACGGGTTCATGACCAGTCCGATCAGCGGGGGGGTTCCATTTACCCCGTTGATGGCTGGTTTGGGTGGTACGGTTCTAGGGACGACTGCGTACACGCTGATCGATAACCATTGGTATATCGAGGGCGGCGCTTATCACGCGCTGTCAAACAATTGGGGGAACCTGCTGCATACCGGATCCTGGGGGATCACGGGATACGCACCATACCTGCGAGCAAATTACTCGACCACCGTGGGCCAAAGCACCTATGAAGGCGGGCTCATTGGGATGAGCATGAAGCCGCCATCTGCGACGGGTAGCTCGGGGACGGATCATGTGAACGATATCGGCATCGACGGGACCTACCAGTTCATCAATGGCGATGTTCACAGCGTGACGGTCAATGGCCTTTACATGCAGGAGAAGGCCAATTATGACCAGTCACTTGGTGTTTATCCAAGCGATACTGCGAAAACACTGAATTTGAACGTTGCTTACTGGATTCACAACACCTATGGCGCGACCATTCAATATTTCAACGTCAATGGCACGGCATATCTCGGATCCAATGTCCAAAGCAATGGCGTCGTCTGGGAGCTCGATTGGAACCCGTTCGGGCAAAACTGGGTGAACCCGGAAAAGAATCTCCGCTTGGGCCTTCAATACACGACCTATAACAAGCTCAACGGCACCAGCCTCAATGCCAGCGCCAATAACAGCCTTTATCTGTATATGTGGCTCGCTATATAACGTAATCCATACATGAAAGTCATCCGATTCCATTCGGGCTTGAATTCCTGAATGGAATCGGTTGCGGAAATGACACAGCTCCGTGACAAAATGATTGGTGCATTGCACAATTCCAACGAGGCCACAACGACACAAGACCTATACCAGCGACAGAAACACGCTTGCTTCTACCTCTGGAATCCCTCCGCAAGCAAGGAAACCATCATGTCCTCAACTCCCAACGATTTGTATTTCGCCCAGGCCTTCCACCACGGTGAGCCCGAGCACCATAGCTATGTCGTGGCCATCGGCCACAGAGATCGCGTCGAAACCCTGGCCCGCGTCGAGCACGCCAGGCAGGAAGGCGAATACGGCATCGCCGTCTACCTGGTTGAACTCGACGCCCCCATGCAAGAGCATCTTCACCTCGTGAACTACTTCGGCTCGAACATGGGAGAACGTTGGATCGACGGCCAGCGCACCAGCAAACAGGCCGCCTGAACGCCGGCAGCTGACGGCTGACATCCAAGGCGGCAGGCCTGCCGCCCTGGTGTTCAGTGCAGCATGCCCAGCGCGCGAGGAAGCGCCAGCGATAGCGCGGGCCAGTAGGTCACCAGACCGAGAAAGACCAGCATGGTGAGCAGCCAGGGCCAGACCGCAAGTGTCAGTTCCGTGATGCCCATCTTGGCGATGCCGCTGGCCACGTAGAGGTTCAGTCCCACGGGCGGGTGGCACATGCCGACCTCCATGTTCACCACCATCAGGATGCCGAAGTGGATGGGGTCGATGCCAAGCTTCATCGCCACCGGGAACAGAATGGGCGCCATGATCAGCGTGATCGACGAGGGCTCCATCACATTGCCGGCCACCAGCAGCAGGATGTTGACCAGCAGCAGGAACAACACCGGGCCGACCCCCGCATCCAGCAGCCACTGCGCCATCGTCTGCGGAATGTGCTCGGACGTCATCAGGAACGAGAACAGCACCGCGTTGGTGATGATGTAGAGCAGCATCGCGCTCATATTGGCCGACGCCAGCAGCACGCGCGGCACATCGCGCAGCCTCATGTCCTTGTAGACGAACACCGCGATCACGAAGGCATACACGGCGCTGACGGCGGCGGCCTCGGTGGGCGTGAACAGGCCGGAGTAGATGCCGCCCAGCACGAGCACGATGAGCAGCAGGCCCCAGAGGCTTTCGCGCAGGGCTTTCCAGCGCTGCGCCCAACTCGCGCGCGGACTGCGTGGATAACCACCGCGCCAGGCCCGCCACCATGTCGTCGCGCCCAGCATGGTGGCCAGCATCAAGCCGGGCACCACGCCGGCCATGAACAGCGCGCCGACCGACGCGTTGGTGGACACCGCATACAACACCATGACGATGGACGGCGGAATGAGAATACCGAGCGCACCCGAGGTGGTGACCACGCCAGCGCCGAAACGTGGCGGGTAGCCAGCCTTGAGCATGGCCGGTATCAGGATCGAACCGATGGCCACCACCGTGGCCGGGCTCGACCCCGACACCGCGGCGAACAGCGCGCAAGCCAGCACCGCGGCCAGGCCGAGTCCACCCGGCCAATGGCCGACCATGCTGGCGGCGAAGACGATCATGCGCCGTGCCACGCCGCCATGGGTGAGGAAATTGCCGGCCAGGATGAAGAACGGGATGGCCATGATCTCGAAGCTTTCGAGCCCCGTGAACAGTTTCATCGCCACGGCCTGGATCGGCACGTCGGTCAGCGTGAACAGGAAAGTGAGTACGGTCAGGCCCAGCGCGATGGAAATGGGCATGCCGGTGAGCATGAGGGCAATGAGCAGCCCGAAGATGATGGCGGCGCTCATGGGGCGAGCCCCCACGGCGCCACGTGTGCCTGCCCCTCAAGGCGGCGCGCCCCAACCTTGAGGCCGCTCGGCGGCGGGCTCGGCGCGCTCTCGTTCAAAGTCCGCACGCGCGCGTGCGGATGGATGTTGTCAGCCCGGGAGTCGACGTCCAGCGGCTCGTCCAGCCCCTCGACCTGGCCCGGGTCGTGGTGCGGCAACTCGCCGTCACGGTTGAAGCGCCAGGCCACCTGCAGGAAGCGAAAGCACATCAGACCCGAGCCGAGCGGAATCGCCAGATAGACGAGCCACATCGGCACCTCCAGATCGGCCGACACCTGCGTGGTGTGTGCGATATTCCACACCATGATGGCGCCCAGCGTGGCGATCACCCCGGTGAACACGGCACCCGCCAGCAGGCCGAACAGGATCAAGGCCTTGCGCCGCCCCGGCTTCAGACGGTTGACCAGCACGTCCACGCCCACGTGGATGCCGGTGCGCACGCCATAGGCCGCGCCGAACTTGGCCATCCAGACGAACATGAAGATGCACAGTTCCTGCGCCCAGCTCAGATGGATGCGCAGCAGCCAGTCCTGCAGGCCGGGGATGGCGATGCCGGCCAGATAGCGGTGCACCACCGCGACGAAAATCAGCAGGGTCGCCGCGGCCATCAGCGCGGCAATGAGAACTTCTTCCAGCCGGTCGAGCGCGCGCCCGGCCATACGCAAAACAGGGGTCATGGGAGCTTCCTGAAAACGCGCTGCCGCGCCACCGTGTCCGTGGTCGCGGCAGTGTGGGATGGCGACGCTTCAGGCTGCGATCAGCGTTTCTCGGGGTCGAAGCCGGTGGCCTTGAATACCTCGTCCATCAGCGCCTTGGGCACGCGCGACTGCGCTTCGCGATACACCGGCGCCATGGTTTTTTTCCACGCAGCGCGCTCCTGGGCGTTCAGCGCCAGCACCTGGCAGCGGCCCGATTTGCGTACCGCCTCGACGGCGGCGTCGTTCTCTTTCTTCGCCAGGCCGTTGGCATGATCGGTGGCTTCCTTCATGGCCTGGTCGAGCACCTTGCGGATGTCAGCCGGCAGACCGCTCCAGAATTTTTGGTTGACGATGACCGCATAGCCCAGATAGCCATGCTGGGTCTGGGTCATGAACTTCTGCACCTCGTCGAACTTCTGGGTGTAGAAATTCGACGGCGGGTTTTCCGTGCCGTCCACCACCCCGGTCTGCAGCGCCTGATAGACCTCGGAAAACGCCAGCACTTGCGGAATGGCGCCGATGGCGCGCATTTCCATTTCGAGGATCTTGCTCGACTGGATGCGCATCTTCAGGCCCTTGGCCTCCGCGGGGTCGCGCAGCGGCTTGTTCGCGCTCATGTCCTTGAAGCCGTTGTCCCAATAGGCCAGGCCGAGAATGCCCTTGCTGTCCAACTTCTTGAGCAGGCCCTGCCCGATCGGACCTTGAGTGATCTTGTGCAGCGCCTCGTAATTGTCAAAGATGTAAGGCAGATCGAACAGCTCGAATTCCTTGGCGCCCAAGGGCCCGAATTTGGCCAGCGAGGGCGCCAGCATCTGCACCGAGCCGAGCTGCAGGGCCTCGAGTTCCTCCTTGTCCTTGTACAACTGGCTGTTGGGGTAGACCTCAACCTTCACGCGCCCCTGTGTGCGCTGCTCGGCGAGTTTCTTGAAGTATTCGGCGGCCTGGCCCTTGGGCGTGTTGGGCGCGACCACATGGCTGAACTTGATGACGATGGGCTGCTGGGCGCGCACGAAGACCGGGGCGAGCAGCAGCGGTGCGGAGGCGATGATTTGGCGGCGTGAGATGGGCATGATGGAGGTTGTGAACGTGTTGTTTCGAAAACGAACATAATGTTTCGTTTTGTGACTATAGCTTCGGCCCTCGGCGCCCCCACCTCGGGCTTTCCCACTACCGGGGGTATGTCATCGCCCGACTCCGCGCGCCGTATCTGGAACAATCGCCGCTGCCTCATTCCCTGCCGCCCCAGCCAAACCATGTCCACTCCCTCCCCGCTTTTTCCTTCGGGCGCCGAACTGCCTGCTCCGACCACCGGGCTCGCTCTGGCCGGCCTGCTGCCGTTCGCGGCGCTGGCCGCCGCGGCCTGGGCCAGCCCGGCCGACGCCCTTGCGCGCCCCTTCGCCCTGGGCATGCTCAGCGCCTATGCCGCGCTCGTCGTCAGCTTCCTGGGTGCGCTGCACTGGGGGGTGGTGCTGGCGCGGCCTCTGAACGATGCGGCATTGCAGCGCCTGGCCCTGCTGTGGGGCGCGGCGCCCGCGCTGCTGGCGCTGGGCGCCCTGGTGATGCCGCGCGCCTGGGGGCTGCTCGCGCTGGCGCTGATCGTCATCCTCGCCCGCGCCATCGACGGCCTGCTGTGGCCGGCCTACGCCCGCGCTGCCCATCAGGCCGGCTGGCCCGATGCCGAGCGCTGGACCCAACTGGCCGCCGCCTGGCTGGTGCTGCGCACCCGGCTCACCGCAGCGGTGGTGCTGTGCCTGGCCGCCGGATGGGCCTCGGCGCAGTTCGGCGGCTAGGGTCTGTTCACGCTATTTCTGCGCCCGCGTTGCCCCCAGACGGGGATGGATGCAAGGCGGAGGGCACGTTGCAGTCCGCTTGTGGTGCAACACACCACGGCGCGGCCTGCGCCTCGCTCTGCATCCGCCCAAACCCCCGGCGCGGATGCAGAAATAGCGTGAACAGGCCCTAACCGCGCGACTTGCGCAGCGCGGCTGTCTCGGCCGCATAGGCCTTCCAAAAAGCCGCGTCCAGCGCATGCGGAAAGTTCAGTCGCATGCGGGTGCTGGACATGCCCTGCGGGTCGAACAGCCGGCCGGGGGCGAGCAGGTAGCCGCGGTCCAGCAGGCGCTGGGCCAGCAGGTCGGCGTCCACCCCGGTGTCCAGCCAGCCGAACAGGCCCTGCGGCGGCGACTCGAAACGGCAGCCGCTTTCCAGCGCCAGACGCACCGCCTGCTTGCGCGCCCGCGCCAGGCGCTCGCGCAAGTGCTGGCCTTGCCGGCGCAACGCGCCCTGGTTCAGCAAGAAGGCCACGGCGCGCTCGGTGAGCACGGGTGAGGTGAGATTGGCGAGCAGCTTCTGATCGGTCAGCCGCTCGATACGCTCGCGCGAGGCGGCCACCATGCCGACCCGCCAGCCCGGCGCGAGCAGCTTGGAAAACCCGCTGATGAACAAGGTGTGCTCCAGCGCGTCCATGGCCGACAACAGCGGTGACGGCTGTTCGCACAAGGGGCCGTACACATCGTCCTCCACGATCAGGAAGCCATGCTCGCGCGCCAGTTGCAGCAGGCGGTGCGCGCTGGCCATGCTCATGCTGTGGCCCGTGGGGTTGTGCAGCCGGCTCACCACCACCATGAGCCGCGGCTTGCGCACGCGCGCCCAATGCGCCACGCGCTCCAGATCCGGCCCGTCGGCGCCGCGCGGCACGGGCAGGAGTTGCAGCCCGCTCTGGGCGAGCTGGGCGAATTGGGCCGACCATCCCGGCTGTTCCACCAGCACCGCGTCGCCGGGGCGGGCGAACGCGCGGGTGATCAGGTCCAGCGCCTGCGTGGCGCCCATGCAGGTCATGATCTGGCCCGGCTGCGCGCGCACGTCGAGCGCGGCGAGCAACTGGCACAGTGCGTCGCGCAGCTGCGGGTCGCCCTGCGGGTGGCCGTATTCCAGGCTGATGGCGTCGACCCCGTCGCGGCGCAGCAGCCGGCGCACGGCCTGGGTCAGCGCCGGCGACTGCAGCCAGGCCGCAGGCAGGGTGCCGGCCCCGGGCATGCCGCGCAATCCTGGCGAACCGACGGCATGCATCTGCGCGAACATGCCGCGCATCAACGCCGTGGCATGGGTGGGCAGGGGCGGCGGGCCGCCCTGTGGAGCGGCGACAGGCGGCTGGTGCCTGGGCGTGCGCACGAAGAATCCGCGCTTGGGCCTGGCTTCGACCAGCCCTTGCGCCTGCAGCAGGTCGTAGGCGGCCACCACGGTCTGCGGACTCACGCCCTGCTGCCGGGCGCAGGCGCGCACCGAGGGCAGGCGGCTGCCTTGCGCCAAGAGCTGGGCATGAATCTGCTGGGCGAAACGCGCGGCAATCTGCGTCTGCAGGGTCTGGCCGCGGCCCGCGGCGCCGGGTTGGAAGATCGCCGTCTCGGTTTCTGTCATGGTCGTTCCACCAATACAGTTGAAGTTTCTGCTTGGTCAAGTGTATTGGTTCTGTACTGTTTTGCAGCCTAAGCTGCTGACATGCCATCGCCCCTCGCCAGCATGAAACAAGACACCCTTGCCGTCCATGACACTGCGTTTGGCGCCGCACGCTCAGCAACGCCCATGCGAGCCTGGGTCCTGGGCGGGCTGGGCGTGGCGCTGTTCGCCTTCAGCCTGCCGGCCACGCGCATGGCGGTCGGCACGCCCGCCATGCCGGAGTTGGCGCCCATGTTCGTGGCGATGGCGCGCGCCGTGGTCGCGGGCCTGCTTGCCGCAGCCTGGCTGTTCTGGCGCGGCGCGGCGCTGCCGTCGCGCCGGCTGTGGCCGGCCATCGCGGGAGTGGCGTCTGGCGTGGTGTTTGGTTTCCCGGTTTTGACCAGCCTCGCGCTGCGCCAGGTCGATGCCGTGCATGCCTCGCTGATGCTGGGTCTGCTGCCGCTGACCACCGCCGCGATCGGCGCCCTGCTGGCGCGCCAGCGTCCCAGCAAGGCGTTCTGGTTCTGGGCCACGGCCGGCAGCGTGCTGGTGTGCGCCTACGCCCTGCGCCAGGCCCAAGTCGTGCAACCCGGCATGCACGGCTTGCGGCTGCAGCCGGCCGACATCCTGTTGATCGCGGCGATGCTGGCCGGGGGCTGGGGCTATGCGCTGGGTGCGCGCCTGGCCGGCAGGCTGCCGGCCGAGCAGGTCATCAGCTGGGCGGTCGTGTGCAGCCTGCCGCTGACCCTGCCGGCCACGCTGTGGCTGTGGCCGCAGCATGCGGTCGCCGCTTCGGCCTGGGGCGCGCTGGCGTATCTCGGCGTGATCTCGATGTGGCTTGGGTTTTTCGCCTGGTATCGCGCGCTGGCGCTGGGTGGCACGGTGCGCATCTCGCAAATCCAACTGCTGCAGCCTTTTCTGTCCATGCTTGCCGCCGCGGCGCTGCTCGGCGAACATCTGGACGGCGCGACGCTGTTGTTCGCCGCGGCGGTGATGGCCACCGTGCTGGCGGGCCGGCGCGCCCGCGTGCATCCTGCGCCCACGCCAACCACGCCTGGTTCCACCCCAGAGGAGAGCCCTCGATGAACCCACCCTCCGCACGACCGTTGCCGGCCATCGCCCAACGCGCGCAGCGTCTGCGCACCTCGGCCATCCACGATCTGCTGCAGCTGGCGAACCGCGCCGATGTCGTGTCGCTCGCCGGCGGCCTGCCCGACGCCGCCAGCTTCCCGGCGGACGCCCTGCGCGAAGCGTCGGACCGCGTGCTGCGCGAACAGCCGCACGCCGCGCTGCAGTATGGGCCGACCGAGGGCATCGCGCCGCTGCGCGAATGGGTCGCGGCACATCTGCGCGCGCAGGGCATGGACTTCACGCCGGCGCAGGTGTTGATCACCAGCGGCTCGCAACAAGGACTGGACCTGCTAGGCAAGGTGTTGGTCGACCCCGGCAGCCGCGTGGTGGTGGAGCGGCCGAGCTATCTCGGCGCGCTGCAGGCGTTCGCGCTGTACGCGCCCGAGTTCGTCGGCATCGAGGCCGACGCCTCCGGCCCTTTGCCCGAAGCCCTCGCCGCCGCACTGCCCGGCGCGCGCATGGCCTATCTCCAGCCGCGCTTCTCCAACCCGGCCGGGCGCAGCATCGCGCCGGCGCGGGCCGATGCCCTGGCCGCGCTGCTGCGCGCCGCCGACGCCTGGCTGGTGGAAGACGACCCCTACGGCGAACTCTGGTTCGACGCCCCGCCCGCGCCGGGGTTGATCGCGCGCGACGTGCCGCAGGGCGCCCATCTGGGCACCTTCTCCAAGGTGCTCGCCCCCGGCCTGCGCCTGGGCTGGATCGCCGGCCCGCAGGGGCTGATCGACAAGCTGGTGCAGGCCAAGCAGGCCGCGGACCTGCACACGGCGAGCTTCAACCAGATGCTGGTGGCCGAAGTCCTGCGCGCCGGCGTGGTCGAGCGCGGCCTGCCGGTCCTGCGCCGGATTTACCGCGAGCGGCGCGACGCCATGCTGAGCGCCCTCGACGCGAACATGCCCGAAGGCGTGGCCTGGACGAAGCCCGACGGCGGCCTGTTCGTCTGGGTCACGCTGCCGCCGCAGCTGGATGCCGCGGCCCTGCTCCCGCAGGCCATTGCGTGCGGCGTGGCCTATGTCCCGGGCGACACCTTCAACGTCGGCGCGCCGGCCCGCAACACCCTGCGCCTGTCCTATTCCACCGTGGACGCGCCCACGATCCGCGGCGCGGTCGCGCGGCTCGCCGCGCTCATCCACGAAACCCTGCACCATGAACCTGCCCTTCGTTCAGCTTGACGTCTTCGCCCCCGCGCCGTTCAGCGGCAACCCGCTGGCGGTGGTGTTCGACGCCGACGCACTCTCCGCCGCGCAGATGCAGCAGGTCACGTCGTGGCTGAACCTCTCGGAAACCACCTTCCTGCTGCGCCCCACCGAGCCCGGCGCCGACTACCGGGTGCGCATCTTCACCCCCGGCGGCGAGCTGCCTTTCGCCGGGCATCCCACCCTCGGCACCTGCGCGGCGTGGCTGCTGCGCGGCGGCAAGCCGGCCGACGCGCAGCGCATCGTGCAGCAATCCGCGATCGGGCTGGTGCCGATCCGGCGCGCGCCGGAGGACAACGCGAACACCGCCGCGACGCGCCTGGCTTTCGCGGCGCCGCCGTTTCGCAGCGAGGCCGTCGATGCGCCATTGCTGCGCAAGGTCATCGCCGCATTGGGGCTGCAACCCGGCGCGGTGCGCGACGGCGCCTGGCTGGACAACGGCCCACGCTGGCTGACGCTGTGGCTGGACGCCGCCGAGACCGTGCTCGGGCTGAACCCCGATCACTCCACGCTCAAGACCCTGGGCGTGAAGGTCGGCGTGGCGGGTCCGCACGGCGCCGGCGCCGAAACCGCCATCGAGGTGCGCGCCTTCGTCTCCAACCTCGGCGTTCCCGAAGACCCCGTGACCGGCAGCCTCAATGCCAGCCTCGCGCAATGGCTGATCGGCAACGGCTCCCTGCCTGTCCGGTACGTCGCCGCGCAAGGCTCCCGCCTGGGCCGCAGCGGGCGGGTGCATATCGCGCAGGACGCGCAGGGCCAGGTGTGGGTCGGCGGCGATGTGCGGGTCGTCGTGCAGGGACAGCTGAACCTTTGATCGCAGCCACCCGGAGCCTGCGGCTGCATCGCTGCGCGCTTCGCGGGGTGATTGGGGGCGGACCGAAACGTCGACCTCGTCCGAGCAGGACAAGGCCCTGCCGGTCAAAGCTCCTCGCGGAAGCTGTCGTGGCAGGCCTTGCAGGTCTTGGCGGTCTGGCCGAACACCACCTTGATCTCGTCGAGCTTGCCGGTCTGCGCGGGGGCCACGAGCTTGGGTGTCATGTCCTGCAGCTTGCCGGCGTCGGCCTTGAACTTGTCCATCTCCTTCCAGATCTCGGGCTTGGCGTGCGAGTCCGGCAGATCGGTGCCGGGCTGGAACGCCTGCCAGGGCAGGTGGGACATGAACTCGACGATCTTGGCGTTTTCCAGCACGGCCTTGGCATCGAACGGCGCCTTGCCCTGCACCATGGCGCCGAGGCGACCGAAGCTGGTGGCCATGATGATGAAGGCGGACTGGCGATATTTCACGGCGTCCAGGGGCTTGGCGAACTGGGCATAGGCCGGCGCGGCCGTCAGCAAAACCGCGGCCAGGCCGAGAGCGAGAGCGAGAGTGGTTTGACGCATGCGGGAACTCCTGAGCGCCCCCAGGGCCGGGCTGCGCCCAGCCCGCCCCCCGTGGGGGTCAACGAAACTTGGGGCGGCCCGGCGTTTCCTTGAGAGTCTGAAGGGTGGATACAACGCAGGGGAGACGTCGCGCAGGCAGCATGTTCCGGCTGTTCGCCTCGAACGCCGAAGCTGCCGCTTGCTCGGCTCATGCACCGGGCACGAAGCCGCTGCGAGTGTATGCAAAACCCGGCGCCCGCGCACAAGCACGGACGCGACGCCGGCTGTGGGGTCGGCGCCACAAGGGGCTGGATCATCACGCCCACTTGGGCCGTGTGGCCGCGTCTGCGCTTGCCCGCGGGCTGCGGGGCTTTAAGATGCGGGCTCGGGGCTCACCAGCACCGCCTGTGCCGACCAGCACACCGAACGAGCACCAGCGGCCGCAAGCCGAGTGCTCCCCCTCTCTAGCAATCGATGGAGTTTGAATATGGCAACTGCAAAACCGGCCGCAGCCAAGAAGGCCCCCGCCAAACCGGCACGCGCGCCCAACCCCGCCTTCATGAAACCGCTGACCCCCAGCGCCGCGCTCGCCGCCGTGGTGGGCTCAGCCCCGCTGCCGCGCACCGAGGTGGTCAAGAAGGTCTGGGCGCACATCAAGGCCGCCAATCTGCAAGACGCCGCCAACAAGCGCATGATCAATGCGGACGACAAGCTCAAGGCCGTATTCGGCAAACCGCAGGTGACGATGTTCGAAATGACCAAGCTGCTCAACGCGCACCTGAAATAAGCGCCCTTTCGCACCCTTGCGTCTTTCGTGGAAGCGCGCAGCCGGCATCGATGAACGTCGATCCCGGCTGCGTGCTTTTGCACTGCCCGCTTCGGCGCGCCAGGTTCCGCCACGCGCGTTGATCGCCATGCCCGGCCCTTCGCTCGCCCCGACTTTGCGCGCCCTGGCGCTTGCCCTCGCGCTGCTGCCGTGCGCGCCGCAGTTCGCCCACGCCGCGCCTGAAGCCTGGCCGAAGCCTGCCGCTGCCGTCCCGCAGGCACGGCACAGCGGCATCTCGGTGGGCTTCTCGCCGGACGGCAGCGCCGAGCGCCTGGTGCTCGGCGCCATCGCCGATGCACGGCATAGCATCCGCGTGGCCGCCTACGGCTTCACGGCATCGGCCGTGGCGAAAGCGCTGATCGCCGCGCACAAGCGCGGCGTCGCGGTGCAGGTGCTCGTCGACTGGCGCGCCAACTTCGAGGAGGACCGGCGCTATGCCCGGCACGCCATCGGCGCATTGCAGCTGGCCGGCGTGGCGGTGCGCGCGATCGACGCTTACCCGATCTTCCACGACAAGTTCATGGTGATCGACGACCGCACGGTACAGACCGGCAGCTACAACTACACGGTGGCCGCCGCCCGCTACAACGCCGAGAACGTGCTGGTGGTGTGGAACGACCCGGCCCTGGCCAGGGCCTATGCGCGCGACTGGAACGCCAACTGGCGACTTGGGCGTCCGGTACCGCAGGGCCTCTGAGCGCCCCCAGGGCCGGGCTGCGCCCAGCCCGCCCCCCATGGGGGTCAAGAAAACTTGGGAGCGGCCCGGCGTTTTCTTGAGAGCAGCACCGCGAACTTTTCCGGCCAACCCGCGTCCAATCGGGCGGCGTTTCCGGGCTCCACAAAGGGCCGCGGTCGGCGCCTAGAATGCCCCTCTCGAACGCGCAGATGCGCAAGCTGGAACCGCGATGCAAGCTTCCTTGAAAAAATGGTCGGCCTTGATTGTCCTGGCTGCCGTGGCGCTGGCCGGCTACCTCACGTGGCAGGCCCTGGGCCGCAACCCGAAAGCGCCCGAGATCAGTTATTCGCTACTGAACGGCAAAACGCTCACTCCGCAGGATTTGCGCGGCAAGGTGGTGCTGGTGAACTTCTGGGCCACGAGCTGCACGACATGCATCGGTGAAATGCCGGAGATGGTGAAGACCTTCGACCAGTTCGCGCCCAAGGGCTTCGACCTCGTGGCGGTGTCGATGAACTACGACCGCCCCGACTACGTGAAGAATTTCGCCACGGCCGGCCCGCTGGGCGCCTTGCCGTTCCCGGTGGCGATGGACACCAGCGGCAGCATCGCCAAATCGTTCGGCGACGTGCGCCTGACACCCACGAGCTTCCTGATCGACAAGTCGGGTCACATCGTCAAGCAGTATGTCGGCCCACCGAATTTCAACGAACTGCACACCCTGATCGGCCAGCTGCTCGCGCAACAGGCCTGATGCCGCTGACACGCTCGATTCCCCATGGCCGGCAGGGCTCCTGCCCCGAAATCAGGGAAAACCCTCGCAACCCGCTAGGATAGCCGGATGGATGCCATCATCCGCCCGCAGCCGGCGCCTTGCGAGACCAGCCCCCCCGAAGTCGCGGAGTTCGCGCGTTGCGGCGCGGATCCGTCCTCGCTGGATCTGGCCCTCGAACTGCCCGCGCAGGACTTGCCCGACGGAATCCTGTTGCGCAATCTGGGTCTGCAGCCCTACCAACATGCCTGGGATGCGATGCGCGCCTTCACTGCGGCGCGCGATGCGTCCACTCCCGACGAAATCTGGCTGGTCGAGCACTGGCCCGTCTACACCCTGGGCCAGGCCGGAAAACCCGAGCATGTGCTGAACGCGCGCGGCATTCCGGTGGTGCGCAGCGATCGCGGCGGGCAAGTCACCTACCACGGACCAGGCCAGGCCGTGGCCTACGTGCTGCTGGACATCCGCCGCCGGCACTGGATGGTGCGCGAAACCGTGGCACGGCTCGAGGATGCCGTCATCCGCACCCTGGCGCGCCTCGGCGTGGTCGGCGTGCGCAGGCCGGGCGCGCCGGGCATCTATCTAGGCGCGCCGCACACCCGCGCCGGAGCCAAGATCTCGGCCCTGGGCCTGAAGGTGCGCAACGGCTGCACCTATCATGGCGTAGCCATCAACGTGGACATGGACCTTGCGCCCTTCTCCGGCATCAACCCCTGCGGCTATGCCGGGCTGGACACGGTGGATCTGGCCGGCATCGGCGTGCATACGCGCGCCGACGCGGTGGGCATGTGCTTCGCCACCGAACTCGCCATGCTCGCCGCGGCCAGCCCCAACCGCCGCTGACTGAACACCCCACACCCTCGCCATGAGCACCACCCTCGACCCGACTCTCAAGCAAAAAGGCCAATCCAAGACCGCGCGCATCCCGATCAAGATCGTGGCCGAGGGGCCCGCGCTCAAGAAGCCGGAGTGGATTCGCGTCAAGGCCGCCGCGCCGTCCTCACGCTTCTACGAAATCAAGCATCTGCTGCGCGAGCACAAGCTCGCCACCGTCTGCGAGGAAGCCTCCTGCCCGAACATCGGCGAATGTTTCGGCCACGGCACGGCCACCTTCATGATCATGGGCGACAAATGCACGCGCCGCTGCCCGTTCTGCGACGTCGGCCATGGCCGCCCCGACCCGCTCGACGCCGACGAGCCGCGCAACCTCGCCCAGGCGATCGCTGCGCTCAAGCTGCGCTACGTGGTGGTCACCAGCGTGGACCGCGACGACCTGCGCGACGGCGGCGCCCAGCATTTCGTCGACTGCATCCGAGCCACGCGCGCCGCCTCACCCACGACACAAATCGAGGTGCTGGTGCCGGACTTCCGCGGCCGGCTCGACAAGGCGCTGGACATCTTCGCCGCCGCTCTGCCCGACGTGATGAACCACAACCTGGAAACCGTGCCGCGCCTGTACAAGCAGGCGCGCCCCGGCGCCGATTACGCCCATTCGCTCAAGCTCCTGGCCGATTTCAAGACTCGCTATCCCGGCATCCCCACCAAGAGCGGGCTGATGGTGGGCCTGGGCGAAACCGACGCGGAAATTCTCGACACCCTGCGCGACATGCGCGCCCAGCAGATCGACATGCTCACCATCGGCCAATACCTCGCCCCCTCGGGCCACCACCTGCCGGTGGCGCGCTACGTCTCGCCCGAAACCTTTGCGATGTTCGAGCGCGAGGCGCGCGCCATGGGATTTAGCCATGCCGCCGTCGGTCCGCTGGTACGCTCGAGCTATCACGCTGACCAGCAAGCCCGCGACGGCGGCTATTTTGTCAGTGACTCGAACTGAATGTCAAAATAGCAAAGTGAATGTCAAAATATCGAAGTGAGAACGTACCCTCAAATCTCTTCGAGGTGGGCGCAAGATCAGCGTTGCGCTTGCCACATCGGTGGGTATGACGGCCAAGAGCCCGAGTCGGGAGCATCGAGCTCTCGAGGTAACGCTAGCGTCGTCGAATGACTTCAGCCGGGAATGCACGTGGTCTTTTGATCAGCGCGTTTCCGCGAGGCGCGGATTTCTGGCGGATCGATTGGTTCGGCGAAATCGATTTTCCGGACCGCATGCTTCGCCACACCCAGCCGTCGGTGCGGGTGCATCTGTCCAAAATCACGGATCCGAGGATCCTCGCTGATCCAGGCATTCGGGTGGATCCAGGCTCGACCGCTGCCGTTGCCAGCCAAGCCAGATGCTGGGTCTCCGTAGGCACCGCAACGCTACTGCGCATCGGCGACATTTGGTCGGACCAACGCTTCGTATGGTCTCCAGAGCACGAAGTCGAGACTTTCGAAAGGCTCCAGATCGACGAAAGCTCGGCACGCCTGCTCAAGGCCGGCCACAGCGACGACGACGGCACCTTTCTCTTGCCGGTCCGCGAGCATCCCTGGCACCTTGGCAATACCCATTCATACTGCGTCCGCGTCGCGCTTGCGGATGGACGCCTGGTCATTCCGTGCATGGAGCTCGCGCTGTTCTATTTCGGTTCATCCAGCGAACTCCTCACACGCCTGTTCCTGCCGCCGCTGCAGACGAGCGCGCTCTACACGGATGCCAAATTTGCGGTATCGCGCAAGCATCTGAGTCTCGATCTTGCGGAAGGCCTCCCCAAGGAGTCGGCGCACGATGTCGGTCGTATCGCGACCAGCCATCGTGCATGGCGGGTTGCTGCCTGGATCGGGACCTCGCTGTTGCGGTCTCCATCCGGTGGCGCCGGCGTCTATCCGCAGTGCTTCTTCCCGTTCGAGGGCGAGACCACGTTGACAGCGTCCGGTCGGTGGCTGGCCCACGGCGGCCAAGCGCGCGCGACGTTCCTGGTCTATCGGCTGCAGTCAGCGGTTCACTTTGGGCGGGTCCCTTCTCGCATGAAGAAGAAAGTGATGATGGCGCCAGCCAGAAAGACGGCGGCGACCGTCGTCAACGCCAGACCGGCTTTCAGGCTGGCTCCCTGCAGCAATGCGCCAAGGACGGCGATGCCCATGGCGCCCCCGCTCTGGCGCGCGGCGTTCAGCACCCCGGAGCCCACGCCGACCCGCTCGGGAGGCACGCTGGATAGGGCCGCTGCGACGATCAGGGGTAGCGTGCCGCCGCCCATACCGATGAGCAGCCCACCGACACTCATACTCAGGGACGTGAAACCGAAGGTGGCCAAAATCGCTGCGCCGAGCACGCCGGCAAGCATTCCGAGAGCGGCGAGAGACCGAGCGCCGATGTAGTTGACAATCCAACCCGAGGCCGTTGCGAGCACAGCAGTGGAAAAGGTCATCGGAATCAGCATGACGCCGACCGACAGAGGCGAGTAGCCCTGCGCCTGCAGCGCCACAGGTAAGACGAACAGCGCGCCGTAATACGACAAGTTGTAGAGAAACGCCGCGCCTACCGACGCGGAAAAGGTCCGGGACCGGAACAAGCTGAGTGGCAGCATCGGATCCTGCCGGCGATGTTCGACCGCAAGAAACAGCAAGATTGCGGCCACGCCAATGGCCAGCGCACCGGCGATGGCCGGAGAAGCCCAGCCGTATTGGCGCGCCTCGATTGCGGAGAACGTGATGGCGAACAGAGCCACGGCCGCAAGAAGCTGGCCAACAGGGTCGAAGGCACGCCGGTGGGTCGCTGGCCTACCGGCGCAGGTGGCGGCCATGGAGAGGACCACCAGGCAGACCGGAATGTTCACGAAGAAGATGGACCGCCAGCCGAGGGTCTGGACCAGCAACCCGCCGATCAGCGGCCCCGCCACCAACGCCGTCGCCGAGATCCCGCTCCAGATGGCCACTGCCCGCGCCCGCTGACTGGCCTGCGGAAAAGCGTTGGTCAGTAGAGCCATGGAGCTGGGCAGAATCGCCGCTGCGCCGAGACCTTGCACGGCGCGAGCGGTGATCAGCTCGGTCACACTATTAGCCAGGCCGCAGGCTGCCGACGCCAGCGTAAAAAACGTCAAGGCACCCAGGAACACCGGGCGTGCGCCCCACCGG
>MLJW01000415.1_pt1 | contig 19695 bp, 18 predicted proteins | sample 888231 | NCBI WGS metagenome assembly MLJW01 (sample SAMN05788063, study PRJNA343431) | mine drainage metagenome | isolation source: sample collected from the inflow into an acid mine drainage treatment plant... | place: Germany: Lusatia, lignite mining district
GACGGAGCACTTCACGTGGCGGCACGGGGCGGCGGTCTCGGTCGGGATGGTGTTCGCGGCCGAGCTCGCGCGGCTGGCTGGACGGCTGGGCGACGGCGAGGTGGCGCGGCACCGGTCGATCCTGGCGTCGGTGGGGCTGCCGGTGTCCTACCGTGCGGATCGGTGGGGCGAGCTGTCCACGGCCATGCGGCGGGACAAGAAGGCGCGGGGCGACCTGCTGAGGTTCGTCGTGCTGGACGGCATCGGTCGACCGGCGCGTCTGGAGGGGCCGGATCCGTCGCTGCTCACCGCCGCCTACGCAGCGGTGAGCAGCGACGCTCCGAACCCACCCGCGACCCCGCGGTGATTCCCGGGTCCAGGCGCGCCAGTAGGCTCGTGGCATGACGCGCGTGCTCGTCCTCAACGGCCCCAACCTCGGTCGGCTCGGCTCCCGCGAGCCCGAGGTCTACGGCTCGGCGTCCTATGCGGACCTGGTCGAGGCCGGTGCGCGGTGGGGAGCGGACCTGGGGCTCGAGGTCGAGGTCCGGCAGACCGACGATGAGGCGGAGCTCGTGTCGTGGCTCCACGAGGCCGTGGACGCGCGGATCCACGTCGTGCTCAACCCCGCGGCCTTCACGCACTACTCGTACGCGCTGAGGGATGCGGCCGCTCAGGTGACGTCCGCCGGCCTGACGCTCGTCGAGGTCCATCTCTCGAACCCGTACGCGCGTGAGGTGTTCCGACACACCTCGGTCATCGGTGCCGTCGCCACGGGAACCATCGCCGGGTTCGGGTTCTCGTCGTACGAGCTTGCTCTCCGCGTGGTGGCATCGCGGGTCGCGGTGTCGCCGGATGCGGACTGACGCCTGACCTTGTGGTGATTGATACAAGCATCGGGCCTTGTAGGTCGAGGAACAAGCGCTTACCCTTGTGAGATGTTCGTCCTGACCATCGACCAGCAGGGGAGCCGCACGCGCGGTGACCGCGTGCCGGACCTGCTGGCAGCGCTCGCTGCGCATCCTGCGCTCCGCCGGTCCGGTGTGGTGCTGCCGTTCGAGAGGACCGTCGGGGACGAGGTCCAAGCCGTCTCCGACTCGTCGACCACCGTGCTCGCCGTCGTCTTCGACGTGCTCCGGTGGGGCGGGTGGAGCGTCGGGATCGGTGCCGGTCCTGTCGACCTTCCGTTGCCGGAGAGCACCCGAGCCGGGGCCGGACCCGCGTTCGTCCTCGCGCGTGAGGCGGTGGAGGCCGCCAAGAGCCGCCATCGGGCCGTCCCGGTGGCCGTGCGAGGAGCGGATCCGGACCGCGCCCAGGAGGCTGAGAGCCTGGTGGTGCTGCTCGCAGCGCTACGCAACCGCCGCACCGAAGCAGGCTGGGTCGTGGTCGACGCGATCCGTGCCGAGGGCGCCTCCGCTCGGCAGGAGCGGCTCGCCGCGCGCCTCGGTATCAGCCAGCAGGCGGTGAGTCAGCGGTTGCGCACCGCGTTGTGGTCCGAGGAGCAGGCGGCCCTCCCGCTGGCGGCACGGCTTCTCGACCAGGCGGACGCCATGCGACACGATGGACCCGGACACGCGACGACCTGACGGTTCTCGCCCCCGGGCCACCGCGCCCCCGACGATCGAGGTGCCCGATGACCACGGCCACGACCATCGCGGTCGGCTCGCTCGCGATTCTCGTCAGCGTCGCGCTCGGGTGGCCGCTCACCCGCGGCGTCCTGCGGCTCGCCTCACGCTCGTCCGATGCCGGCGACCACGGGACGGAGCGCGCCGACGCCACGGTCTCCGACGGGCCGGATGGCGCCCGCGCCCGCGCGTCCCTCCGCGGTGGTGCCTGGATCGGGATCCTCGAGCGCGCCGCGATTACGGCGTCCGTGCTGAGCGGCTTCCCGACCGCGATCGCCTTCGTGGTCGCAGTCAAGGGCCTCGGCCGGTATCCCGAGCTCAAGGAGAACCCGGGCGCGTCGGAGCGGTTCGTGATCGGGACTCTTGCGTCGATGTTGTGGGCGGCGGCGGTCGGCCTGCTCGGCCGTGCGCTGCTCGGGTGAGGGGACCGTCGGGCGCGGACGCGCCAACGGGTCCGACGGTGCCACGAGTGCCGACGCGATAGGATCATCGCCGGTCTGCTGACTGCCCGGACATCGCGGCGGTCGGGGCGGACATTCTCACTCTCGACAGGAAGCAGCAATCGTGGCGACCACGAACGACCTGAAGAACGGCATCGTGCTGAAGATCGACGGCCAGCTCTGGACCGTGATCGAGTTCCAGCACGTCAAGCCCGGCAAGGGCGGTGCGTTCGTCCGGACCAAGCTCAAGAGCGTGCTCTCGGGCAAGGTCGTCGACAAGACGTTCAACGCCGGTCTGAAGGTCGAGACCGCGAGCGTCGACAAGCGCGACATGCAGTACCTGTACAAGGACGGCGCCGACTTCATCTTCATGGACACCTCGACGTTCGACCAGATCCCGGTGCCCGAGGCCACGGTCGGTGACGCCGCGAACTTCCTGCTCGAGAACCAGAACGCGCTCGTCGCGACCAACGAGGGCGTTCCGCTCTACGTCGAGCTGCCGCCGTCGGTCGTCCTCGAGATCACCTACACCGAGCCCGGCCTCCAGGGTGACCGCTCCACCGGCGGCACCAAGCCGGCCACCGTGGAGACCGGCTACGAGATCCAGGTCCCGCTGTTCCTCGAGGCGGGGACGCGGGTCAAGGTCGACACCCGCGACGGCTCGTACCTGGGTCGCGTGAACGACTGACGTGGGTGCCCGGACCAAGGCTCGCAAACGTGCGCTCGACGTGCTGTTCGAGGCGGAGCAGCGTGACCTCGCGCCGCTGACCCTGCTCGCGGAGCGCGTGGTGACGTCAGGGTCCGAGTCGGCACTGCCGCAGTACTCGGTGGAAATCGTCGAGGGCGTGTGCGCTCACCTCGAGCGGATCGACGAGCTCATCGCCTCGCACTCACACGGGTGGACGATCGGCCGCATGCCAGCCGTCGACCGTGCGCTCCTGCGCGTCGGCACGTGGGAGATCCTCTTCAACGACGACGTACCCGACGCGGTGGCCGTCGACGAGGCCGTCGACCTGGCGCGGAGCCTGTCGACCGACGAGTCACCGACATTCGTGAACGGACTCCTCGGCCGGATCGTGGACCTCAAGCCGACGCTTCTCGCCTGAACATGTCTGACGCCGACGCCACGGGAGTCGACCGGGCGCCGGACGCGCGTCGCCACGCTAGAATCTGCGGTCGACAGAAGATCCTTTAAGACCCGTCCTGTGAGGCGGGGAAGGAGCACGACATGTCATCTGGTCCTGCTGCGCCCGCGCAGCCCTCCGAGGTCCCCGAGCCCGCAGGCTCCGTACTGAGCGCGACCGAGGTGCTCGGCCCCCACGAGATCGCGCGGGCCCTGACGCGGATCGCGCACGAGATCCTCGAGCGCAACAAGGGCGCCGCCGACCTCGTCCTGCTGGGGATCCCGACCCGCGGACTGCCGCTGGCGCACCGGCTGGCCGCGCGGCTCGCCGAGGTCGAACCCACGGTCGACCCGGCAGCCCTCGTCGGCAGCCTCGACATCACGATGTACCGGGACGATCTGCGGCACCATCCGACCCGGACGATCGGGGCCACGGTGCTGCCCCCCGGAGGGATCGACGGTCGCGTCGTCGTCCTCGTCGATGACGTGCTCTTCTCGGGCCGCACCATCCGGGCCGCTCTGGACGCCCTGAACGACCTGGGCCGGCCCCGCGTGGTCCAGCTCGCGGCGCTCGTCGACCGCGGCCACCGTGAGCTCCCGATCCGCCCGGACTACGTGGGGAAGAACCTGCCGACGTCGACCGCCGAGCGGGTACGCGTGCTGCTGACCGAGACCGACGGCACCGACGCCGTGCTGATCGACGGAGGTGCGCGATGAAGCACCTGCTCTCGACCGCCGACCTCTCCCGGGACGAGGCCGTGCGGATCCTGGACACGGCCGCGCAGATGGCCGCCACCCAGGAGCGCGCGATCAAGAAGCTCCCGACGCTGCGGGGCCGGACCGTCGTCAACCTCTTCTACGAGGACTCGACCCGGACGCGGATCTCCTTCGAGACGGCCGCCAAACGGCTCTCCGCCGACGTCATCAACTTCTCGGCGAAGGGGTCGAGCGTCTCCAAGGGCGAGTCGCTCAAGGACACCGCGCTGACCCTGCAGGCCATGGGCGCGGACGCCGTCGTGATCCGTCACCCGGCCTCCGGTGCACCGCACACGCTCGCGACGTCCGGATGGACCCAGGGGGCGGTCCTGAACGCGGGAGACGGCACGCACCAGCACCCGACCCAGGCGCTCCTCGACGCCTACACGATGCGTCGTCACCTGGTCGGGGAGAGCGGGGCCGCCGATGTCACCGGTCGGGACCTGGCCGGTCTCCGGGTGGCGATCGTCGGGGACGTGCTGCACTCGCGGGTCGCGCGGTCGAACGTCGACCTCCTGCACACCCTCGGCGCCGAGGTGACGCTGGTGGCCCCGCCCACGCTGCTGCCGGTCGGGATCGGGCCGTGGCCGTGCCGGGTGTCCTACGACCTGGACACCGTGATCACCGACGAGCGCCCGGACGCCATCATGATGCTGCGGGTGCAGCGCGAACGGATGAGCAACGCGGGAGGGGGGTTCTTCCCGAGCGCGGTGGAGTACACGCGACGCTACGGGCTCGACGGGCGACGGATGGCACGGCTCCCGGAGCACGCGATCGTGATGCACCCCGGCCCGATGAACCGCGGCCTGGAGATCTCCGCGACCGCGGCGGACTCGCCACGCGCCGTGATCGTCGAGCAGGTCGCGAACGGCGTCGCGGTCCGGATGGCGGCGCTGTACCTCCTCCTCGCGCAGGAGACCCCCGGCACCACACTTCAGGAGGACGCACGATGACCACGTACCTGATCCGCGGCGGCCGGCCCTACGGCGAGGACGTCGCCGACGTCCTCGTGCGCGACGGCGTGGTGGCGGCCGTCGGCCCAGACGCGGGGGTGAGAGCGGACGAGGCCGTCGTGGTCGAGGCAGACGGCTGCGTCGTGCTGCCGGGCCTCGTCGATCTCCACACGCACCTACGGGAACCGGGCCGCGAGGACGCCGAGACGATCGAGACCGGGACGCGCGCCGCGGCTCTCGGCGGGTTCACGGCGGTGCACGCGATGGCCAACACCTCGCCGGTGGCCGACACGGCCGGCGTCGTCGAGCAGGTCTGGCGGATCGGCCGGGACAGCGGCTGGGTCGACGTCCACCCGGTCGGCGCGGTCAGCATCGGGCTCGCGGGCGAGCAGCTCGCCGAGCTCGGGGCGATGGCCGACTCCGCCGCGCACGTGCGCGTGTTCTCCGACGACGGGAAGTGCGTGCACGACCCGGTGCTGATGAGACGCGCGCTCGAGTACGTGAAGGCCTTCGACGGCGTGATCGCGCAGCACTCCCAGGACCCGCGGCTGACCGAGGGGTCGCAGATGCACGAGGGCGAGGTCTCGGCACAGCTCGGGCTCGCCGGCTGGCCGTCCGTCGCCGAGGAGGCGATCATCGCGCGCGACGTCCTGCTCGCCGACCACGTCGGCTCGCGGCTGCACGTGTGCCACCTCTCGACAGCCGGGTCGGTGGACATCATCCGGTGGGCGAAGGCACGGGGCATCGACGTCACGGCCGAGGCCACGCCGCACCACCTCGGTCTGACCGATGACCTCGTGCGCGGGTACGACCCGGTGTTCAAGGTCAACCCGCCGCTGCGGACGGCTGCCGACGTCGAGGCCGTGCGCGCCGGCGTCGCCGACGGCACGATCGACATCGTCGCGACGGACCACGCCCCGCACACGGTCGAGGACAAGGACTGCGAGTGGGCCGCGGCAGCCTTCGGCATGACGGGGCTCGAGACGGCGCTCCCCGTCGTGCAGCTGACGCTCGTCGACACCGGACGCCTGAGCTGGCGGGACGTCGCCCGGACGATGTCCGAGGCTCCCGCGCGCATCGGACGTGTCACCGATCAGGGGCGTCCCGTCGCCGTGGGTGAGCCCGCGAACCTCCTGGTCTGGGACCCGCGGGGCGTGAGGGTCGTCGACCCGGCAGACCAGGCGACGATGTCCACGAACTCCCCGTTCCGCGGTCGCGAGCTGCCCGGGCACACCGTGGCGACGTTCCTCCGCGGACGAGCGACGGTTCTGGACGGTCGGCTCGTCCTCGCGCACGTGTCCCCCCTGCAGGAAGAGGAGTCATGAGCATCGACAGTGCCGCGAATGACGGCTCAGGCGTCACCGCCATGCCGCACGGCACGGCCTTGCTCGTCCTCGAGGACGGACGCACGTTCGCCGGGCGCGCGTACGGGGCCCGCGGCGCGACGTTCGGCGAGATCGTCTTCAACACCGGGATGTCCGGGTACCAGGAGACCCTGACCGACCCGTCCTACCACCGCCAGATCGTGGTGATGACCGCACCACACATCGGCAACACCGGGGTCAACGACGAGGACGGCGAGTCGCGGCGCATCTGGGTGAGCGGCTACGTCGTGCGCGACCCCGCCCGGCGGGTCTCGAGCTGGCGGGCCGACGGCCCGTTGGACGACGCGCTCGTGGACCAGGGGATCGTCGGCATCAGCGCGATCGACACCCGTGCGCTGACGCGTCACCTGCGCGAGGCCGGTGTCATGCGTGCCGGGATCTTCTCGGGCGAGGCGCTCACCGACCGGGGCGAGCCCCGGCCGGTGGAGGATCTCCTGGCCGAGGTGCGTGCGGTACCGCCGATGGCAGGAGCGGACCTGGCCGGCGAGGTCACGACCTCCGAGCCTTACGTTGTCGAGCCGTCCGGCGAGTTCGCGGGGTCGGAACCGACGGCCACGGTCGTCGCCCTCGACCTCGGGATCAAGTCCATGACGCCGCACCGTCTCGCGGAGCGCGGCATGCGGGTGCACGTGGTGCCGAGCAGCATCGGCATCGACGAGGTCCTCGCTCTCGAGCCCGACGGCGTGTTCTTCTCGAACGGTCCGGGCGACCCGGCCGCGTCGACTCATGAGGTTGCGCTCCTCCGTGAGGTGCTCGATCGGCGGATCCCGTACTTCGGTATCTGCTACGGCAACCAGATCCTCGGGCGCGCCCTGGGTTTCGGCACCTACAAGCTCGCCTTCGGTCACCGCGGCATCAATCAGCCGGTGATGGACCTCAGCACGCGGCGGGTTGAGATCACGTCCCAGAACCACGGCTTCGCCGTCGACGCCCCGCGCGGCCAGGAGACGGCCGCGCCGTACGACGACGGTCGGTACGGCCGCGTCGTCGTCTCGCACGTCGGGCTCAACGACGACGTCGTCGAAGGCTTGAGATGCCTCGACGTCCCCGCGTTCTCGGTCCAGTACCACCCGGAGGCGGCGGCCGGCCCGCACGACGCGTCCTACCTCTTCGACCGCTTCCTCGACCTCATGACCTCCGGCGCCGGATCGGGGACGACCGAGTCGTCCACTGGTCCCGCGGAGGCCACGCCCAACAAGGAGAGCTGACCCGTGCCACGCAGAACAGACCTCACCAGCATCCTGGTGATCGGCTCCGGCCCGATCGTGATCGGGCAGGCGTGCGAGTTCGACTACTCCGGCACGCAGGCGTGCCGCGTGCTCAAGGAGGAGGGGCTGCGCGTCGTTCTCGTGAACTCCAACCCGGCGACGATCATGACCGACCCGGAGTTCGCCGATGCGACGTACGTCGAGCCGCTGACGACCGAGGTGCTCACGTCTATCATCGCGAAGGAGCGGCCCGACGCTCTCCTCGCGACCCTCGGCGGCCAGACGGCGCTCAACGCGGCGATCGCGCTCGACGAGGCGGGGGTCCTCGAGGAGTACGGAGTCGAGCTGATCGGGGCGAGCATCGCCGCGATCCAGAAGGGCGAGGACCGCCAGCAGTTCAAGCAGGTCGTGGCGACCTGCGGCGGAGAGAGCGCGCGTTCGGAGATCATCCACACGGTCGACGAGGCGATCGCCGCCGCCGAGGTGCTCGGCTACCCGATGGTCGTGCGCCCGTCCTTCACGATGGGCGGTCTCGGCTCCGGTCTGGCCTACGACGAGTCCGACCTGCGCCGGATCGTCGGCCAGGGCCTGCACTACTCGCCGACCACCGAGGTCCTCCTCGAGGAGTCGATCCTCGGGTGGAAGGAGTACGAGCTCGAGCTGATGCGGGACAGGCACGACAACGTCGTGGTCGTCTGCTCGATCGAGAACGTGGACCCGGTCGGCGTCCACACGGGCGACTCGGTCACCGTCGCACCGGCCCTGACACTCACCGACCGCGAGTTCCAGCGCCTCCGGGACATCGGCATCGCAGTCATCCGCGAGGTCGGGGTCGACACCGGAGGCTGCAACATCCAGTTCGCGGTGGAGCCCACCACCGGGCGCATCGTCGTGATCGAGATGAACCCACGGGTGTCCCGGTCCTCGGCCCTGGCCTCCAAGGCCACCGGTTTCCCGATCGCGAAGATCGCGGCGCGCCTCGCCATCGGCTACACGCTCGACGAGATCCCGAACGACATCACCGGATCGACGCCGGCCTCCTTCGAGCCGACGCTCGACTACGTGGTCGTCAAGGTGCCGCGGTTCGCCTTCGAGAAGTTCCCGGCAGCGGACGACACGCTCACCACCACGATGAAGTCGGTCGGCGAGGCGATGGCGCTCGGTCGCAACTTCACCGAGGCGCTCGGCAAGGCGATGCGGTCGATCGACAAGAAGGGTTCGGTCTTCCACTGGGAAGGACCGGTCCCGTCCGGCGCCGCCCTCGACGCGCTGCTCGAGGCGATCGCGCGGCCGACTGAGAACCGGCTGATCCAGGTGCAGCAGGTCCTGCGCGCAGCGGCCGACGACCGTGCCGGGGTCGACGCGGTGTACCGGGCGACGGGGATCGACCCCTGGTTCCTCGACCAGGTGCTGCTCGTCAACGAGGTCGCCGCCGAGACGGCCGCCGCCACGGTGCTCGATCGCGACGTCCTCGTGCACGCGAAGCGCCACGGGCTCTCGGACGCCCAGATCGCCCAGCTGCGTGGCACCAGCGAGGACGCCGTCCGGCAGGCTCGCCATGCGCTGCGGGTCCGACCGGTGTTCAAGACGGTCGACACCTGCGCCGCCGAGTTCGAGGCCCGCACGCCCTACCACTACTCGAGCTACGACGAGGAGACCGAGGTGATGCCGCGCGAGCGGCCCGCGGTGCTCATCCTCGGCTCGGGCCCGAACCGGATCGGGCAGGGCATCGAGTTCGACTACTCGTGCGTGCACGCGGCACTCGCCCTGCGTGGCGAGTTCGAGACTGTGATGGTCAACTGCAACCCCGAGACGGTTTCCACGGACTACGACACGTCGGACCGCCTGTACTTCGAGCCGCTCACCTTCGAGGACGTCCTCGAGGTGTACCAGGCCGAGCTCGCCGTCGGCCCCGTCGAGGGGATCATCGTCCAGCTCGGCGGCCAGACCCCGTTGGCGCTCGCCCAGCGTCTTTCCGACGCCGGGCTGCCGATCCTCGGTACCCCGCCCGAGGCGATCAACGCAGCCGAGGACCGCAAGGCCTTCGGCGAGGTGCTCGCGATCGCCGGCCTGCCCGCGCCGGCCTTCGGCACCGCGACGACGCTCGAGCAGGCCCGCGACGTGGCTCGCGGCATCGGGTTCCCGGTGCTCGTGCGGCCGTCGTACGTCCTCGGGGGTCGCGGGATGGAGATCGTCTACGACGAGCTGCAGCTCGCGGAGTACGTCGGACGAGCCATCCACGAGGCGGCCGACCTCGGTGCGCGCGAGATGCCCCCGCTCCTCATCGACCGGTTCCTCGACGACGCGATCGAGATCGACGTCGATGCGCTCTACGACGGCGAGGAGCTGTTCCTCGGGGGAGTCATGGAGCACATCGAGGAGGCGGGCATCCACTCCGGCGACTCGGCCTGCGTCCTCCCGCCGGTCACGCTCTCGACCACCGAGCTCGAGCGGATCAGGACGTCGACGGAGGCCATCGCGCGTGGTGTCGGCGTGCGTGGGCTTCTCAACATCCAGTTCGCCCTCGTCTCGGACGTCCTGTACGTGCTGGAGGCCAACCCGCGGGCGTCCCGCACCGTGCCGTTCGTGTCGAAGGCCACCGGGGTCTCGCTGGCCAAGGCGGCGGCGCTCGTCATGACGGGACACTCGATCGCCGACCTGCGGTCCCGCGGGATCCTCCCGCTCGTCGACGCCGCCGTGCTCGACCTCGAGTCGCCGATCGCGGTGAAGGAGGCCGTCCTGCCGTTCCGGCGGTTCAGGACCGCCGCCGGGCTCGTCGTCGACACCGTCCTCGGCCCGGAGATGCGGTCCACGGGCGAGGTCATGGGCATCGACGTGGACTTCCCGACGGCGTTCGCGAAGTCCCAGGCCGCGGCCTTCGGCGGTCTTCCGACGTCCGGGCGGGTGTTCATCTCCGTCGCGGACCGCGACAAGCGCCAGATCGTCTTCCCGGTGCGGCGGCTCGCCGAGCTCGGCTTCGAGATCCTCGCGACCGAGGGCACCGCCACCGTCCTGCACCGCTCGGGGATCAGCTCGCGCGTCGTGCGCAAGCAGTCGCAGGGCCGAGGCCCGGACGGCGAACCCACCATCGTCGACCTGATCAGCCAGGGCGAGGTGGACATGGTCGTCAACACCCCGTCGGGTCAGGGTGCCCGGGTGGACGGGTACGCGATCCGGGCGGCGACGACCGCGGCCGACAAGGCGATCGTCACGACCACCCAGCAGCTCGCGGCGGCCGTGCAGGGCATCGAGGCGGTACGTTCCGGCCCGTTCGCGGTCACGAGCCTGCAGGACCACGACGCAGCGGCGTCCCGGCGCCGTGCGGTGGCGTCGGTGGTGGGTCCCGCATGACCGGGTCGCCGACCGGTGCGGGCGGCCGGGAACCCTTCGGCGCCCGTCTCGCAGCCGCGATGGCGGCGTACGGGCCGTTGTGCGTCGGGATCGACCCCCACCCGGCTCTCCTGTCCGGCTGGGGACTCGCCGATGATCCCGCTGGCCTGCGGGCCTTCGCCCTCACCGTGCTCGATGCTGTCGGGGGACGAGTGGCGGCGGTGAAGCCCCAGTCGGCCTTGTTCGAGCGGCACGGATCGCGGGGGATCGCGGTGCTCGAGGAGGTCGTCGCGGCAGGACGGGAGACCGGCACGCTCGTCGTCGTGGACGCGAAGCGAGGCGACATCGGGTCCACGATGGACGCCTATGCGGACGCGTACCTGCGCGACGGCTCACCCCTCGCCGGTGACGCCCTGACCGTCTCGCCGTTCCTCGGGTTCGGTTCCCTCGCACCGGCGGTCGAGGCGGCGCGCGCGACCGGCCGAGGACTGTTCGTGCTCGCCCTCACGTCCAACCCGGAGGGTGCCCAGGTGCAGCACGCGACGGAGCCGGACGGCACCGCGGTCGCCGCACGGATCGCGCACGAGGTCGGTCTGCTCAACGCCGCGGACCTGGTCGGCCGGCACGGCGACGACGACGACGCCACGGCGCAGCTGCTCGGTTCCTTCGGCCTCGTGATCGGGGCGACGATCGGGGACGCCGCGCAACGCCTGGGGATCGACCTGTCCGCGGTGCGCGGCCCGCTGCTCGCTCCGGGCATCGGAGCCCAAGGAGCGGGCGCGGGGGAGCTGGCCCAGGTGTTCGGGTCGGCACGCCACGCGGTCCTGGCCTCGTCGTCGCGCGGCGTGCTACGTGCGGGCCCCGCTGTCGAGGCCATTCGCGAGGCCGCGCGACGCGCCGGCGAGGATGCCGCCAGCGCGCTGACCTGACGGAAGGCGCGAATCGCCGGTTCCTGAGAGCATTGCTGTGAGCGCTGGACCTCGCTAGGTTCAGTGTCGTTCCCACCTAGTGACGAGAAGGTGAACTCGCGTGGCTCTTCCTCCGTTGACACCCGAACAACGCGCGGCCGCGCTCGAGAAGGCGGCTGCCGCTCGGCAAGCACGTGCTGAGATCAAGAACCGGCTGAAGTACTCCCAGGGCTCCCTGTCGGAGGTGATCGCGCAGGGCCAGCAGGACGACGTGATCGGCAAGCTCAAGGTGGTTGCGCTCCTCGAGTCCTTGCCCGGTGTCGGCAAGGTCAAGGCGCGCGCGATCATGTCCGAGGTCGGCATCTCCGAGACCCGCCGGGTCCGGGGTCTCGGGCCGCACCAGATCAAGGCCCTCGTCGAACGATTCGGCTGAACGGACCCCGTGCGGGAGAATGCTCTCCTGCGTGTGACGGACCTGCGCGACCGCCGTTCTCGCGGCGAACGCCTGCCCGGCGACGTCCACCGACCCACCCCAGGAGCTCGACCTCGTGACGACGCCAGCCCGGCTCACCGTTCTCGCCGGACCGACAGCCGTAGGGAAGGGCACCGTCTCCGCGGACATCCGCGAGCGCTACCCGGAGATCTGGTTGTCGGTGTCGGCCACCACGCGTGCGCCGCGACCCGGTGAGGTGGACGGGGTGCACTACCACTTCGTCTCGGAGGGCGAGTTCGACCGCATGGTCGCGGACGGGCAGCTGCTGGAGTGGGCGGTCGTGCACGGGCGCAACCGCTACGGAACGCCGCGTGGCCCCGTGGAGGCCCATCTCGCGAAGGGCGAGCCGGCGCTGCTGGAGATCGACCTCCAAGGGGCTCGCCAGGTGCGGGCCTCGATGCCCGATGCCCGGTTCGTCTTCCTCGCCCCGCCGTCGTTCTCCGAGCTAGAGCGACGGCTCGTCGGCCGCGGGACCGAGGGCCCCGAGGAGCGCGAGCGCCGCCTCGCGACCGCTCGGACGGAGCTCGCTGCGGAGTCGGAGTTCGATCACGTGATCGTGAACGACGACGTCGCCCGCGCGACCGACGAGCTCATCGCGACCATGGGACTGCCGACCCGCTAGAGTGGGACCAGTTCGGTGCTGCGGCTGAGGGCTCACGGTCTGCGCCTGACGCTCAGGCGACACCCGCAGCGACAGCACCCACGACCATCGTCACCCACCCGTACACCGTGCAGGAGACTCCCGTGTCTGGAACCGTCGCCGCCCCCATCGGCATCACCGACCCCCCCATCGACCGGTTGCTCGAGCGAGCCGACTCCAAGTACGCGCTCGTGACGTTCGCCGCCAAGCGCGCGCGTCAGATCAACGCGTACTACTCGCAGCTGAACGAGGGACTCCTCGAGTTCGTCGGACCGCTCGTCGAGACGCGCCCGCAGGAGAAGCCGCTGTCGATCGCCATGCGCGAGATCGACGCCGGTCTCCTGTCGCTGGAGACCGGCGAGCCCGCCGCCTCCTGACCCGACGCCACCTGGTCGCGCTGTGCGCATCGTCCTCGGGGTCGCCGGCGGTATCGCGGCCTACAAGAGCGTCCTGCTGCTGCGGCTGCTGCGCGAGGCAGGTCACGACGTGCGGGTCGTCCCGACCCGGTCGGCTCTGCAGTTCATCGGTCGAGCGACGTGGGAGGCCCTCTCCGGGGAGCCCGTCACCGCCGAGGTCTTCGAGGACGTCGACGAGGTCGCCCACGTGGCGATCGGGCGGGCGGCGGACCTCGTCGTCGTCGCCCCTGCCACCGCGGACCTCCTGGCGCGCGCGGCCTCCGGGCGAGCGGACGACCTTCTCACCGCGACTCTCCTGACGGCCGGGTGCCCGGTGCTGCTGGCGCCGGCGATGCATAGCGAGATGTGGGCGCACCCCGCCACGCGCGCGAACGTGGCGACGTTGCGGTCGCGCGGTGTGCACGTGCTCGAGCCGGACTCCGGTCGTCTGACAGGTGCCGACAGCGGGCCCGGAAGGCTCCCCGAGCCCGAGTCGCTGATGACCGCAGCGCTCGCCCTCGTCCCGGCTCGTCCGGACGACCTGAGCGGGCGGACCGTCGTGATCTCGACCGGCGGCACGCGCGAGCCGCTCGACCCCGTGCGCTATCTGGGTAACCGGTCCTCGGGCCGTCAGGGGTACGCCCTCGCGGCCGCGGCCGTCGCGCGTGGCGCCGACGTCATCGTCGTGGCGGCGAACGTGGCGCTGCCATCGCCGGCGGGCGTGCACGTGGTCCCCGTCGAGACGGCCGCCGAGCTGCGCGACGCGGTTCGTGAGGTGGCGCGTGGTGCCGACGCGGTCGTGATGGCGGCCGCCGTCGCCGACTTCCGGCCCGTGCGGGCGGAGGGCGCCAAGATCAAGAAGACGAGCGGGATGCCGATCCTCTCGGTCGAGCTCGTCGAGACCGTCGACGTTCTCGCGGAACTTGTCGCCGAGCGGCGTCCGCGCCAGGTCGTCGTCGGGTTTGCGGCCGCGACGGGCGACGCCGACGCCGACGTGCTCGAGCACGGTCGGGCGAAGGCGCGCCGGAAGGGCGCCGACGTGCTCGCCGTCAACCCGGTCGGCCACGGGCGCGGGTTCGGGTCGCTCGACAACGATGTGACGCTCCTCGATCCGCAGGGTGCCGTCGTCGGGGCGGTGACCGGGTCGAAGCTCGACGTCGCCCACGCGGTGTGGGATGCCGTCCTGCGTCTGTGGTGAGCGCGAGGTGAGCCGCCGGAGGGGGCCTGGTCAGACCTGGGTGCGACAGTCGGCCCAAGGGTCGGACCGATGCGGTTCAGGTAGGCCCGACACCCTAGGCTGTTCGGTATGACGTCGTCTGGCCTGCGCCTGTTCACATCCGAGTCGGTGACCGAGGGGCATCCCGACAAGATCTGCGACCAGATCTCCGACGCGATCCTCGATGCGATGCTCGAACAGGACCCGACCGCACGTGTCGCGGTCGAGACGATGGTGACGACCGGTCTCGTCCATGTCGCCGGAGAGGTCAGCACGACCGCCTACGTCGAGATCCCTCAGGTGGTGCGTCAGGTCGTGCGGGGGATCGGGTACACGTCCTCCAAGATCGGGTTCGACGGCGACTCGTGCGGGGTGTCGGTGTCGATCGGCCAGCAGTCACCTGACATCGCCCAGGGAGTCGACAAGGCCTGGGAGATCCGGAACGACGCGGCCGACGTCGACCCGCTCGACGCTCAGGGCGCCGGCGACCAGGGGCTCATGTTCGGTTATGCGAGCAACGACACCCCGTCGCTCCTGCCGCTGCCGATCTGGCTCGCGCACCGGCTCGCCGAGCGCCTCGCCCTGGTCCGCAAGCAGGGCGCGATCTCCGGGTTGCGCCCTGACGGCAAGACCCAGGTGACGATCGGGTACGACGGCCACCGTGCGGTGAGCCTCGACACGGTCGTGCTCTCGACGCAGCACGACCCCGACGTGCAGCTCGAGAGGCACCTCACCCCGGCGATCCGCGAGCTCGTCGTGGCGCCGATCCTGGCGGACCTGGGTCTCGACCTGGACGTCAGCGACTACCGGTTGCTCGTCAACCCGACCGGCACCTTCGTCGTCGGTGGTCCTCAGGGAGACGCCGGTCGGACGGGCCGCAAGATCATCGTCGACACGTACGGCGGCATGGCGCGCCACGGCGGTGGGGCGTTCTCCGGCAAGGACCCGTCGAAGGTCGACCGGTCGGCCGCATACGCCACCCGGTGGGTCGCCAAGAACGTCGTCGCCGCCGGGCTCGCCGAACGCTGCGAGGTGCAGGTCGCCTACGCGATCGGAAAGGCCCAACCGGTCGGTCTGTATGTCGAGACCTTCGGCACCGGGTCCGTCCCGGTCGACGTGCTGACGCGTGCGATCCGGGAGGTCTTCGACCTGCGTCCGGCCGCGATCATCCGTGACCTGGACCTGCTGCGGCCGATCTACCAGAAGACGGCGGCCTACGGGCACTTCGGTCGCGAGCTCGAGGCGTTCACGTGGGAACGGATCGACCGCGTGGCCGACCTCAGGGCCGCGTTGTCCTGAGCGGATCCACAGCACCTGCGCCGCGTCGTCTCGGACGTCGGCTGCGGGTGGTGGGATGGTCACGTGACAGATGAGGCCGGTGGCGAGCAGCTGACTCTGGCCGGCATGCCCGTGGGTCGGCGCCGTCGCCGGCTGTCACCGACCGCGAGCGTCGTCGCAGCCGATCGTCCGGTGGCCCAGGTGTACATCGACCTGCCGCCGTTGCACCTCGACCACGCGTTCGAGTACCTGGTGCCGGCCTCGGCGGACGTCGCGGCGCAGCCCGGCACACGTGTCAAGGTGCGGTTCGGCGCCCAGGACGTCGACGGAGTCGTGGTCGCGCGCACGCGGGAGGCCGAGTACGCCGGTCGACTTGTGCCGCTCCGGCGGGTCGTCTCGCCGGTACCGGTGCTGACACCCGTCGTGCTCCGGCTGGCGCGCATGCTCGCCGACCGGTACGCCGGATCCCTTGTCGACGTCCTGCGCATCGCGATACCGCCGCGACACGCTCGGGTCGAGGCGGAGTCCGCCGCTCGGCTCGACGTGTCGAGCTCCGTGTCGCCCGACGGCGCGGTCCCGACGGACACCGAGCCCGATGGGGTTGCGGGCGCAGTGGCACGAGACATCTCGACGGCTACGACGGGTGTAACGCTGTCCTCCGCGGCGTGGACGGACTACCGCGGAGGCGCGGCGTTCCTCCAGCATCTGGTTGCGGGTCGCTCGCCGCACGCTGTGTGGACGGCCCTGCCCGGTGCGGGTACCGACCGGTGGGCGTACGCGATCGCGCAGGCGGTAGCGGCGACCGCCGTCAGCGGCCGCGGCGCCCTCGTCGTGCTGCCCTCGGCGCGGGACGTCGACGAGATGGCCAGAGCTCTCGTCGAGGTCGGTATCGGCCCGTGGGAGCCGTCGGAGGCGTCGGGGACCCGACATGTGCGACTGGTCGCGGACGACGGCCCGGCGCCGCGCTACCGCGCCTTCCTCGCCGCGCTCCGCGGTGACGCCCGCGTGGTGATCGGGACCCGATCGGCTGCGTTCGCCCCGGTGCGGGACCTCGGCCTGGCCGTCTGCTGGGACGATCGTGACGAGCTGCACCAGGAGCCCCGCGCGCCGTACCTGCACGCGCGCGAGGTCGTCGTGGGGCGCGGGGACGTCGACGGGTGCGCCGTCCTGCTCGGTTCCGTGACCCGCTCGACCGCGGCCCAACAGCTCGTCGAGCGGGGCTGGGGACACGCCGTCGAGGCGGATCGGGGGACGGTCCGTCGTCGCACCCCGCGGGTGACGGCGTTGACCTCGATCGAGCTCGCCCGGGAGGGGCCCGCGGCCGCCGCGCGGCTGCCGGGGGAGGTGTGGCGTGTGCTCCGGAGCGGGTTGGAGAGGGGCCCTGTCCTCGTCCAGGTGCCCCGGGCGGGGTACGTGCCGGTCGTCGCCTGTAGCCGGTGCCGCGCGGTCGCACGGTGCGTGACGTGTCATGGTCCGCTCGGCGTGCGACACCACCGTGGCGGCACTCCGGAGTGCACCTGGTGCGGACGCCTCGCGTCATCGTGGCGGTGCAGCGTATGCGGATCCGGGGCGCTGCGCGCAGTGACCGTGGGCTCCGAGCGGACCGCGGAGGAGCTCGGTCGCGCGTTCCCGGGCGTGCCGGTGCGGCTGTCCGGCGCGGGGGCGCCGTCCGGGGTGCTCGCAGAGGTGCCCGACAGACCTGCGCTGGTGGTCGCGACGATCGGCGCAGAACCGCGCTGCCCTGGGGGGTACTCGGCGGCGGCGCTCCTTGACGCCGCGACGTCCACCTCGCGCCCGTCCCTCCAGGTCGGCGAGCAGGCGCTGCACCGGTGGCTGTCAGCGGCCTCGCTGGTCAGGCCGGCGCACGCCGGGGGAGTGGTCGTGCTGGTCGGGGACGCGGCGCCGGGCCCGACGCAGGCGCTCGTCCGGTGGGACCCTGCGGGGTTCGCCGCACGCGAGCTCTCCGAACGCCGCGAGCTGAGGCTGCCCCCGGCGGTCCGGGTCGCCGCGATCACGGGTACGCGCGACGCCGTCGAGGCGGTCGTCGCGCGCTTGGATCTGCCAGGCGGCGCCGAGATCCTCGGACCGGTCGCGGTCGACGGTCCGACGACGCTCGAGCTGAGCCCTCTCGAGCAGGAGGTCCGTACCGTGGTCCGTGCACCGCTCGCCGACGCGGATGCGTTGTCCCGCGCCGTCAAGGTCTCGATGGCCACACGCAGCGCGCGACGCGAGAGCGGCACTGTTCGGGTACAGGTCGACCCGACCGAGCTGATGTAGCCGTGGTTCCACGAGCCCCGGCTCGGCGACAGGAAGGATCAGGTGACGGCATGAGAGGTGTGGCGGGGGGGCGAGCCGTCGACGCGGTCGTGTTCGACCTGGGGAACGTCCTCGTCCGATGGGATCCGTACGCACCGTTCACCGGCAGGATGGACCCGACCGAGGTCGAACGCTTCTTCGTCGAGGTCGACTTCGCGTCGTTCAACCACGAGCAGGACCGCGGACGCTCCTGGGCAGAGGCCCGTGCGTGGCTGGCCGCGCGGTTGCCTCACCACGTCCCCGCACTGGATCTCTACGTCAGCCATTTCGCCGACTCGTTGCGCGGGCCGGTCCCCGGATCCGACGGTGTCGTGCGTGACGTGCGCGCTGCCGGTGTCCGGGTGCTGGGGCTGACGAACTGGTCCGCCGAGACGTTCGGCCACGCGGTGACGGCTGCGCCCGCGATCGGCATGCTCGAGGGAGTTCTCGTCTCGGGAGAGGTCGGCATCGCCAAACCGGACCCGGAGATCTTCGCCCTGCTCACGGAACAGTTCGATCTCGACCCGCAGCGGACGGTGTTCACCGACGACTCGCGCATCAATGTCGAGGCTGCGCGCGCTGCGGGCTACATCGGGTTGCCCTTCGACGATGCCGACGGCCTTCGGCGCGATCTCGCGGCCTGGGGAGTCATTCGCTGACCAACCCGGGTCGTCACCGCTGACGAGCCGTCCGGTCCCGTCGGGACGATTCGCGCCCGACGCCTAGGATCGACGGCATGCGTCTGCTCTTTGCCGGTACCCCAGCGGTGGCCGTTCCCGTGCTCGAGGCCCTGCTCGAATCCGAGCACGAGGTGGTCGCGGTGCTTACGCGGCCCGATGCTGCGAGCGGCCGTGGGCGCACCGTCGCGGCCAGCCCGGTGAAGCAGCGAGCACTCGACGCCGGCCTGGAGGTGCTGACGCCCCGATCGCTTCGCGACAGCGTGCTCCGCGACCGGTTGGTGTCTCTTGAGCTGGACTGCGCACCGGTGGTCGCCTACGGCGCTCTCGTTCCTGCGGACCTGCTCGATGTCCCGCGACTCGGCTGGGTCAACCTGCACTTCTCGGTGCTTCCGGCCTGGCGGGGGGCCGCGCCAGTGCAGCACGCGGTGATCGCCGGAGACGAGGTCACAGGGGCCACCACGTTCCGGCTCGAGCAGGGGCTGGACACCGGGCCCGTCTACGGGATGCTCACCGAGCTGATCAGGCCTCGTGACACGACGGGTGACCTGCTGGATCGCCTGTCCGTGGCCGGTGCCGGACTCATGGTGGCGACCCTCGACGCGATCGCCGACGGGACCGCTCTGCCGGTCCCGCAGACGTCGGACGGGCTGTCGTTCGCCCCGCGACTCGAGGTCGAGGATGCCCGGGTGCGTTGGTCGCACCCGGCCTACGCGGTCGACCGCCGGGTGCGCGGCTGCACGCCGAGTCCCGGCGCGTGGACGACGACTCCGGACGGTGCGCGTCTGAAGCTCGCGCCCGTCGTGCTCAGACCGGACGTCACCGACCTTGCACCTGGCGAGGTGCGGGTCACGAAGGACGAGGTCGTGGTGGGGACGGGCAGTCACGCCGTCGCTCTCACCGAGGTGGCGCCGGCCGGCCGGCGGCTGATGGAGGCGACGGCCTGGGCCCGCGGCGCGCGCCCGTCCGAGGGCACGGTGCTCGGCGAGCGGGAACC
>MLJW01000416.1_pt1 | contig 19684 bp, 16 predicted proteins | sample 888231 | NCBI WGS metagenome assembly MLJW01 (sample SAMN05788063, study PRJNA343431) | mine drainage metagenome | isolation source: sample collected from the inflow into an acid mine drainage treatment plant... | place: Germany: Lusatia, lignite mining district
CCTTGAACCCTTCCGTCTCCAGATGACGGCAGGTGTCGAGCACGCATTTATGCTCGGTCACCAGGGTCACGATGTGATCCTTCTTGTCGCGGTAGAAATGCGCCACCCCCTTCAGGGCGGTGTTGTTCGATTCCGTCGCCCCCGAGGTGAAGATGATTTCCTTGGGGTCGGCGCCGATGAGGGCCGCCACCTGTTCGCGGGCCCGCTCCACCGCATCCTCGGCTTCCCAGCCGTAAAGATGGTTGCGCGAATGCGGATTGCCGAACTTTTCGGTGAAATAGGGCAGCATGGCCTCGACCACGCGCGGATCGCACGGCGTGGTGGCCTGATAGTCCAGATAAACAGGGCGATTGGCCGGCCTGTTTTCGCCGGGACGGGTTGAGCTCATCGCAGTCATGCTCCAGATCCTCACACTCTCATCATCATTTTCAGGCGGCCGAGGCCGCGCTCTTGTCCGCATGCCGGGCCGCCAGGGCGGTAAAGGCATCGCAGAAGGCATCTCCATCGGCGGCCGTGCTGGTCCAGCCCAGGCTGACGCGGACGGCGGCGGCGGCCAGATCGCCGGCCCCCATGGCCGTCAGCACCGGGCTGGGCGCCACCTTGCCCGACGAGCAGGCCGATCCGGCGCTGACCATCACCCCGGCCAGATCCAGGGCCATCACCGCCGTTTGCGCCGAAAGGCCGGGCACGGCCAGGCAACTGGTATTGGCCAGGCGCTCCGCCTCGGCGCCGAAACGGCGCAGGTCCGGCAGGGCGGCGGCCAGGCGCGCCTCGATGGCGTCGCGCAGATCGGCCAGCCGGGCGGCCTCGTCCTGGCGGGCGGCCAGGGCGGCGGCCAGCGCCGCGGCAAACCCGGCGATGCCGGGCACATTCTCGGTTCCGGCGCGGCGGCGCTGCTCCTGGCCGCCGCCCTTGATCAGCGGCGCCAGATCGAAGGCGCCATCGGCCAGCACCAGGGCGCCCACGCCTTGCGGGCCGCCCACCTTGTGCGCCGACAGGGCCACACTGTCGGCCCCCAGGGCCGCCACATCCACCGGCAGCTTGCCCAAGGCCTGCACGGCGTCGCAATGCACCAGGGCGCCGCGGGCATGGGCGATGCGCGCCAGCTCGGCCATGGGCTGCACCACGCCGGTTTCGTTGTTGGCCAGCATCACCGCCACCACCACATCGCGGCCGGGCAGGCCGTCCAGCAGCCGTTCCAGCGCCGCCGGCTGCGCCACGCCGTTGCCGTCCACCGGCAGCAGATGGCAGGCCGCCGCCTTCAGCACCGAAGGATGCTCCACCGCCGAGGCGATCACCACCTTGCGGCCCAGACCGGCCAGGGCCAGGGCGTTGGCCTCGCTGCCGCCCGAGGTGAAAACCACCCCGCCCGGCGCGGCGCCGACAGCGGCGGCCACCCGCTCGCGCGCTTCCTCCACCAGCTTGCGGGCCGCCCGCCCGGCGCCATGCACCGACGAGGGATTGCCCACCAGCCCCAGGGCCGCCACCATGGCGCGCACGGCCTCGGGACGCACCGGCGTGGTGGCGTTATGGTCCAGATAAACAGACATGACGGGAACCCTACTCGGCGGCGGCCGATCCCCCGGAGCCGCCATGGAACATGCCGCTGGTGCCCAGCAGCTTGCGGTCCACCACATCGCCCAGCGACACCGAGCTCAAGTAGAGATAGATCTGATTGCCCAGTTCTTCCCACAGATCATGGGTCAGGCAGCGGCCCTTGTGATTGTGGCAGCCCGCCGGCGAGCCGGGGGCGCAGCGGGTGGTCTGGATCGGTTCGTCCACCGCCAGGATGATATCCGACACCCGCATCTGCTGCACCGGACGGGCCAGCAGATAGCCGCCGCCGGGGCCGCGCACGCTTTTCACCAGACCACCCTTGCGCAGACGGCCGAACAGCTGTTCCAGATAGGACAGCGAAATTTCCTGACGGTCGGCGATATCGGCCAGGGCGACGGGCGAGCCGCCGCTGTTGCAGGCCAAATCCACCATCGCCATGACGGCATAGCGCCCTTTAGTGCTGAGTTTCACGACCGGACTCCCGTTTTTGTCTGTTCTTCCACCAATTCGATTTGCATCTGCGCCTGACCGGCCTCCCGTTCAAGATCGGCCACCCGGCTTTTCAGCCCGGCCACCTCCTGGCGCATGGCCTCGATGGCCCGCACCACAGGATCGGGCAGATCGCCCTCCAGGCCGTAGGCCAGGAACTCCTTGCTCTTGCCGCAGGCGCCGCTGATGCGGGCCGGAATGCCCACCATGGTCACGCCCGCCGGCACATCGGTCAGCACCACGGCATTGGCGCCGATGCGGGCCTGGGCGCCCACCGTGACCGGACCCAGCACATGGGCCCCGGCCCCCACGATCACCCCGTCCTCCAGGGTGGGATGGCGCTTGCCCTTGTGCAGCGAGGTGCCGCCCAGGGTAACGCCGTGGTAAAGGGTGACATCATCGCCCACCACGGCGGTTTCGCCGATGACCACACCGGTGCCGTGATCAATGAACAGGCGCCGCCCGATACGGGCGCCCGGATGAATTTCAATGCCGGTCAATAGTTTGCCGAGATGCGACAGAAAGCGGCCGGCCAAACGCAAATGATGATCCCAGCACCAATGGGCGGCGCGATAGAACATCAGCACATGCAGGCCGGGATAGCACAGCAGAACCTCGGCGCCGGAATGGGCCGCCGGATCGCGCTGGCGAATGGAGTCGATCTCTTCCCGTATTCTCTTGAAAATCATTGCCATCAGTATGCTATTGTACGCCGCTTGCGTCGGGGATGGCGCCTTTAAGGGGACGCCGTGGCGCAAGCCGGCAGATCACTGCCTGACGTGAATATATGAAGCCCGACTGTCTGGGTCAAGTATCGGCCGTGGCGGGGCGGATTTGTTGCATTTCAATCCATACCCTTTCCGTCAACCATGGCGGGTAGGGCCAAAAACAGGTGCTACGGAACACCATGCCCGAAGTGATTTTCAACGGACCGGATGGACGCCTGGAAGGCCGCTACCATCACGGCAAGGCTCCGAACGCGCCCATCGCGCTGCTTCTTCATCCCCAGCCCCAGCATGGCGGCACCATGAACAACAAAGTGGTCTATTCCATGTACCACGCGTTCGTGCGCCGCGGCTTTTCGGTATTGCGCTTCAACTTCCGCGGCGTGGGCCGCTCGCAGGGCAAGTTCGACAACGGCCAGGGGGAACTGTCCGACGCCGCCTCGGCGCTGGACTGGATGCAATCCTACAACCCCAACGCCCTGAGCTGCTGGGTGGGCGGCTTTTCCTTCGGCGCCTGGATCGGCATGCAGCTTCTGATGCGCCGCCCGGAGATCGACGGCTTCGTTTCGGTGGCGCCGCCGGCCAATGTCTACGACTTCACCTTCCTGGCCCCCTGCCCCTCCTCGGGCCTGATCGTGCACGGCACCGCCGATGAGCTGGTGCCCGAACCCAGCGTGGCCAAACTGGCCACCAAGCTGGCCGGGCAGCGCAACATCACCGTGCAGTACCGCACCCTGGCCGATGCCAACCATTCCTTCGTCAACAAGCTGGAGCATCTGACCCAGACCCTGGACGAATATCTGGGCGGCATCCCCCTGGAACGCCCCCTGGCCGCCGCCGCCGCCGGCTAAGCGGGCGCCCGTGCCGCAAAAAAGCCCCCGCCCGCCAGGCCGGGGGCTTTTTTATGTTCACGGTCCATACCAACCGGCCAATGATACCGGCCAACCCTTGAAGTGACGGGTTGGCCGGTTTCCGGCGAGCCTTGAGCGAGCGGCCAAGGCGGCGGATGCCGCCGCCCGGCGAGGGACGATACAACCGGTCAATTCATTGGCCGGTTGGTATGAATTGGCCAATCTTACCCCGCCTTGCTCAGTCGCCCGCCGCCCAGCGGCCGGGGGGCGCCGGTGGTGCCGGGAAAGGTCAGCGGCAGACCGCGCAGGCTGCGCACCGCCAGAAAGGCGAAGGCCTGGGCCTCCAGGGCGTCGCCGTTCCAGCCCTCGCCGTCCACCGCCGCCACCGGCGCCGCCAGGGCCTGGGCCAATCCGGCCATCAGCACCGGATTATGACGGCCGCCGCCGCACACCAGCCAGCGGCGCGGCGGCTGCGGCAGATGGCCGGCCGCCGCCGCCACCGCCGCCACCGTCAGGGCGGCCAGGGTGGCGGCGCCGTCCTCGGGCGACAATCCCTCGGTCAGCCGCCCGGCCAGGGCGGCGAAATCATCGCGGTCCAGGGATTTGGGCGGGCGGCGGGCGAAATAGGGATGATCGAGGAAGGCCCGCACCGCCGCCTGTTGCACCGTTCCCTGCGCCGCCAGGGCGCCGCCCCGGTCCAGCGGCTGGCCGGTATGGCGCAGGGCCCAATCGTCGAGCAGGGCGTTGCCGGGGCCGGTATCGAAGGCCAGCAGATCCTCGCCTTCGCCGATCCAGGTGACATTGCCCACCCCGCCCAGATTGAGCAGGGCCAGCGGCCGTTCCAGCCCCGCCGCCAGGGCGCGGTGAAACACCGGCACCAGGGGCGCGCCCTGGCCGCCGCCGCGCACGTCGTCGCTGCGGAAATCATGCACCACGCTGATGCCGGTGCGCGCCGCCAGCAGGGCGCCATCGCCGATCTGCCAGGTTTCGCCCTGCTGCGGCCGGTGCAGGATGGTATGGCCGTGAAAGCCCAGCACATCCACCTGGGGCGCCGTCAGCCCGGCCTCGGCCAGCAGGCGCCGCACCGCCTCGGCATGGAACAGGGTCAGGGCCCGCTCCACCGCCGCCACCGGCCCCTGGCCGCCCAGCACGCCGCGCAGGCCCTGGCGCAGCTCCGGCGGATAGGGCACGGTCAGCGCCGCCCCCAGCGCCGCCACCGTTTCACCGTCGGTGCGGATCAGGGCGGCATCCACGCCATCGAGGGAGGTGCCCGACATCAGGCCGAGACTAAGCAGCGAAGAAGGCATGGCGGGGCTGTCCGTTGTCAGAAAAGCCCAATCGTGCTAAAGGACGCGCGGCCTTGCAAGGCCCAGCTGCAGCAATACCAGGACGTTTCATGACCTCCCATCGCTCCGCCTTCGTCCGCACCCTTTCCGAACGCGGCTATCTGCACCAGTGCACCGATCTGGCGGCGCTGGACGCCAGGCTGGCCGAAGGCCCCGCCGTGGCCTATATCGGCTTCGACTGCACCGCCGATTCCCTGCATGTGGGCAGCCTGCTGCCCATCATGATGCTGCGCCATCTGCAAAAGAGCGGCCACAAGCCCATCGTGCTGATGGGCGGCGGCACCACCCGGGTGGGCGATCCCTCCGGCAAGGACGAGGCCCGCAAGCTGCTGACCGATGCGGATATCGCCCGCAACATGGAGGGCATCAAGCGGGTGTTCGCCAAGTTCCTCACCTTCGGCGACGGCCCCACCGATGCTCTGATGGTCAACAACGCCGACTGGCTGGATCAGCTCAACTACATCGCCTTTCTGCGCGATTACGGCCGCCATTTCTCGGTCAACCGCATGATGAGCTTCGATTCCGTCAAGCTGCGGCTGGACCGGGAACAGCCGCTGAGCTTCCTGGAATTCAATTACATGATCCTGCAGGCCTACGACTTCCTGGAGCTGGGGCGCCGGCACGGCTGCCTGCTGCAGATGGGCGGCTCGGACCAGTGGGGCAATATCGTCAACGGCGTCGAGCTGGGCCGCCGCGTCGAGGGCCGCGAGTTGTACGGCCTGACCACGCCGCTGATGACCACCGCGTCGGGCGCCAAGATGGGCAAAACCGCGCAAGGGGCGGTGTGGCTGAACGCCGAGCGGCTGTCGGCCTGGGACTATTGGCAGTTCTGGCGCAATACCGAGGATGCCGATGTGGGCCGCTTCCTGCGCCTGTTCACCGAACTGCCGCTGGACGAGGCCGAGCGCCTGGCCGCCCTGCCCGGCGCCGGGATCAACGAAGCCAAGAAGGTGCTGGCCTTCGAGGCCACCCGTCTGGCCCACGGCGAGGAGGCGGCCCGGGAGGCCGCCGAAACCGCCCGCCGCACCTTCGAGCAGGGCCAGGCCGCCGACACCCTGCCCACCGTATCCCTGCCCGCCGCCGAGCTGGACCAGGGCATCCCCGCCTTCGCCCTTTTCGCCCGCACCGGCCTGGCCGCCTCCAACGGCGAGGCCCGCCGCCTGATCAAGGGCGGCGGCGCCAAGGTGAACGATGCCGCCGTCACCGCCGAGGGCCAGCTGATCGGCAGCGCCGACCTGAAGGACGGCCAGATCAAACTGACCGCCGGCAAAAAGCGCCATCTGCTGGTGAAACCGGCGTAAACCCCTGCTGGTGAAACCGGCGCCGGAGAGTGAAACCGGCGCCGGGAAAGCCTTACGGCAAGCCGACCGGTCTTATACCGGCCAACCAGTGAAGTGACGGGTTGGCCGGTATCCAGCGAGCCTTGAGCGAGCGGCCAAGGCTTTCGGATGCCGCCGCCCGGCGAGGGACGATACAACCGGGCAATTCATACCGGCCAACCATTGAAGTGACTCGTTGGCCGGTATCCAGCGAGCATTGAGCGAGCGGCCAAGGCGGCGGATGCCGCCGCCCGGCGAGGGACGATACAACCGGTCAATTCATTGGGCGGTTGGTATCATTGGCCGGTTGGTATCACTGGCCTGGGCGTACCTCGCGGCCCGAGCCGTCGTCGAAAATATTGAAGAGATTGCGCAGAAAGCCCGGCGTCAGGGCCGACAGCGGATTGACCATCACACTGGGATCCTTGGCCGAGCCCGAGATGGAATAGTTCATGGCGATCACCCCGCCGCCCTTTTCCGCCGAGAACAGCCCGCCCACCAGCGGCAGCTTGCCGAGAGCGCTGTTAAGGGCATAGGCCGGCACGATGGTGCCTTCCAGGGCCAGCTGATCGGTATCGAGATCCACCTGACCATCGGCGGTCAGGCCCAGCGAAGTGCCGCTGGTGCGGGCATCCTTCACGCTGAGCACGCCATCGGTCAGGGTGAAGGGCACCTTCATGCTGGAAAAACTGATGCCGTCGCCCGACAGCAGATCCACCACGCCGGTCAGGGCCGCCACCGTCAGCAGCCGCACCAGCACCGGGGCCTGCATGAGCTGATAATTGCTGACCTGACAGAGGCCGCTCAAAGGATCGCGGGGATCGGCATCGTTATAGGCGCCGTCCACCGTCAGGGTGCCGCCCTTGACGTTGTCGAAAATGCCGAAGGCGTGGAACACCGCCCCGGCATCGCCGCTGCTGATTTTCACCAGCCGCTTTTGCTGGGCCGCATCAGGGCTGATGGCGATCACCAGGGGCTGGCCCGCCCCCACCGTGCCGTCCAGGTTCAGGGTTTGCACATCGCCGCGGCCGTCGCGGGCCATGCTCAGATCCACATCCCTGGCAGCCCCCTGATCGCTGAGCCACACCTGATCGAGCTTGGCCGTGACCGACAGCGGCGGCGTTGCCGCGTGATCATGGCTGTGATCGTGTTTTTTCGGCGCGCCCGGCGCCGTTTGACCCGAGGGCTCGCCGCCCACCAGTTCGCGGGCATCGAAGCTGGCCCCGGCCATATCCAGCACCAGCCCCTGGCCGTCCGGCTTCAGGGCCAGGGTGCCGGCCACATCCGTGCGCCCCCAGGCGGCATGGCGGAACGTGACCAGCCGGGCATGGCCATCCTTGAAGGCCACCCGGCCATCGACGGCCAGTCCATCCCTGGTGGCCACGGCGAAATGCGGCACATCGGCCAGATGCCCGCCGGCCAGACGGATCCGGGCCGAAGCCGTGCCGGCCACCCCGGTTTTTTTCCGCCAGTTGAGCGAGGGCAGGCGCATCGCCGCCGCGGTCAGATCGCCCGTCACCGCCACCGTGCCGCGGCCATGGCCGAGATCGGCCACCACCCGCACCGGCACCGGGCCGCTGAGGAACGGCGCCTGGAAGGGCGGCCCGTCCAGCCCCACCGTGGTGCGCGCCGCGTCGTCCAGAGTGGCCTCGACCTCGTAATGGCTGGGCAAGGCGGCATGGCTGAAAGTCTCGTGCCATTTCAGGCTGGCGGGAATACCACCCAGCCGGGCCTGGCCCGCCACGTCCAGCCCCTTGGCATCCGCATCCAGGCTCAGGCCGCCATCGCTCAGATCCAGGCCCAAGGCCACATCGGGCAACCCGACGCCGCTGGTCTGGGCATGGGCATGCACCTCTACCTGCTCGAAGGTCAGATCGTTCAGCAGCGGGAAGCGCAGGGAAAGATCGGTGACCGCGCTCCCCTTCACCTTGGCGGGCGCCACGCCCAGGCGGCTGGCCCAGCCCAGGGGCTTGCTGTCGATCAGACGCAGGGCATCGGCCACCGGGCCGGAAATCTTCAGGCCGATATCGGCATATTGGGTGGCCGCCGACAGCCCGGTCAGCACCACCGTGCTGCCCGGCAGCAGCTTCAGGCCCATCAGCGTGCCGCTTTTGATCGCGATGGCAAAGCGGTTCTGATCGTAGCTGGCCTCGGCGCTGGCGTTATGCACCATGGGCATCGGCGCCAGATAGCGCACATCCACCCCTTCCGGCACCACCTTGCCGGCCAGGGTATCGATGGCCAGGCCGTTCCAGCCCTGGCCATCGGGCACATGGGCCAGAAGATGGGCGGTGGCCAGCTTCACCGTGCCGTGCGACAGATTGTCCAGAATCCACTGGCGGGGATTGGGGGCCGCCGCCGGCGGCCACAGGCCCTTCAGCAGCTCCACCGGCAGATCCTCCACCTTGGCGTCCAGCGCCAGATGGCCGGGAGCGCCATCGGGCCCCAGATGATCGGCATGGCCCGACAGGCTGAGCACGCCGCCGCCAAAATCCACCCGCGCCTCGTCGATCTGCACGGTTTTCAGGCCGTCATGCAAGGCGCCGTGCAGCGACAGCGAGGCCACCGGCCAGCTGACGCCAAGCTGGTCGGAAAGATCGATCACCCCCTGGCCGCCGGCCAGATCGAACCGGAGATCGCTCAAGCCGCCGGCCTGCGACCAGCGCAGCCCCACCGAACCGCCGGTGGGCATGTGCAGCATGGCCAGGGGCTTCAGCTGCGGCGCCAGTTCCGCCAGCAGCGACGGTCGCAGGCCGCCATAGGACAGGGTCAGCTCCAGGGCGTGATCGGCGGCGCGGAACAGGCCGTCGGCATCGAAATGCACTTTTTCATCCAGCAGCACCATATCCAGCCGGGCCGAGCCGATGATTCCCTTCTTGCTGCGCAGAAAACTGAGATCGGCGGTGGGAATCCGCCATTCGATGCCAAGAGAACGGTCTTCCATCAGAAGATCGCCGTTCACCACCTCCACCATCTGCAGCCGTCCGGCCACATTATCCTTGCCCGGCGGTTCCAGCAGGGCGCGGAAAGCCTCTTCCACCACCTGGGTCGACGAGGCGCTGACGGGAACCGATCGGCCGGCGGCGGCGGCATCCATGCCCAATTGAATGCTGCCGTCGCTTTCGCGCACCAGATGCACATGGGGGCGGTAAAGGCGCAGGCGGCTGGGCGCGATCACCCCGCGCAGCAGCGCCGGCGTGGACAGGCCGATGGACATCTCGGGCACCGTCACCACCGGCTGGCCATGGCTGAGGGCATGCACGTTGATGGCGCGCAGATCCAGGGTTTCGTGGGCGCGGTCCCACACCAGCACGGTGTGATCCATGCGCACCGTCACGGAGCCGTCGGGGCGGGTCAGCGCGGCTTCGATATAGGGCCGGGCGAACGACAGCTCCAGCGGCCCCTCCGACAGACGGAACCCCAGCCAGGCCGCCGCCACCAGCAGGGTGATGGCCAGAATTTCCAGAAACCAGAACAACCCTTTAACGGTGCCATGCACCACGGTATGCCATCCTTCCCAGAGCCGGAGGCTCTTAAAATTATATGTCTCAGGCGCCGGGCGGCGGTCTCCGCCCGCCTTGGCTATCCTCACTTATGCCTCCGCGTAACCGCTCCGGCAACGCTCCGGCGCGCTCAATGCGCTAGTCAGCCGCTAACGCGGCTTCCAGATATGCCCCTCAGGCGCCGGGCGCTGGGCTCCGCCCGCCTTGGCTATCCTCACTTATGCCTCCGCGTAACCGCTCCGGCAACGCTCCGGCGCGCTCAATGCGCTAGTCAGCCGCTAACGCGGCTTCCAGATATGCCCCTCAGGCGCCGGGCGCTGGGCTCCGCCCAGCTTGGCTTTCCTCCGCTTCCCTCCTCCGCTCGCGCTCCGTCGTCGCTGCGGCGGCCTCAACGGCCTAGTCAGCCGCTAACGCGGCTTCCAAATTTATGTCCCTCAGGCGCCGGGCGCTGGGCTCCGCCCAGCTTGGCTTTCCTCCGCTTCCCTCCTCCGCTCGCGCTCCGTCGTCGCTGCGGCGGCCTCAACGGCCTAGTCAGCCGCTAACGCGGCTTCCGAATTTATGTCCCTCTCGCGTCGGGCTTGACCCGGCGGGCGGCTTTATCCAGTCTGGCAGCCATGATACTCCCGGAAAGCGGACCCGCCATGCGTTTTGCCTGGCCCCTCGCGGCATCGATCGCCGATCAGATCCACGCCCCTCCCCTGGTGGCCGATCCGGCCATGGCCGAGCGCCATCACGAACGGTTCATGGATGCCGTCGCCGCCTGCGATGATGCGATCCTGGCGCAAGAGATAGGCGAGTGCCTCGCCGATGGCAACATTTCTGCCGTGCTGTCGTCGATTTTCGGCAACAGCCCCTATCTCAGCCATTGCGCCGTCCGCGATCCCGCCTTTACCGCCGCCCTGCTGCGCCACGGCCCCGACGCCGGTTTCGCCGCCCTGCTGCGCGATCTGCGCGCCGAGGCCGCCGCCCACACCGATATCGCCGCCCTGATGCGCGGCTTGAGAGTGGCCAAACGCCGCGCCGCCCTGCTGATCGGCCTGGCCGATATCGCCGGGCTGTGGCCGCTGGAGCGGGTGACCGCCGCCCTGTCCACCCTGGCCGACAACGCCCTTTCGGCCGCCGCCGCCCATCTGCTGGCCGCCGCCCATCAGGCCGGCGAGATCATCCTGCCCCACCCGGATCAGCCCGAGCGGGACAGCGGCCTGGTGATCCTCGGCATGGGCAAGCTGGGCGGCCTGGAACTGAACTATTCCAGCGATATCGACATTATCGTCTTCTACGATCCCGACGCGCTGGCCTACCGGGGCCGCAAATCGCTGGGCGAGATGTTCATCCGCCTGGCCCGCGATCTGGTGCGCATCATGGAGGAGCGCACCGGCGACGGCTATGTCTTCCGCACCGATCTGCGCCTGCGCCCCGATCCCGGATCGACGCCGGCGGCCATTTCGCTGCAGGCGGCGGAACTTTACTACGAGGGCATGGGCCAGAACTGGGAACGCGCCGCCATGATCAAGGCGCGCCCGGTGGCCGGCGATCTGGCCGCCGGCGCCGCTTTTCTGAAAACCCTGCGCCCCTTCATCTGGCGCAAGCATCTGGATTTCGCCGCCATCCAGGATATTCATTCCATCAAGCGCCAGATCAACGCCCACAAGGGCGGCAGCCGCATCGCCGTGGCCGGGCACAATATCAAGCTGGGCCGGGGCGGCATCCGCGAGATCGAGTTCTTCGCGCAAACCCAGCAGCTGATCTGGGGTGGCCGCGAGATGGATCTGCGCCTGTCCGGCACCTGCGGCGCCCTGACCGCCCTGGCCGCCGCCGGCCATGTGGCCGACACCACCGCCGCCGAACTGACCGAGGCCTATCATTTCCTGCGCGGGCTGGAGCACCGCCTGCAGATGACCGACGACAAGCAGACGCAAACCCTGCCCGCCGATGCCGCCGCCTTGCGCGCCCTGGCCCTGTTCTGCGGCTTCGAGGGGACCGACGGCTTCGCACAGGCCCTGACACGGCGGCTGAAAACCGTGGAAAGCCATTACGCCGCCCTGTTCGAGGACGCGCCGCCGCTGGATACGGCGGGCGGCAATCTGGTGTTCACCGGCGGCGAGAACGACCCCGACACCCTGAAAACGCTGGCCGGCATGGGCTTTACCAACCCCGAATCGGTGGCCTCGGCCTTGCGGGGCTGGCACCATGGCCGCATGCGCGCCACCCGCAGCACCCGCGCCCGCGAGCTGCTGACCGAGCTGACCCCGCGCCTGCTGGCCGCCCTGGCCGCCACCGCCGAGCCCGACGCCGCCTTCATGCGCTTCGATGCCTTCCTGGCCTCGCTGCCGGCCGGCATCGCCCTGTTCTCGCTGTTTCAGGCCAATCCCGGCCTGCTCGATCTGGTGGCCGAACTGATGGGCGACGCCCCGCGCCTGGCCGAAACCCTGGCCCGCGCCCCCACCCTGCTGGACGGGGTTTTAAGCGCCGCCTTCTTCGATCCGCCGCCCGCCGCCGCCGCCCTGGCCGCCGATCTCGGCCGTCATCTGGAACGGGCCGGCGACGATTACCAGGACATGCTGGACCTGGCCCGCCGCTGGACCAACGAACAGAAGTTCCGCATCGGCGTGCAATGCCTGCGCGGCCTTCTGTCGCCCGGCCAGGCCGCCCGCCATTTCAGCGATCTGGCCGAGGCGGTTCTGGCCACCGTGCAGCCCTGGGTGGAGGCCGAATTTTCCCGCGCGCACGGCCGGTTCGGGCAGGCCGGCGCCGCCCTGATCGCCATGGGCAAGATGGGCAGCCGCGAGATGACCGCCGCCTCCGATCTCGACCTGATCCTGGTCTACGACGTGCCGGACGGGGCCGAGCAGTCGGACGGCCCACGGCCGCTGTCGCCCGGCACCTATTTCGCCCGCCTCACCCAGCGCCTGATCAACGCCCTCACCGCCAAAACCGCCGAGGGCGCCCTATACGAGGTGGATATGCGGCTGCGCCCCTCGGGCAGCTCCGGCCCCATCGCCACCAGTCTGGCCGCCTTCCGCCAGTATCACGAAAAGGATGCCTGGACCTGGGAGCATATGGCCCTGACCCGCGCCCGCGTGATCACCGGCCCGCCCGGCCTCGCGGCGCGCATCGAAACGGTGATCCGGGAAACCCTGACACGGCGCCGCGATCCCGAGATCCTGCTGGCCGATGTGGCCGACATGCGGCGGCGCATGGCCCGCGAACACGGCACCGACAACCCGTGGGAGGTCAAGCAGCGGCGCGGCGGCATGGTGGATATCGATTTCATCGCCCAGTACCTGCAGCTGCGCTGGGCCGCCGATCACCCCGGCCTGCTGCAGACCGGCACCCAGGCCGTGCTGGAACGGGCTCAGGCCCTGGGCCTGCTGGCCGGGGACGATGCCGAAACCCTGATCGCCGCCCTTGACATCTGGGTGGCGGTGCAACAGATCCTGCGCCAGACCATCGCCGGCCAGTTTACCGAGGAAAAAGCGCCGGGCCGCCTGAAAGAAGTGCTTGCCCGCGCCGCCCACCAGCCCCATTTCAACCAGCTGAAAGCCGTCATGGCCGAACGGGCGGCGCAGGTTTCGGCTCTGTACCAGCGCCTGATCGACACCCCGGCCAGCCCCATTCTTGCCGCAAGGAAGGACGTTTCCTCATGACCATCGCCCTCGGTTCCGCCGTTCCCGATTTCACCCTGCCCACCGACGGCGGCGCCACGCTGACCCTGTCGGCCCTGCAGGGCCGCGCCGTGGTGCTGTATTTCTACCCCAAGGACGATACCTCGGGCTGCACGGCGGAAGCCTGCGCCTTTCAGGAAAGCCTGCCCGACTTTACCGGCATCGACGCGGTGATCGTGGGCGTTTCCAAGGATTCCCCGGCCCGGCACGACCGTTTCAAGGCCAAATACGGCCTTACCTTTCCGCTGGTGTCCGACGAAGAGGGCGCCCTGTGCGAGGCCTTCGGGGTGTGGGTGGAAAAAAGCATGTATGGCCGCACCTATTTCGGCATCGAGCGCTCCACCTTCCTGATCGACGCCCAAGGGGTGCTGCGCCGCGAATGGCGCAAGGTCAAGGTGACCGGCCACGCCAAGGAGGTTCTGGCCGCCGTGCAGGCCCTGTGATGGACAGTTTGACGGCGAAAGCCGTGGACAGTTTAACGGCCAGGGCCGTGGACAATTTAACGGCCAGGGCCGTGGCCATCCTGAACACCGCCGATCCCGCCGCCAAGGTGGCCGCCACCCTGGCGGCGGCACAGGCCTGGACCGAGGGCGCCATCACCGCCATCGGCGCCGAGCGCCCGCCGCCGCGCCCGGCCCGCCCGGAACGGCCGGCCATTCTGCCGCCCAACAAGATGCCCCGGCGCGGCACCGGCGCCCAGGCCGGACGGGTCGCCATGTTCCACGCCCTGGCCCATATCGAGTTCAACGCCATCGATCTGGGCTGGGACATCATCGCCCGCTTCGCCGATCCGGCCCTGCCCAAGGCCTTTTACGATGATTGGGTGATGGTGGCCGAACAGGAGGCCCAGCATTTCACCGCCCTGCAAACCCTGATGGCCGAAATGGGCGCCACCTACGGCGATCTTCCCGCCCATGACGGCCTGTGGCAGGCGGCGGAAAAAACCGCCGACAGCCTGGAACGGCGTCTGGCGGTGGTGCCAATGACCCTGGAGGCCCGCGCCCTCGACACCGCCCCCCACACCGTCGGCAAACTGGGGCTGGCCGCCGAGGACGACAGCGTGGCCGCCCTGCGCAAGATCGTCGACGAGGAAATTCTCCATGTGGCGGCGGGCACGCGCTGGTTCAACCATCTGTGCGCGCAGCGGGGCCTTGATCCGGCGGCCCGCTATCAGGCCATCGTGCGCGAGGTCTTCCCCAAGGGGCTGAAACGCCCGTTCAACGTGGCGGGGCGGAACGCCGCCGGCCTGCCGCCGCACTATTACGACCCGTTGGGGGTGTAACGCCAACCGGCCAATGCATTGACAGGTTGCGTCTTCCCTCGCCGGGCGGCGGCATCCGCCGCCTTGGCCGCTCGCTCAAGACCGGCCAACCCGTCACGTCAATGGTTGGCCGGTATAACTCAGCCCACCATGCTATGCCAGAAGCGGCGCAGCGCCGCCAGATCGCCGTGGAACAGGTTGCGGTCGCAGCGGTTGATGCCGGAAATGCCGCGCACGCGGCGATGGCGGGGGCCGCCATCCTCGGTATCGCCGGCATATTGCCAAAAGGCCCAGCCCTTGCCGCGCCAGGCGCGCGGCACCTGGGGATGGGTGCGGTAATCGGCCAGCCACAGCGGACATTGGGCCAGAATGGAGTCGGACGGCACGCCGTGGTGCAGATGCTGATGGTGGCGCCCCTCGCCCATGGCCTGGCCATCGGCCCAGGCCTGGTTGGTATAAATCATGGGATGGCGGCCGGTGGCGGCCACCACGGTGCGCACGAAATCCTCGGCCTGATGCAGGCGCATGCTGTTGGCCGGATCCTGATCGTTATATTCGAAATCCAGGGCCAGCAGGGTGTGATGACCGGGGCGGGCGGTGTGCAGGAACAGTTCGGCCTGACGATGGCCGGAATATTCCCGCGTGCCGAAATGATAGGCGCCCCACAGCAGGCCGGCGGCCTCGGCCTCGGCGCGGCGGCGGGCGTAAAGCGGATCGCGCCAGTCGCCGCCCTCGCTGGCCTTGTGGATCACCCCGATCAGACGGCTGTGACGGCGGGCCTTTTCGAAATTGACCGATTCCGTCATATGGCTGATATCGATCACCCCGTCCAGAGGCACCGGCTGGCGATGCCGGGCCGAGGCGCGGGCCCAGGCGGGCGCCGCCAGCGGCAGGGATGCCAGCCCCACCAGGCCGGCCAACAGAGTTCGTCTCGTCAGCATCTTTTTGCCCCAACACACCGGCGGTTCAGCACGGAACCGGCCTTTTTCTTATACGCTTTCCGACAGATTATTTCCGCCCCAAAATCGCATGGCAGGCCAGAGGCGGCGGCCGTTTGAAGGCGTGCCCACCGCTGGGGCGGCCCTTCCAGGCGCCGCTGTCGATCCAGCTTTGCAGTTCGCCGCCGCAGCCGTCGCCGGGCGGCGGCAGCGGGCCGGAGCGGCAGTCCATATCCCCCACCGGACATTGGAGGCGCACATGGAAATGTTCCATATGCCCCCACCAGGGACGGATCCGATGCAGCCAGGCGCGGTCGCCCCTGGCCCAGCGGCACAATACCCGCTTGATTTGGGGATTGACGAAGATGCGGTCCACGCGGGGATCGCTGGCGAACAGGCGCAAAAGCCGCTCCTGATCCTGGCCCCAGCGCTGCGGATCCAGGCTGCCGTCGGGCCGCACCACCCCGGTCAGATCGGGATGATCCCGTTCCTCCGGGGTGAGCGGCGCCCGCGCCAGACGGTAGAGGATATCCACATCCACCCCGGTTTGATGGCTGCCGTGATCCGAAGGCATGGGGCCGCCGCGGGGCTGCGCCATGTCGGCCACCAGCAGGGTGCCCAGACCGTTGGCCTGGGCCGCGCCCGCCTTGTCGCGCAGGAAATCCACCAGGGCCTGATTGCCCCAATAGCGGTCGCGGCCGGGGCGCAGCACCTGCCAGCCCGGTCCGCTCGCCGGCAAGGCCCGCCCGCCGGCCAGACAGCCGTTGGCCGGACTGCCGATGGAGCGCGACGGCCCGCGCGTGGGGCCGTTGAGACTGCCCGGCGCCTGGCCGAACAGCACCGACAACAAACCGGGGGCCTTGGCGGCGGGCGCCGTCTGCGCCCAGGCGGCGGGGGCCGGCAGGAGGGCCGACAGCAGGAGCAGGGCCTTGAGACGGGCCCGCATCAGGCCTCGGCCTTGACGCCGCCCTCCAGACGGGCGGCCAGCGAGGCGGCCATGAAGGGATCGAGGTCGCCGTCCAGCACCCCTTGCGAATCCGAGGTTTCGACCCCGGTGCGCAGATCCTTCACCATCTGATAGGGCTGCAGGACATAAGAGCGGATCTGATGGCCCCAGCCGATTTCGGTCTTGGCGTCGGCCTCGGCCTGCGAGGCGGCTTCGCGCTTTTGCAGTTCGGCCTCGTAGAGGCGGGCGCGCAGCATGTCCCAGGCCATGGCGCGGTTACGGTGCTGCGAGCGGTCGATCTGGCAGCTGACCACGATGCCCGAGGGGATATGGGTGATGCGGATGGCCGAATCGGTCTTGTTGATGTGCTGGCCGCCGGCGCCCGAGGCGCGGAAGGTATCGATGCGGCAGTCGGATTCGTTGATCTGAATGTCGATGGTGTCGTCGATCACCGGATAGACCCAGATGGAGCTGAAGCTGGTATGGCGCCGCGCCGCCGAATCGAAGGGCGAAATGCGCACCAGGCGGTGCACGCCGCTTTCGGTCTTCAGCCAGCCATAGGCGTTGTGACCGCTGATGCGCACGGTGGCCGATTTCAGACCGGCCTCTTCACCGCCGCTCTCTTCCAGCCATTCCACCTTGTAGCCGTGCTGCTCGGCCCAGCGGGTATACATGCGCAGCAGAATTTCCGCCCAGTCCTGCGCCTCGGTGCCGCCGGCACCGGCATGCACTTCCAGATAGCAGTCGTTGCCGTCGGCCTCGCCGGACAGCAGGCTTTCCAGCTCCATCTTGGCGGCTTCGCCCTTCAGGGCCTGCAAGGCGGCCCCGGCATCGGCCACCACGCCCTGATCACCCTCGGCCTCGCCCAGTTCGATCATGCCGAGCTGATCGTCGATCTCGGCGGCGATGCGCTTGACGGTGCCGATGGACTGCTCCAGCTGGGTGCGTTCGCGCATCACCTTCTGGGCTTCCTCGGCCCGGTTCCACAAGTCGGGATCCTCGGCGCGGGCGTTCAACTCGTCCAGGCGGCGCAGGGCATTGTCCCAATCCAGATGCTTCCGCAGAAGCTCCAGCGACTGTCTGATTTCCTGGGCAATCGCCTCGATCTCGGCGCGCATGGCACAATCCCTAATGGCTACGGCAAACGGCAATGAAGGGCCGTTTTTAAGGGAAACGGCCCCGCATCGCAAGATGTGGTTGGGAAACAGCGAAGCAGGCCGTATCAAAGCCTTTTCACAAACACCGAGGCTATGCCGTAAAATCCGCTCAACAGCGTCCCTCGCCTGCCGCCCTTACGCGACATCTTCCAGCGCAAGGCGCTCCAAGGTCTGATCAGACACCGCTTCCTCGACCACGCTGGCCGCCGTCGCAATCAACGCCAGACGGGTCCCCAACTGCTCCTTGCTCCGCACCACGGCGATACGGGCAGGCGGGTGCTCCAACTGATTGAGATCAAAGAACTTGGTCAGCGCGAAAGCCACCGAATTGGGATGATCCGACACCGGTTCGTAAACGGCCTTATGCCCATCGGCCCGCACCAGGGCTGTGACTGTCCAGGGCGTGTTGGACGCTCCGACGACAATGGCTCCCCGTTCCACCTTGGCGGGCGTGAAGAGACGGAAAAGGCGTTCGCATAACCGGTCGGCGGCATCGGCCTTCTTCTTCTCATCCAATCGGAAGGTGGCAAGCTGGACGGCCTCTTGCGAACAGGCGGCGATGACCGAAACGGCACCGACAAGCTGTTCGCGGCAGACTCCAAGCGAGAATGTCCGGCAGTCGAAATGGACACCGGCCCTAACAGCGACGGCAGGAGCCGAGTGGGCGAACAAACGGCCCGCGCCCATCAAGTCGGCCTCCTCAAAGCCCATCCCCATGTCGGACACCAGAAAACGGCCATCGTGGTGGGGATCGATACGGATAACCACCAGCGACCCGCTAGGATAGATCACGGGCAGGGTGAGGAAGGAGGCGTCTTGCGCATGGCGCACATCGGCCAGCGCACGGGCAACCCCGTCCACCACCTCCTGAAATGCCTTGCCGTGTTCGTCCAATCCGTTCATCACAACAACCTCGGGGTCTTCCACGGGTAAACCGGGATGGTTTCCACCCCTTTGATATTGAACAACCTGCCCATCAAGTCGATGACGCCCGCAACGTCGCTCGGATCGGCCTCAAGCGGTGCCGCTATCGGGAGATTTTTCGCCTTGATGTTATCAATCAAAGGCTGGCCGTTGCCAATCATCCAATCATGGTTTTCCTGAAATAGGTGGTGATGGGATGAGTGGAATCGCAACAGCCGTAATTCCGCCGGACCGAAATTTGGGTTCTGGTGCGGCTTTATCGGCCGCCAGTCGATACGAGCAACCGGTACCGGCTTGGTAACGCCCCGAAACTGATATTCGATCTGAAAGGTGAGGTTCTGGGCAGCGTAGTCCCGGTTGCATTTACCGCGCAGCCGCAAGCCCATCTGCGTGATATTGTCGATGTCCAGAGACACGATAAAACTGAATTGATCGTCCAATTCCTCCCATTTTGGCATCGAGGCCAGGGTCTTCACAGCGGCGATGAGGGACGGCAGACGATCGGGCACGGTGCTTGTCTACGCCTCCCTGTTGCCGAAGACGTCCTGGAGCATGGCGGGAAGCAGGGAGCCGTCATCGCGGGAGGCCTGCGCGCGGACACCCCGCCGTTCCCGCACCTTGTCTTGCAGCCGGTCGCACCGAAGCGGCTTGTCGGGAAAAGACGTGGGAATTTGAACCGCCATTATGTCTTTCCGACTGAGCGCCCGTTTCCGGACCGAACATCCCGGTGAGGCCGATGGAACGTGCACGAGGCCACCTTTTTACACGCTTCCTCCTCATGGAGGAATACACCCCAAAGGTTGTAATTTATTATCCCACCCCTGACAAGGCACCCGGCTCTAAAAAAACCAGCATTTACCTGGAAAAACACCTCTGATACCAACCGCCCAATGAATTGACCGGTTGTATCGTCCCTCGCCGGGCGGCGGCATCCGCCGCCTTGGCCGCTCGCTCAATGCTCGCTGGATACCGGCCAACGAGTCACTTCAATGGTTGGCCGGTA
>MLJW01000417.1_pt1 | contig 19645 bp, 25 predicted proteins | sample 888231 | NCBI WGS metagenome assembly MLJW01 (sample SAMN05788063, study PRJNA343431) | mine drainage metagenome | isolation source: sample collected from the inflow into an acid mine drainage treatment plant... | place: Germany: Lusatia, lignite mining district
CGTTGTTACTTTTCTTTTTGGTGGAGGTAAGCGGGATCGAACCGCTGACCTCTTGCATGCCATGCAAGCGCTCTCCCAGCTGAGCTATACCCCCGGGGTGCCCCGAAAAGAGCGCGCATTATAGTGACGACATCCTGCCTTGTAAAGCAAGTCAGCCGGTTTTTTTCTCAAGATTCTTTTCAATGCGTGCCAATACCATCTCGCGCGGGAACAGTGTCACCAAAGCATCCACGGAAGGCGTCTGGGTTTGTCCTGTCAGCATCACGCGCAAGGGCATGGCGAGCTTGGGCATCTTCAGTCCGTGTTTACCGATGACTTCTTTAATGGCCGCACTGATGGCGGCCGTTTCCCATGCGACGGTAGCGAATAGTTGTGCCAGGTCGCGCAGGGCAGGGACGGCCTCGACGGACAACTGGGCGTCCAGCAGCGCAGCCTCCGGATGCAGGTCGATATAGAACACTTCCGCCGCATCGGCCAATTCGTTCAGTGTGGCAACGCGTTCTTTATATAAGCCGGCGATCGAGGCCAGAGCAGGGCTGTCGGTGACCTTGATGCCACGCGCTTCCAGCCGCGGGCGCACCATGTCGGCCAGTTCCTGGTTATCGGTCTGCTTGAGGTAATGGTTGTTCAGCCAGTTCAGTTTTTCGGTGTTGAACTGGGCAGCGGAAGGGGTGATATGGTCGAGGTCAAACCATTCGCAGAACTGCGCCACCGAGAAAACCTCGTTATCGCCATGGGACCAGCCCAAGCGTGCCAGGTAATTGATGACGGCTTCCGGCAGGTAGCCGTCTTCGTCGTATTGCATCACGCTTACTGCACCGTGGCGTTTGGACAGCTTGGTGCCATCGTCGCCAAGGATCATCGAAAGATGTGCGTATTGCGGCACTTGCGCGCCGAGCGCCTTGAGTATGTTGATCTGGCGCGGGGTATTGTTGACGTGGTCGTCGCCGCGTATCACTTGGGTGATGCCCATATCCCAGTCGTCCACCACCACGCAGAAGTTATAGGTAGGCGTGCCATCCGAGCGGGCGATGATGAGGTCGTCCAGTTCGGTATTGCTGAATTCGATGTGCCCTTTGACCAGATCCTTCCAGGCCACGACGCCGGCTGCCGGGTTCTTGAAACGCACCACGGGCTTTAGGTCGGCAGGAACGGGCGGCAATGTTTTGCCGGGTTCCGGACGCCATTGGCCATCGTAACGCGGCTTTTCGCCGCGGGCACGTTGAGCCTCGCGCATGGCATCCAGCTCAGCCGGGGTGGTATAGCAATAATAGGCCTGACCCGCAGCCAGCATCTGCTGGATGACTTCCTTATAGCGCGGCATGCGCTGCATCTGGTAGAACGGGCCCTCGTCGTAATTCAACCTGAGCCAGGCCATTCCGTCCAGAATGGCCTGTACAGCCTCCGGAGTTGAGCGTTCCACATCGGTATCTTCGATGCGCAGAATGAAAGTGCCGCCGTGTTTGCGTGCGTAGGCCCAGGAGAACAGAGCGGTCCGCGCCCCGCCGATGTGCAGATATCCAGTGGGGCTGGGCGCGAAACGGGTGCGGACGGTCATGAGGCATTCCTGTGGCATTAAACGAAGGCGCGCATTTTACGACAGATGGGTAAAGCGGATAAAGAAATTGACCTTATATATACGGCTATGATTAAATGCGCGCCCTCTATTGGGCGGTTAGCTCAGCGGTAGAGCACTGCCTTCACACGGCAGGGGTCACTGGTTCGAACCCAGTACCGCCCACCAATTCAAAGCCTCGTCGAGCATCAGACCTTTCCCGGCTTTTATTATCGAAATGAAAAAGCAAAAAAAGGGTTGGCAGTCACGCCAACCCTTTCAACTAATTCCAATCGTCTAACGAGTTATTTTCCCTGCGTGTCAGTCAATCGCGTGTATTTCGGTGTATGGCTATGTCATCAAACCAAATCACAATGCCGGCAAAAACTACTAACCCAATGAGGATATACGGTACTAAAGACATTTTAACTCTCCCTGGAAAATTAAAAATCTAATCAGGATCCATGTCACTTCGACACTTATCCGACCTTTGTACTCATGCTGCCCACTCAATCAAGTTCAAAACGGAAAGTGCAAACCAGGCTTGTCACGTGATGTCTGCCTGAATTTTCAGCAAACCGTGAAAAGATGCTGGCATTACTGAGTGCATATGTCAAGTATCCTGCATCTACTGTTTGCCGCGCTGTTTTACCAACTTTATGACATTTCAAGCCACTTATTAGCGTTAGGGGTGTGCCGGTAAGGTTGGCATCCTTGGGCAATTGTGGTTACCACTTTGCACTCAAGATGATCTACTGCGCAGGTTGTCGTTCGTATTGCGTCGATGCTTAGGCGGCTTTGGCTGGGCACGTCGAATGACAAAGCGGGGGTGGGAGTGACATTTCCAGTATTTGCAAAGATCGATTAAAGGCAATGGATGATCTCACATTTGATTTTACATAATATACATTATGCGTAATTAAGCTAGGCCCAAGCCGGAACGGTTCAGGGTCTAGTTTGGCATTTTACAAAAGGCTGATTCAAGGAAACGCCCTGTTGTTCGGGTTCTCTGTAATACCCGAACAAGTTACCCCATGGGAGACTCCAAAAACCACCCAAAAACCCTCCGCAAGCCTTACGGCTCGCGGCTCTCCGCGATTTTACTCCTGCAAAAATACTGTTCCGACTTTTGCACCTGCTTTCGGGGGTGAAAAATGAGCCATTCGAAGATCCAGACCGAAAGCGGTTTTGACGTTGGCACTAGCCCGCATGGGCTGTCGGCCGATCTGCGCCGGACGTATCAGGAAACACGCAGCGCGGACGGTTCCGACTCTCTGGTAGACGGGGTTGCCCATGCGCCGCAGGTGGCCGCTATTGCGGCCACCGAGGCCGCAGGGCAACCGCAGTGGTTTTTTCTTACTGAAGATCAACGCACCCATCTATCGTATGCTGCTCTTTGCCAAATCTTTGATTTGGAGGAAAGCGACGAATCTGAAGAGCCCTCAGTTCTGGAAGCTATCCGCTTGTTGAACGAAGCCCGCCATATTCTTGAACAAGGGAGGCCAGCATGAGCAAAGCTGCCTCCGCACCTGGCGTTTCCCTGTCCACGTTCTCGCAGCGTACTGGCGTTCGCGTGGAGCAGTTGCTCCACTACTGCCGCGTTGGTCGCATCGAGGGCGCTCGGTTCGATCACAAGCTGTGGCAGTGGCGTATCCACGCTCCCGCCAAGCTCATCGTCGGGAGGACGCGATGATTCGCCGCAAATGGATAGACCCGCACGCCTTCGCCGATCTGCGCAAGCAATCCGGGCTTTCTCGCCTTGAAGCTGCCCAGGCGCTGGACGTGACACCGCGCACGATTCAGAACTGGGAGACGGGCGGCGCTCGCGTTCCGTGGATGGCGTTTCGCATGCTTCGCATTCTGCGCGGCTTTGCCTTGCCCGGTCTTCAGTGGGAAGGCTGGACGCTCCGCGGCTCGGTCCTCTTCAGTCCGAACGGTCGCAGCTTCGATGCCGTGTGGCTGCAAAACGTCGATCTGGTGTTCAGTCAGGCGAAGCTGTTTCGGCAGATGTACGCCGCATCAGGACGGGCTAAAACCGCCGCAACCGTGGTGCCCTTCCCTGATCTCGGTTCGCACCTGGCTGCGCAGCCAAAACGCGCAGGGGGGCGATCATGAATCAGCCAACGCCATTCAACCCCGTGCGTGCCGTTTCGGATGTGGGCAGCTTCGGCGCATCGATGCCCGAGGCCGCAAAACTCACCCATAACGCCTCTGGGCCGTTCGCGGCCTACTACGTGCCGGTGTCGTTCGTGGCGAAGGATTGGAACGTCACGCCGCGCCGAATCCGTGCCCTGCTGTCTGCTGGGCGGCTGGCCGGCCAGTTGCAGGACAACGGATATTGGGAAGTTCGCTTCCCGTATCTGTTCACGTTTGGCACTCGCGGGCCGAGTTTGAAGCGGCAGCAGAGACCAGCAAAGCGGCTTAAAAAGCCGGAATTGAGGGCGGAATGAAAACGCAAAGCACTTTGACAACGGAAAGGAAAATCATGAATATGCCAAAACTCGGTACGGTTTCACGTTCTCGAATCGACTTGAACGAGGGCGAATTAACCAGCAATATCAACAAGATGCGTATGACTACCTATACATTATGCGTAATTAAGGAGGGCCATAAAACTGATTTTCAAGGCTCAAATCGGCAAATGGATCCAGACATTTAACCCGTTTTATCAAAAGTATAGCCATAAATTCTCATAATGAACCACGAGATCCCAACATGTACCTGTTTAACGACGTACCCGTGACGGAACAAGACGTAAACACCTGGCTCGACATAATCTCCCCACCTCTCAGAACCAACCTTTCGCCGCGAAGACTATCGCAAAGCCTACAGAACTAAAAACAACTAAACAAAAATGGACAGCAATAATTGCAACGCTATGGATAGCTTTAATCGTCTTCACGCAATTAACCTTCCAATAAATCGGCGATAGCTCAGATCAATCAACATCAAACTTGATTTACATTAGACTGGTCTATATACTGGTCTATATAGAGTTTATATTGCGGGAAAACCATGAAAATCGAAGTTGGTTCGTATGAAGCGAAAACAAAGCTTCCAGAATTGCTTAGGCAAGTTAAGGCCGGTAAAAGCTTCACCATCACCAATCGCGGAGAGGCTATAGCTGACCTGGTTCCTAGTAAGGGAGCAATAGCTAAGGACAAGGTTGCGGCAGTAGAAAAACTAAAGGCATTCATGCTTGCTGATCCGGTGCGTGATGTAAACATCAAAGAGCTCATCGAGGAAGGACGTGGATGAGCTTCGTTCTTGATAATTCGGTGACCATGCGTTGGTTTTTTGGTGATGGAAAGTCACAAGAACTCACCTATGCCAGCAAAGTACTGGATGCGATGAAACAAGATAGCGCTTTTGTCCCAGTGACATGGGGGCTTGAGGTGGCAAACGTCATTGCCAGGGCGGAAGCGAAAGGTTTGGTGACGGAAGCTCGAAGTGGGACATTTCTTGAAATGCTGGATAGCGTGGACATTGACGTGGACTCGTCCACATTCACGCAAGCTTTGTCTGATACCCTTCAATTGGCAAGACGGTACAAACTCTCTTCATACGATGCATCCTATCTTGAGTTGGCTTTAAGGCTTGGCATGCCTCTGGCAACTCTCGACGAGGATTTGCAGAAAGCCGCAAAAAAAGCTGGCGTGAAAAGATTTGATTGAAAAACATTTTTTATCGTAATTTCAATTAACTACAACTGCTTCAGGAATAATTGCCTGAAATTGTAACTGGTCGCTTCGCCCACTTCTTCTAGCGTGATTCCACGCAACAATGCTATTTCTTCGGCAACATGTTTCACAAACGCCGGCTGGTTGGTTTTGCCCCGGTGCGGAGCTGGCGCCAGGTACGGAGAATCGGTTTCGATCAGGATCTTTTCAAGTGGAATGCTTCGCGCGACCTCTTTGATGACGGCAGCATTCTTGAACGTGACGATGCCGGAAAAAGAGATATGGAACCCGAGGTCGATCGCCGCCTCGGCGATTTGCAGGTTTTCGGTGAAACAATGCATCACGCCGCCAATATGTCCGGCATCCTCCTCGGCCATGATGCGCAAAGTATCGGCCGCGGCAGAACGGGTATGTATGATCAAAGGCTTTCCACATTCCCTGGCGGCCCGGATATGGGTACGAAATCGATCACGTTGCCAATCCAGATCGCCAGTCAGGCGATAATAGTCCAACCCAGTCTCGCCAATGGCGACAACCTTGGGATGTTGTGCCAGACGAACCAGCTCGGCTTGAGTCGGCTCGGTCTCAAGTTCGTAATCAGGATGCACGCCGACCGATGCATAAAGATTGTCATGTTGCTCGGCCAAACCCAATACTTGGGGAAATGTTTCCAGTCGGACGGAGACGCATAAGGCATGAGTGACACTGCTGGTGCGCATGTTACCCAGGATAACGTCGATGTCCTTGATCAGATCCGGAAAATCCAGGTGGCAATGTGAGTCTATAAACATGGGGTTCGTGCTCAAGCAGGGAATAATTGACGGTATGACAATAACAAGGATTCCATGAGCAATCTTGGATTCAGCGGATGGAAGGCGGAACGCCGGGCAGCCAGCAATTCCTTCTGGAAACCTAGCAACGCCGCTGAGGCAACGCTGTCGGCCAATTTGCTGATCTCGGCAGCCTGTTCCGGAAAATATCTTACCTCGCCAGCCAATTTGGCGCTGGTCAAGTCGTGACACCATTGCTGCAGGCAATGAATGACATGAACCGGGGCACTGCGCTGCAGGCTGTCCGCCAACGCCAGGGCATCCAGCTTTGCCGGTTTGCAAATAGCAGCCAGCAGGATATTGCGTTCCTCGGAGCCCTCTCCCGATTCCGCCCATCCCAACGCCTGCAGGGGGGCGAATCCGGTTTGAGCCAGAGCCTGCTCAGGGTTTGCGACACCTTGCTGGGCAAGCCAGGCAGCCCCGGCCTCTCGTGTCGGAGTATGGACGGCGAAACTCAGGCAACGACTCAGTATGGTAGGCAGCAGTTGTTGCGGCTTGTGCGTAACCAACAAAAACAGCAGCTTATCAGTTGGTTCTTCCAGAGTCTTCAGCAGGGAATTGGCCGCATTGTTGTTCAGGGCTTCGGCAGGATGAATCACGACGACGCGATATCCACCACAGTGGGCAGACAGATTGGCAAAGCCGGACAGATCGCGTATCTGGTCCACCGATATTTCGCGCGAGGGCTTTTTTGTACCGGATTTCTCTTCTCCATCTTCGGCTGCTGCCAAGGCATCCGGTTGAATCAGGCGAAAATCCGGGTGACTCTCCTGCTCGAACCAGCGGCATGAACTGCATTCCTGGCAAGCTGTACCGTCGGCATGTGGCTTTTCACACAGTAGCGACTGGGCAAAATTCAGCGCCAGATCCAGCTTGCCTATGCCTTGCGCTCCCTTGAGTAACAACGCATGCGGCAAGCGGGCGCGCAGTCCTTGCAAGGATTGCCACGATTCAGATTGCCATAGGTAGAGTGGTTTCATTTCAAAGCGTTGCAACAATTTTCGCCAGTTCCTGATGAACTTCGGGTAGGGTATTTTCAGCGCGGATAACGGCGAAACGCTCAGGTGTCTTGGCTACTCTGGCCAAATACGCTTGGCGTACCCGCTCAAAAAACTCACCGCGTTCCTGCTCGAAACGATCCAGACTGACGTTATTGGACAACCGCTGGCGTGCGACTTCAATGGGAATATCGAACAACAAGGTCAGGTCGGGTTGCAGGTCGGCGTGTACCCATTGTTCCAGTTGTTCCAGTTTGGCCAGTGGTACGCCCCTGCCCCCACCTTGATAAGCAAAGCTGGCATCGCTGAACCGGTCGGAGATGACCCAGGTTCCGTTCTGCAACGCAGGGCGGATGACCTGCTCCACATGCTCGCGGCGTGCGGCAAACATCAGCAGCGCTTCGGTTTCGGCGTGCATGGGCTGGTTCAGCAATATCTCGCGCAGACGTTCGCCCAGCGGCGTACCGCCCGGTTCGCGCGTCACCAGCAGGTTGATACCGCGCTGGCGCAGTGCATTGGCGAACCATTCCAGATGGGTGCTCTTCCCTGCCCCGTCCACGCCTTCAAAAGTGATGAATTTAGCCGCGCTCATTTTTTTTGCTTATATGGTTTGATCTGGTATTGGTTGACAGCGTTATTGTGCTCGACCAGCGTGCTGGAAAACTGCGAGCTGCCGTCACCGCGCGCTACAAAATACAAGGCTGGGCTCGGTGCCGGGTGCAGCGTCGCCTGCAGAGCAGCCAGTCCTGGCAAGGCGATCGGGGTGGGAGTCAATCCGTCACGGGTATAGGTATTGTACGGGGTGTCGTGCGTCAGGTCGCGTTTGCGCAGATTGCCGTCGAACTTGTCGCCCATTCCATAGATGACCGTCGGGTCGGTCTGCAATCGCATATTTTTTTTCAGGCGATTGATGAAAACCGAAGCGATCATGGGACGGTCACCGGGCTGGCCCGTCTCCTTTTCCACGATGGATGCCAAAATCAAGGCTTCATAAGGGGTGTTGAAAGGCAGGTCGCTGTCACGTTTTTTCCAATTGTCCTGGAGGTTGCGTTGCATCAGTTGATACGCGCGTTTCAGCACGATCAGGTCGCTGCTGCCGGTGGAATAGTTGTAGGTGTCGGGAAAGAACAATCCCTCTGCAGCCGTTTCCGTTGCACCGATCCGCCTCAGTATTTCCGTGTCAGTCAGTGTGGAGCTGTCGTGACGCAGTGTGGATTCTGCGTTCAATGTTGCGCGCAACTCCTTGAAAGTCGTGCCTTCTATGATGGTCAGCGAACTGTGTTCGAACTGGCCTTTGCTGATCATGTTCAACAACTGCAGCGGAGTGACTTCATGTTCCAGCTGATAATTTCCGGGCTTGATTTGATTTGCCTTGCGCAGGCCTCTGGCCAGCAATACGAACAGCCATTCGTTATTTAGTCCGCCGGCTTGCTGAATCTGGTGTGCGGTGCTCTTGAGGCTGCTTCCCTGTTTCAGGGAAAACTCAAAGGGGGTGTGTTCCAGCGGTATCGGGGTACGTGCGTAGTAGGTAAACAGACCGCCCACGATGACCAGGATGAATAGCAGCCACAGCAGCAGTTCTTTAATGACGCTCATCGTTCAACCATTCCCGTATCTTCCAGGCCCCCGGATGCTCTGTACGCCGGTATCCGGCAAGTTCGCAGACCGGCCACAGCCCGAACACACTATTCACCAGAAATATCTCGTCTGCAAGCATCAGTTCTTCCATGCGGATATCCGCCACACTGCAAGCCACGCCATGCTGCTTGGCCCAATCCATCACCCGGGCTCTTTGTACACCCGCCACACCGCAGCGTGACAGGTTCGGTGTATACAGAATTTTGCCGCGCAACATGAACAAGTTGCTTCGCGTTCCACCAATGACGTTGCCGGAGACGTCGTTCAGCAGGCCTTCCTGCACATCCTGCCCCTGCCATTCACTTGAGGCGAGCACATTTTCCAGGCGATTGAGGTGTTTGATGCCGGCCAGCAATGGCTGATGTCCCAAACGCAGCTTGCAGACATACAGGCGCACGCCTTGTCTGGCGTAGTCCGCCGGATAGGCTGCTATGGGCGAGACACTGAGTATGCGAGTCGTTTCGGATTGGGCGGAAGGCGCGTAGCCTCTGCTTGAAACGCCGCGCGTGATGATGATCTTGGCAACGCCTTCACTCTGGGTCTTTCCCAACTGCTGCAGTTCGCTGAAAAGCACCAGCGCGGAAGGGCAGGAAATCTTCAGCGCGCTGCAGTCTTGTTGAAGTTTGGCGTACTGGCGTTCCCAGCAGACGGGACGGCCGCCTTGCATGCGCAGGGTGCGGAACACCCCGTCGCCGTATGACAAACCACGATCTTCCGCATTGATTGAACTGCCTGGTGCGCCGTTGATCAGCATCACGGCGCGAGATCAGACCTTACGGAATACCAAGGAACCGTTGGTTCCGCCGAAGCCGAAATTATTGTTTACCGCCACATCGATCTTCATCTTGCGTGCCGTATTGGCGCAATAGTCCAGATCGCACTCCGGATCCTGTTCGAAGATGTTGATCGTGGGGGGAGCGATTTGATGATGGATCGCCAGCACGCAGAACAGGGACTCGATGCCGCCCGCCCCGCCCAGCAAATGGCCGGTCATCGATTTGGTGGAGCTCACCACCAGTTTTTTGGCGTGGTCGCCGAAAGCCAGTTTGATCGCTTCGGTTTCATTCTTGTCGCCCAGCGGCGTGGAGGTGCCGTGCGCGTTGACGTATTGCACCTGATCCGGATTCAAAGCCGCATTGCGTAACGCATTGACCATGCTGCGTTTTGGTCCGTCTGTACTCGGTGCAGTCATGTGGTAGGCATCGGCGCTCATGCCGTAGCCGGTGATCTCGGCGTAGATCTTGGCGCCACGCGCCTTGGCATGTTCGTATTCTTCCAGTACCAGCACGCCTGAGCCTTCGCCCATCACAAAGCCGTCGCGGTCCTTGTCCCAAGGACGACTGGAGGTTGCCGGGTCATCGTTGCGGGTGGACAGTGCCTTGGCGGAAGAGAACCCGCCGACCGCCAAGGGCGAGATGGTCGATTCCGAACCGCCGGCGATCATCACGTCGGCATCGCCGTACTCGATGATGCGCGACGACTCGCCGATGCTGTGCGTACCGGTGGTACAGGCGGTCACCACGGAGAAGTTCGGCCCCTTCAACCCGTACATGATGGACAGGTTGCCGGAGATCATGTTGATGATGGTGCCGGGAATGAAAAACGGCGAAATCTTGCGCGGTCCTCCCGCCAGGAAATCGCTATGCGTCTCTTCGATCATCGGCAAACCGCCGATGCCGGAACTGATGCAAACACCGATACGCTCGGCGTTCTGTTCCGTAACCACAAGGCCGGAGTCCTTGAAAGCCTCCATCCCGGCCACGAGGCCGAAATGAACGAAGCGATCCATGCGCCGGGCATCCTTGGCAGGCAGGTATTGGGTCACGTCGAAACCTTTGACCTCACCCGCCACCTGGCAGGCGAACGGACTGGGGTCGAAGCGGGTGATACGCCCGATACCGGATTTGCCCGCCACGATGTTTTGCCATGTTTCGGCAACCCCCATACCGACGGGCGTGATCGCGCCCAATCCGGTCACTACAACTCTGCGCCTAGCCAAACTGGACTCCGCTGCGGAAAGAAACGATTAGATTAAGTAAGACGTGATTACTTGGAGTGTGCGTTGACGTAATCAAGCGCTTGTTGCACGGTGGTGATCTTCTCTGCATCTTCGTCAGGGATTTCAACGCCGAATTCTTCTTCCAAGGCCATAACCAGTTCCACGGTATCCAGAGAGTCGGCGCCCAAGTCGTTCACAAAAGAAGACTCGTTCTTGACTTCGGACTCGTTCACACCCAGTTGCTCAGCTACGATTTTCTTGACGCGTTGTTCGTTAGACATCCCTGATTCTCCTACTCTGATTAAAGTTCAAAAAGCGCGTGTATTCTACCAAACTTGCGCCAAATTCCAAAACACCACATTACTCCATGTACATCCCGCCGTTCACGTGCAAGGTCACACCCGTAATATAAGCTGCGCCCGGACTGGCCAGGAATGCGACGGCAGCTGCGATATCTGCAGGCTGACCGAGGCGTTTCAGCGGCACATGCTCAACCAGTTTTGCCCGTTGTTCCTCGCCCAATGCATGCGTCATGTCGGTATCGATGAAGCCCGGCGCGACACAGTTGACGGTGATGTTGCGGCTGCCGATCTCCTGCGCCAGGGATTTGGTAAAGCCTACCATGCCGGCCTTGGAGGCCGCGTAGTTGGCTTGACCCGGGTTGCCCATGCTGCCCACCACCGAGGAGATGCTGATGATACGCCCGCCCCTGGCCTTCATCATGGCGCGCAAGACGGCGCGACTCAGGCGGAATACGGATTTGAGGTTGGTTGTCAGCACGTCATCCCACTCTTCGTCGGTCATGCGTGCCAGCAGGTTGTCCTTGGTGATGCCGGCGTTATTCACCAGAATGGAGATTTCGCCGAACTGCTCGCGGATGGCGGCCAATACCTGCTCTGTCTGGGCGACGTCGTTGACGTTCAATGCAAAGCCTCTGCCCTTGACGCCTGCTCCATCCAGGTAGGTGCTGATGGCTTGCGCGCCGCTGTCGCTGGTGGCGGTGCCGATCACGGTCGCGCCCTGCTTTCCCAGTTCCAGTGCAATGGCCTGCCCTATCCCGCGTGAAGCGCCGGTGACCAGCGCGATTTGTCCTTGTAGCGTCATATGTCCTTTCCCCTTATGCGAGTGCAGCCAAGGCTGCTTTCAATGCTTCGCCGTCATTGAGGGCCATTGCCTGCTGGTTGGTGTCGATCCGTTTGTTCAGCCCTGCCAGTACCTTGCCCGGTGCGCATTCCACATTATGCGTGATGCCCTGCTTGCCGAATGCCTGTATGGTTTCCACCCAGCGTACCGGCAAATACAACTGGCGCACCAGTGCATCCTTGATTTTGGCCGGATCGCTGTAAGTCGCAACATCGGCATTGTGCATCACAGGTATGTCCGGGGTTTTCACAGGGACATTATTCAGGCGTGCACGCAACTGTTCGGCCGCATCTTTCATCATGGCGCAATGGGAAGGAACGCTCATCGGCAGCATGATGGCGCGTTTTGCACCTTTTGCCTTGGCCAGCTCCATGCCCCGCTCGACCGCCGCACGGTTCCCGGCAATGACCACTTGTCCGGGTGAGTTGTAGTTTACCGCTTCCAGAACCTCGCCTTGAGCGCCTTCGACACAGACGGCGCGCACCAGGTCATCGTCCAGACCGAGGATCGCGGCGATGGCGCCCACGCCTTCCGGCACCGCTTGTTGCATGCATTGTGCGCGGTAGCGTACCAATGGCAACGCGTCGGCAAAGTTCAATGCGCCCGAGGCGACTACCGCGGTGTATTCGCCCAGACTGTGCCCGGCCACGATGGCCGGCTTCGCGCCGCTCTGCGATTGCCATGCGCGGTACACCGCGATGCCCGCAGTCAGCATGATGGGCTGGGTGTTGACCGTGGCGTTCAGGTCGGCATCGTCGCCTTCTGCGACCAGCTTCCACAGATCCTGTTTCAATACGTCCGAAGCTTCAGTGAAGGTATCGCGTACAGCGGGAAAATCGGCATAGCCGTTCATCATGCCGCGCGATTGCGAACCTTGGCCGGGAAATACGAAAGCGAACTTTGTCATATTGAGATTGAGCTTACCACTTGATTAAGATTGCGCCCCAGGTGAAGCCCCCGCCTACGGCTTCCAGCAGGATGTTTTGCCCGGACTTGATGCGTCCGTCGCGAACCGCCACATCCAGTGCCAAGGGAATCGACGCCGCCGACGTGTTGCCATGCTTGGCGACGGTCACCACCACGTTATCCATTTCCAGGCCAAGTTTCTTGGCTGTGGCTTCGATGATGCGGATGTTTGCCTGGTGCGGCACCAGCCAGTCGATCTCGGAACCGGCCATTTTTTGAGCTTCCAGCACTTCCTCAACCACTTCACTCAACACCTTGACAGCAAACTTGAATACAGCCTTCCCATCCATCGAAACCAGGGGGTCGGACTTCAACATATGGCGATGGACGCCATCGGCATGCAATTTTGCCGCAACGATGCCGGGTTCGTCGGAAGCACGCAACACGACCGCTCCCGCGCCGTCACCGAACAGCACGCAGGTGGTGCGGTCGTTCCAGTCCAGCAAGCGCGAAAACACCTCGGCGCCGACCACCAGGGCGGTTTTGGCTTGTCCGCCGCGAATGTACAAATCTGCCGTGTTCAAGGCGTAAACGAACCCGCCGCATACTGCCTGCATGTCGAAGGCCGCCCCGCCATTCTTGATGCCCAGCTTGTCTTGCAGGATGCAGGCGGTACTGGGGAACGGCATATCCGGCGTAGTCGTGGCCACAATGATCAGATCGATCTCGTCGGTACTGATGCCTGCGGCTTCGATCGCCTTGCGGCTGGCTTGCAAAGCCAAGTCGCTGGTCATTTCATCATCCGCGGCAAAACGCCGTTCGGCGATACCGCTGCGTGAAAATATCCAGTCATGCGAGGTTTCGACCATCTTTTCGAGGTCGTAGTTGGTCAGCACCCTGGCCGGCAGATAGCTGCCGGTGCCGATGATCCTGGAAAAAGTCAAAGCGCCTCTCCTGATGGTTGTTGGCGTGCGTGATGCCATTTTTCGACGTGTTCGCTGATGTGATTCAACATCCCGCCGCGCGCTTCTTCGGCTGCACGCTCAATGGCACAAAGGAATGCAAAGGAATCGGCGGAACCGTGACTTTTCACCACGATGCCTTTCAGGCCCAGAAAACTGGCGCCGTTATAGCGACGATGATCCAGTCTGTGCTTGAAGGCCTTGAGTACCGGCATGGATACCAGCGCGCCCAGTTTGGTGAACCAGTTCTGGCTGAAGCCCTCTTTCAGGAACCCGCCCATCATCTTGGCCACGCCTTCGGCAGTCTTCAGAGCGACGTTGCCAACAAACCCGTCGCATACCACCACATCCGTGACCCCCTTGAAGATGTCGTCCCCTTCCACGTTGCCGTAGAAATTGAGGTCGCTGGCCAGCAATAATTCCCCAGCCTGCTTCACGACCTCGTTTCCCTTGATGTCCTCGCTGCCGATGTTCAGCAGGCCAACCGTGGGTTGGTCCTTGTGTTCCAAAGCGGATACCAGCGTGCTTCCCATCAGCGCGAACTGCAACAGATGCTCGGCCGTGCAATCCACGTTCGCCCCCAGGTCCAGCATGCAAACCTGGCCATTGACAGTAGGCAGGAATGAAGCGATCGCAGGCCGGTCGATACCGGGCAGTGTTTTGAGCACGTAGCGCGCCGTTGCCATCAACGCGCCGGTGTTGCCGGCACTTACGCAAGCAGATGCCTCGCCATTCTTGACGAGATTGATGGAAACGCGCATGGAGGAGTCTTTTTTGCCGCGCAAAGCAGATTGGGGCGATTCATCCATGCCGACGACTTCTGTCGAAGCGTGGATACGCAGGCGTGTACGATCCGCATAGCCGAGTTTGGCCAACTCGGCTTCGATTGCATCAGCCAAGCCAACCAGTATCACAGTATCGTCAGGGTGTTTCTTCAGATAAGCGACGACCGCGGGAACGGTCACCCGTGTCCCGTGGTCGCCGCCCATGGCATCAATAGCTATCGTGATATCCACTGGGCGATCCTCTTAGGCGCGAAAAATGGACAGGGTTCGGCCCTCGCAACAGGAGAGCCCAACCAAAGACCGAATGGGCTTATTCGCCCTTGGTCTTGACGACTTTCTTGCCGCGATAATAGCCGCTTGGGCTGATGTGATGACGCAGATGTGGCTCACCGGTAGAAGGCTCGATGGCCAATGCCGGGCTGGTCAAGAAATCGTGCGCGCGATGCATCCCACGCTTGGACGGGGATTTTTTATTCTGCTGAACTGCCATTTATCTACTCCTCACAAAAACCGTATTACTTCTTCAATCCGGCCAGCACCGCGAACGGGCTTGCCTTCTGTTGTAAACCACCTGTTGCCGGAACACACTCGCCCTCCTGATGCCGGGGAGCGAGCGGAAAACTCAACAACAACTCTTCTTCGATCAATGCCAGTACATCCAGCCTGGGCTCGGCTTCGATCGCATCCATCTCGTCATTTTCTTCAGCCTCATCCAGCTTGTCCGCCGGAAGCAGCCACAGCCGGGATATCAGGTTCACCGGGAAATCCAGCTCCCCCAGACAACGCTGACATCTCAAGGTGCACTCCCCTTGCAAGGAGACCTCCAGCATGTCGCGGCCTTCTTCGCGATAGCCGCGTATTATATAAGTCAGCAATCCGCCTGATTTCGCCAGCACGTCAGCCAGTCTGGACAGCGCCAACACCGCTATCTCGCCGCGCATTTCCTTGCCGTTTCGGGCAAAGTCCACGCTGTCTATGAAAGGCCGTGCAAACATGAGGCGCGCATGATATATATTCCGACCTTCCCTGTCAAAGAAGCCGTAAAGGAACATCTTGAATTCTCAGCCGCTTGTCCTTGCCTCTACCTCTATATATAGGAGTGAGCTGCTCACCACCCTGCAAATCCCGTTCCAGACCTCCGCTCCCGATGTGGATGAAACCCCTCTTCCGGGCGAGAGCGCCGAACAGACTTCGTGGCGCCTTTCACAGGCAAAAGCACAAGTTGTGGCCAAGCGCTATCCCGATGCCCTGATCATCGGCTCAGACCAGGTGGCTTTGCTTGACGGGCAACAGATCGGCAAGCCGCTTAACCATGACAATGCCGTACGCCAACTGAGCGCAATGCGCGGCAAGACCGTAACCTTCTACACAGCCCTGACGCTACTGAATTCCGCCAGCGGGGAGATGCAAACCGATGTTGCCATTACGAATGTCGGTTTTCGCAACGTGAGTGACGATGCAATCGAACGCTATCTCAAAAAGGAACAACCTTATCACTGCGCAGGCAGCGCCAAATCAGAAGGCTTGGGTATCGCCCTGATCAGCCGGATAGAGGGCGACGACCCAAATGCATTGATTGGACTGCCCTTGATCCTGCTGGTCAGTATGTTGGAAAAACAAGGGGTTAGGGTGCTGTAACCTTGGCCAAAAAAATTCTTGTTGCGACTGAAATTCCTTTCTGGTATTAAAGCGCGCTTGAAAAATTTAGCACTACCCTGGAGATCGACGTAATGCCCGCACAAGCCAGCAAAACTTCCGCACCTTACAAGCCCAAAAAAGGCGAGGAGTACATGAGTCCCGACCAGCTTGAACACTTCCGTGGCGTTCTGAACGGAATCAAGCTGGGCCTGAGCCAGGATATTGACCGCACCGTTCACACCATGCAGGACGAAGCGACCGTATTCGCCGACCCGAATGATCGCGCCAGCCAGGAATCGGATATGAGCCTGGAATTGCGCAACCGCGACCGCGAACGCAAGCTGATCAAGAACATCGACAAGATGTTGGGCAGGATCGATGCGGGTGATTATGGCTACTGCGACAAATGTGGCGTGGAGATCGGCCTGAGCCGCCTGGAAGCCCGCCCCACCGCAACGTTATGCATCGACTGCAAGACCCTGGACGAAATCAGAGAACGGCAAGTCGCGAAATAATATCCACCGGAAGCAGAAAACAAAGATCCCTGCCATTGCGCAGGGATTTTTTTGTGCTGGAAGAAAAGTCTGGAGGCGCGACCCAGAGTCGAACTGGGCTAAATGGATTTGCAATCCACTGCATAACCGATTTGCTATCGCGCCATGAGGCAAGTTGCAATGTAGCAAAAAATATGGGAAAGCCTGTAGGCTTCCCCAAGATATCTGGAGCGGGAAAAGAGACTCGAACTCTCGACCTATACCTTGGCAAGGTATCGCTCTACCAACTGAGCTATTCCCGCAAAAAACGAAGTCCGCATTATAAGGATATCGAACATTGTGTCAAGAAAAAGTGCACGGAATTTTTGTTTTGTTCCATCCTCATCCGCGTCTGTATAATGCGCCGCTCATCAATTTCGGAACCAGCATTCCGAAGCGCCTGTCAGCCCGAGTGGTGAAATTGGTAGACACAACGGACTTAAAATCCGTCGGCTTGAAAAGGCCGTACCGGTTCAATTCCGGTCTCGGGCACCACTAAACATAAGGCTCACCAGCCTCTGCCATGATTTCGCAAGACCATCACGTCCAAGGGCAAGAGAAAACCAAATTGGTTTGGGTGTTACCTGTGAATCAGGTTGTGTAGCAATCTCTCAACTTGCCATATTGGACATCGATTGCCACCGCCAAGCATCGCGGCACATCTCTTCAAGACCGTATTGAGCCTGCCAACCCAGTAGTGCTTTTGCAAGCGTCGGGTCTGAATAGCATGCGGCTATGTCGCCAGGTCGTCGGCCTACAATCTTGTATGGCACTTTTTTCCCGCTCGCCGCTTCAAATGCCCGAACGACGTCAAGCACGCTATATCCCTGCCCCGTTCCCAAATTGGCCGTCAGCACACCGGGAGACGCCGTCAACGTCTTAAGCGCGGCGAGATGGCCGCGTGCCAAGTCCACCACGTGGATGTAGTCACGAACCCCGGTTCCATCATGCGTTGGATAGTCGGAACCGAAAACCGAAAGCTCTGCCAGGTTACCAATAGCTACCTTTGCAATATAAGGCATCAGGTTATTGGGGATTCCGTTGGGATCTTCGCCGATCAAACCGGATTCATGCGCCCCAACCGGATTGAAATAGCGCAATAAGGCGATGTGCCATGAAGCATCCGCACAGAAAATGTCACCGAGAATCTCCTCGATGATCAATTTCGAGCGTCCATAGGGATTGGTCGCGGAAAGAGGAAAGTCCTCACGTATCGGCACCGCGTGAGGGTCGCCATAAACCGTCGCGGAAGACGAAAATACCAGCGACTTCACCCCCGCCTCGGCCATCGTTTCAAACAGCACCAGACTGCCGTTGATATTGTTGTCGTAATAGCGCAATGGCTGGGCCACCGATTCACCCACCGCTTTCAAGCCCGCAAAATGAATCACCGCATCCACGCGATAATTGGCAAACAACGCACGCATAGCCTCTCGGTTGCGTACATCTGCCTCCACAAAACCAGGGCGTCGCCCAACGATACGTTCAATACGCTCCAGAACCGATGGCTTGCTGTTGCAGAAGTTATCGGCGATCAGGACCTCGAATCTGGCCTGCATCAATTCCACGACCGTATGCGAACCTATGTAGCCGGTACCACCTGTTACTAGAATCATGGCTCATTCACCAAAATATGGGATACAAAAGTGCGTAGCTTAGCTGTCTGCATTTAAGGGTGATCAAATTTCCGGGGTGCTGCAAATAGGCTCTCGGCCAGCAGCGGGAGATAAGCCATTTTATATAGGCAGACTTTGATCTGTGTGATCATATTCGCGCAGACTATTTTTTTTGAATTATATGACAGGATCGATTAGATCAAACGACACGCGCCGCATTGAGCGGCGCGCGGAGATTCTATTTACGTAACCAGAGAATGCTCAAACAAGATTCATCGCGTCATCCTGGTTCTTGCGGCGTCTCGCCAAGAAGCCAACCAATCCAAGGCCGGCCAGAAGCATGGCGTAGGTTTGAGGTTCCGGCACAGGGGAAGCCGGAGTGAAATACACCAGATCCTGAGCACCGTATGTTCCAACTGCTCCCTGATTTTGCACCATCAAAAATTCGGCGTTGTATGCACTTCTTGCATTTGCCAAGCTATTTAGCCACTCCTGCGCAAGGGATATGGCACCACTAGGGCTGCCGCTGCTAAGTTTCAATGGCTGTCCGCTGGTAAGGTCAAATATTCCCGATTGATTAATGGCTGAGCCATCGTTCACGATCGCCCAAATTGCAAGCTGAAATGCTGATTCGTTGAGGTTACTGCTTGACTTAGAAGCTATGTCAGAGCCGTAAAGCGTGTAGAGCCGATTAAGGTTAAGAATTGACGCGGAGCTTAAACCTGATGGCGTGCCCGTTGGTGATGAATCTATCGAGTCGACGGCAAAATTGAAGTCGTGGAAGATATCCACGCAAAAAGTCTGGAAAGGTGACTTCCTGTTCGGATCCGTAGTCAAATCGTACGTTTTGAAACCGCCCGATCCGCCTGATACATTGTAGTTACTAACAGATTCCGACTGGTTATACCAAACCTTACCCGTGTAATTTATAGTTACACCACCATGCCCCGCCCAAAAGCTGTTGATCTCGATCTTGTCTGCCAATGCAGGATGCGCAACCATCAATGCTGCCGCCACAAGCGTTGCCTTCAAACTGTGTTGTGCAAATTTTTTCTGTACCATCATGATTTACCTCACGAACTGAAGAATGCCAAATTGATCAGGCTAATGGAAACATATTTTTATTTCAAAACATATTGTACTAACGTACAAGTACATCATGGCATTTCATAATAAGGTGGTTGGCAGTCTATGCCACGGCATCATTACTCAGGGGAAACTCCGATTAAGTCCGCCCTGAGATTCTATGGTTCACGTCAAGCACTTTGTAATCCTATCCGGGTTAAAGGTTGAGTGGTAATGGTGAATGGACCAAGCGGCGCGGGCGATTTTGCGGGCGATGATCACCAACGATGCGGTTGT
>MLJW01000418.1_pt1 | contig 19600 bp, 15 predicted proteins | sample 888231 | NCBI WGS metagenome assembly MLJW01 (sample SAMN05788063, study PRJNA343431) | mine drainage metagenome | isolation source: sample collected from the inflow into an acid mine drainage treatment plant... | place: Germany: Lusatia, lignite mining district
GCCCACCACGCAGCCAACGACACCCTGCGCAGAACCACCACCGGCACCCGCCAACCCCTAACCTGACACCCTCACCAGGTGGGGACTTTCGATGAGCACCCCCGAGGAATTTCGGTGAGCGGCATCAGCATCAGCCAGGGCCTGACCTGGTCCACCACGGTCATCATGAAGATCGACCTCGTGGGTCCGCGCCGCCGCGGCCTGGCGATGGGATTGAACGAAGCCTCCGGCTACGGCGCCCTGGCCATCACAGCACTGGCGACCGGTTACCTCGCCGCCAGGTACGGGCTGCGCCCCGCGCCGTTCTTCCTCGGTATCGCCTACGGTGCGCTCGGACTCGGGCTGTCCACCCTCGCCGTCCGCGAGACCCGGCACTACGCCCACCTCGAAGCTGCCGGTCACGTCCCCCGCCCCGACGGACGCCACGACCACCTGCGCGCCGACCTCGACAACCGGGCCGTGTTCACCCAGACCAGCCTGAGCGAACCGGCCCTGTCCGCGGCCAGCCAGGCCGGACTGGTCAACAACCTCAATGACGGGCTCGCCTGGGGGCTGTTCCCCATCCTGTTCGCCACCACCGGCATGTCCATCGCCCGTATCGGGGTCCTGGCGGCGATCTACCCGGCGGTGTGGGGCCTGGGCCAGCTCGGCACCGGGGCGTGGTCTGACCGCATCGGACGCAAACCGCTCATCGTGGCGGGCATGGCGACCCAGGCCGCGGCCCTGGCGATCTTCGCCAGCGTGGACACCTTCGCCCTGTGGGCGTTTGCCGCGGCGCTGCTCGGCGCCGCCATGGTCTACCCCACGCTCCTGGCCGCAGTCGGCGATGTCGCCCACCCCGCCTGGCGCGCCCGCGCCGTGGGAATCTACCGACTCTGGCGCGACAGCGGCTTCGCCATCGGCGGACTTCTGGCCGGCGTCCTGGCCGATGCCTTCGGCCTGCGGGCGGCGATAGGAGCCGTGGCCGCGCTCACCGCGGCGTCCGGGCTCGTCGTCCTTGTGAGGATGTACGAAACGCTCCCGGCCGCGGACCCGTCCTAGCAACACCGGTCTCGGCACCCGTGGTTCCGCGATGCCTGCACGTGGCACGCGAGGTGAGCGCGCCCCCGCACTCACGGCCATCACTCCCTGCGGCTGTGCCATCCCCGAGCCCTCCCACCCTCCGGCCATCACCGGCCCTGGCTGACACGCGCCGGCGGGCGAGCCCGCGCGAGGCCCAGCGGAGTCGCCGGGGCAGCTGGCGGGCACAGGCGCGTGGACATGTCCGGCTGACGCACCGCCGCACGCGTCTCGGGGCTGGTCAGTGCGGGCGCGGGACGTACATGAGGATCGCCACCCCGACGAGGCAGATGAGCGCACCGGTGATGTCCCAGCGATCTGGACGGAACCCGTCGACGAACATGCCCCAGGCCAGGGATCCGGCAATGAAGACCCCGCCATAGGCGGCCAGGATGCGCCCGAAGTCGGCGGATGGTTGCAGGGTCGCGACCAGACCGTACAGACCCAGCGCGAGCGTGCCGGCCCCGACCCAGACCCAGCCCTTGTGCTCGCGAACGCCCTGCCAGACCAACCACGCCCCGCCGATCTCGAAGAGCGCCGCAACGACGAACAGGGCGATGGAACGGACGATCGTCATGGTCGACATCTTCTCCCGAGTGACTGAACCGCCCGCGCACGCGGCCGGCTCGTCGGTGCGGGCCCGCCTGCGGACCGCCCGGACGCTGGCGTCCCGGTGGGGTGAACCACGGCACACCGGGGCGTGTCCCGGCGTCAGCGGTTCGTATGCTATCTATTGATCCATTGAATACGAGAGCTGGTGGTGGTGTTGCAGGGCAGGGAGTTCAAGGACGCAATGTTCGAGCAGTTCGCCCGGATGGCGTCGGCGTTCGCCAGCCCGAAGCGGCTGGAGGTCATCGACCTGCTCGCCCAGAGTCCCCGCTCGGTGGACTCGATCGCCGCGCAGACGTCGATGACCGTCGCGAACACCTCGCGCCACCTTCAGGTGCTGCGCAACGCGGGACTGGTGACATCCACGCGCGACGCGCAGCGCGTGGTGTACCAGATCGCGGACTCCACCGTCGTGGACGGGTACCGGGCACTACGCCACCTGACCGAGTCGCGTATCGCCGAGGTGCGCTACCTCGCCGAGGCGTTCTTCGGTGAGGCCGACGGCGTGGAGCCCCTGGACGTGACCCAGCTGCTCGAACGCCGCACGCGCGGTGACGTCGTGGTGGTGGACGTGCGCCCGGCACAGGAGTACGCCGCCGGACATATCGCAGGGGCGCTGTCGGTGCCACTGGACGACCTCGCCGGACGCGCCTGGACGCTGCCCCCGGGATCCACCGTCGTGGCGTACTGCCGCGGCCCGTACTGCGTGCTGTCCGCCGCCGCGGTCCGCCAGCTGCGCGCTGCCGGGGTCCCAGCGCAGCGCCTGGACGCCGGGGTCGACGAGTGGCGACGGGCGGGCCGGCCCGTCGAGCTCGGCGCGCCCTCGTGAGCGCGCTGTCCAGCACCGCTCGCCGGTGCCCGGTCTTTCACCCACCAGAGTTCCACCCCACCGCCAGGAGCGACCCGTGAACGTCTTGATGATCATCAACGGTGCCGCCTACGGTGCCGACGCCACGTACAACGCGGTGCGCTTGGCGGGCGCACTGGCCAAACGCGAGGAAGTCACGGTGCGCGTGTTCCTCATGGGTGACGGCGTCGGCGTCGCGATGAAGAACCAGAAGACCCCGGACGGGTACTACCGGCTCGACCGCATGATCTCGGTCGTGCCCCGCAACGGCGGGCAGATCCTGTGCTGCGGAACATGCATGGACGCCCGCGGCATCACCGAGGACATGCTGACGGAGCACGCCAACCGGTCCACGATGGAGGACCTGGCGACCCTGACCCTGGCCGCCGACAAGGTGCTGGTGTTCTGATGACCGGCGGTTCTGTAGGACAAACGATCCTGGTCCTGGGTGGCGGCATCGGTGGTGTGGTCACCGCGAACCGGTTGCGCCGGCACCTGGACCGTCGCCACCGTGTCGTGCTGGTCGATCGCGACCCGACCTTCACCTTCGCCGCGTCCTACCTGTGGGTCATGACCGGTGAACGCACCCCCCGGCAGATCACCCGCCCCCTGCACCGGCTGACGCGGCGCGGCATCGACGTGGTCATCGGCGACATCGAGGAGGTCGACCCCGGATCGCGCACCGCCACCGTGGACGGGCGCAAGCTCGCCGCGGACCACCTGGTCGTCGCGCTCGGAGCCGAGCAGGTCCCGCAGACTATTCCCGGGATGGCCGAGGCGGGGCACACGTTCGCCACCCTGCCCGGTGCGCGCAGGCTCGGGATCGAGCTGGACGCGATCGGCCGAGGCCGGATCCTGGTGGTGACTGCGGGACCGGTCTACCGCTGCCCGGCGGCCCCATATGAGGCCGCGTTCCTCATCGATGCACACCTGCGCAGGCGCGGCGTCCGGGACCGCGTCGAGGTCGCGGTGCACTCGGCCGAGCCGATGCCGATGGGCGTCGCCGGAGTCAACGTCGCCGATGCGGTCAAGGCCCTGTTGGCCGCCAAGGACATCTCCTACCAGGCGAGCCACCAGATCGCGTCCGCCGAAGCCGGGCGGGCGGTGTTCTCCGACGGCAAGGTGGAGGGCTTCGACCTGCTGGCGTACATGCCGGCGATCGCGCCACCCCCCGTGATCGCCCGCTCGACCCTGGCAGGTCCTGGCGGGTGGATCGAGGCAGATCGCCAGACGCTGCGGACTGGTTTCGAGAACGTCTACGCCATCGGCGACAACGTGCAGATGCTCCTGGGCATCGGCAAACCGCTCCCACGGGCGGGCATCTTCGCCCACAGTCAAGGAAAGGTGGTCGCCGACAACATCGTGGCGGCCATCCACGGCAAACCGTCCACCGCGCGCTTCGATGCTCACGGCGGGTGCTTCATCGAAATCGGTGACGGGCGCGCCGGGTACGGGTCGGGCGACTTCTACGCCGAACCCTCCCCCGCTGTCCGGGTCCGCCCACCGGCCCGCCGGTGGCACCTGGGCAAGGTCGCCTTCGAGCAGGAAGTGATACGCCGATGGCTGTGAGCGCCCACACGGGCATGGCGCCCGACGCCCAGGGCGTGCACCGGATCGACGGCCGGGCCCTCAGATGCGCACGCCTGCTCGTGCTGCTGCGAAACCACGCCGCCAGGCTCCCGGACGGGGCGATCATCCACCTGGGAACGGCCGACCCCGTGGCACCCATCGACCTGCCCGCGTGGTGCTGGATGACCGGACACACCTACCGCGGAACCGTGCCCGTACCAGGAACGGCGACCTATGGCGTCCGGGTCACCGCAACCCCCGTTCCCACTGAGCTCGACGCCCCTTGGAGGGTCGCCCGATGACCACGACACCCACCCCGGCACCAACCGTGCCCCCGCTCCCCGAGGGCCTGCGCAGGGGCCCGGTCTACCTGGACTACAACGCCACGACCCCGGTGGATCCCCGGGTCGTCGAAGCGATGCTGGCCTACCTGACCACACACTTCGGCAACCCCTCCAGCAGCCATGTCTACGGTCGGGCACCCCACACCGCCCTCGACACTGCGCGGGATCAGCTGGCCGCGCTCATCAACGCGCGCGCCGACGACATCGTATTCATGGGCAGCGGGTCCGAGGCGGACGCCAGCGCCATCCGCGGCATCGTGGCTGCCGCCCGCCGGTCCGGGGTCAGCCGCCCGCACGTCATCACCCAGTCCACCGAGCACCCGGCGGTGCTGTCCGCATGCGCCTACGTAGAACGTCACCACGGCGCGGGAGTCACCGTGCTCACCGTGGATCGCGACGGCCTCGTCGACCCCGCCGCACTCGCGTCCGCGCTGCGACCGGAGACGGTCCTGGTCTCGGTCATGCACGCCAACAACGAGACCGGCGCCATCCAGCCCATCGCCGAACTGGCGCGCGTCACCCACGACCACGGCGCGTTTTTCCACACCGACGCTGCCCAGAGCGCCGGAAAGATCCCCCTCGACGTGGGGCTGCTCGGCGTGGACCTGATGACGATCGTCGGGCACAAGATGTACGCACCCAAGGGCATCGCCGCCCTGTACGTGCGAGCCGGTGTGGACCTCGAGCCCCTCATCGGTGGGGGCGGCCAGGAGCACGGCCGCCGGGCCGGGACCGAGAACGTCGCCGGCGCCGTAGCGTTCGGCGTCGCGGCCGAGCTGGCTCTCGCCGAGCTGGCAGCAGGCTCACCAGCCCGGCTCGAGGTCCTCCGCGACGCGCTCCACCGGGACCTCGAGGCGCACCTCCCCGGTCGGATTCAGCTCAACGGCCAGACCTCACCCCGCCTGCCACAGACCCTGAACGTCAGCGTCCTCGGCGCGCAGGGTCACGCCGTCCTCGCCTCGTGCGCTGCCGTGGCCGCGTCAACCGGATCCGCATGCCACTCAGGAGACCACGAGCCCTCCCCCGTCCTCAGCGCCATGGGGCTGAGTCGCGAGCGCGGGCTCTCCGCTCTTCGCCTGACCCTGGGCCGGTGGACGACCGACAACGACGTGACCACCGCGGCAGCTGCCCTTGCCCACGCAGTCACCGAAACCCTCGCCTGAGCGCCCCGACGGACTCTCTCCAGGGACCGACCATCACAGCCGAGCACCACACCCGTCCCAGCGAGCTCACCGCAGCCAGCGAGTGATGCTGGCAAACCTCCGCAACCGGGGTCGCGTTCCCCGATACCGAGATCCAGGTCATCCGTCGCTACCTGGCTGCCCGATGCTCATCCGCGTGGGCGACTGAGAACGTCGATCTCGAGGGCAACACTGCCGTCCGGGTCAGGAACGATCGTTTGGTTGGGGGGCGGAGCCACAGGGTGTTCGATGCGTCCGCGAGAACCGCGCGGCGGGTCCGTGTGGTGCCCGTCGACTGTCCCGGCATCATGGACGACGCGCACCCGTTGGGTGTGAATTCCGCACTCGATGGCACACGGAGGCTCCCGTGATCGACACCCCGGCCCGACCACCGCACCACCCCGTCGTCATGGCGCTGGGAACGCACCGAACCGGGAGCGTTCAGCTGCGCGTCGCGGACAAGATCACCGCGTTCGCGGGATCGATGCCGTTCGTGTACATACACGCGCTGGTCTTCATCGTCTGGATGCTCGCGGTGGAGAAGAGCCCCTGGCCCACGTTGACGCTCGTGGTCTCCCTGGAGGCCATCTTCCTGTCCACGTTCGTCATGATCGGCCAGAACCGCCAGTCAGCGTTCCAGCAGGCGAAGGCAGACCACGACTTCGTCGAGCAAGAGATGGAACTGAAGACCAACACCGACATCACCCGGGAGATCCACGCGTTGACCACCGAGCTCCACCGCCGCCTGCCGGCGGAGCAGCCCAAGTAACCGACCCGTGCGCCGACGTCGAGGTCGACGTTCAGGCCGCAGCGCGCATGGCGCGTGCGACAGATGTGCGCCACTTCGACACTGACGGCCGCAAGGGGTTTGCGCGGGGCGTGCGTGCTGGCCAAGGCAGCGCCGGACGCAGAGGCCCAGGCAGACGCCGGCCCCCGACGTGGTGTGCCGGCACGATGCCGGTGCGCCGCATCGCACTCCGGGAGCTGACCGGCCGCCGTGGCGCGTCAACCGGGTGATCGGTTGCGCAGCAACTCGGGGGCGAGGCCGGCGTCCAGTGCCGGGGCGACCCGCTGGGAGCCGCACGGGTGGCGGTAGGCGCGCTCGTCGCGAGGACCAGCGCCCTAATGCCGGGACGACTCGCGCCGGGCCAAGCCCATGACCTGCGGTGACGCGTAATCGGAGCGTTCACCTGCGACCCGGTGAATTGAGTGCGATGAGCTTCGACCAAGTGGCGGCCCTGCGCCGTATCGTGCTCCTGACACCGCTCGTGCCGGCCCCCTGGCATTGAGCGGTGTCACCACGTTCGGGATCTACTCCCGGGACCAGTCGAACAGCGGGCCCAGGGCGATGCGGGGGCTGGTGGTGTCACCGTTGGGAAGGTAGGCGGCCAGGTGCTCGATCTGGTCATGGCTGCCGGTAGCGCGGGAGATCGCGGCGGGGGTCGTCGGCGCAGCCGGAGCCCGTCAACGCCGGGCGAAAGTTGACCCCCTGCTGCTGGCGCCACGGGGTCATCTCTCTCGCGGCGTCGACACCCGGTTCGCCGAGTCCCCGCACCGGTGATGATGGGGTGCCAGGAGTCCACACCAGACCGGTCGCCTTCGGTGCGATCCGAGGGGCTCTCTCACCTATGGATCAACGTGTGGGCTCAGGTTCGTGACGAATCGGGCCGATACCCTCGCTAGCGCCTGCCTGCTGGAGACGACGCCGCAGAGTCGATGGACTCGTTCGGGGAGGTCGTGCAGTAGTGGAGGCTGGCGGGGATTCTCCGGGGTTGGCGGCGCGCGGTGGGGCGATGGTCCCGCTCGTGCCGGACGGCAGCGTCCGCGAGGGGAACGCCCGGTTGGGGCGGCCTGTCATGGGCGCCATCAGGCAGGTCCTTCCGTTCGTGCTCGCCACGTCCGCGGTGCCATTGACGGCGTTGGCCGATGACGGTGTGTCAGATGGGCGCGCGTTCGCGGCGGGCCTGGGGATGATCACGGCGATGCTGCCGGCGGTCGTCGTCCTGACGGTCCGGCGGGTACCGGCGTGGATCGAGTGGGTTGTACTGGTCGCCACATTCGCCGGGCTCATGTTCTTGGTCCAAGGAACGGGCGGCGTGCATTCCGGGGGCCTGATCGTGCTGGTGATCCCCGTGGTGTGGATGGCCCTGTACGAGAGGCCCCGCCAGGTGGCCGGGGCCCTGGTCCTGGAGGCGATCGCCGCATTCGCCCTTCGCCGCGCCGACACGACGGCGCACCTGGTCCGCCAGGACGTGCGCCTGGTCACGGTGTTCTTGACCGTCTCGATCCTGATCGCCTGGGCGACCGCCCGTCTGGTCGCCCAGCTGGCTCGTAGCGAGCGGGCCGCCAGGCAAGGTCACGCGACGATCGCGGCGATTGCCGGTGCGGCGCGTCTGATCCGCGAGAGCCCCGACCCGCGATCGGCCGCGTGCGAGGCGGTCATGACCGTCTCGGGAGCATCTTGTGTTCTGCTCCTGGAGACCGACGGACACGAGCACCTGACGATCACCGCGACCGCCGGAGTTCCCTTCCAGGCTGTGCGGGTGGGCCTGGCAGGGCCGTCGGCGGCGGTGCTCGCCTACCGGACCGGTGAGCCCGTCTACATCGGCGATGTGCACGGGGATCCGCGGGTCAGTCCCCAGCTGGTCGCCTTGACCGGCGCCCGGGCGCTTCTCGCCCAGCCGTTCAGCCACGGCGGCGTCGTGAGCGGGGTTGTGGTGGCCACCTGGCCCCAGCCGTGCCCGGCATCCGCGCCGGAGGCCTTTCACACCCTGGAGCTGCTCGTCGAAGAGTTCGGCTCCGCCCTGGAACGCGCCGACCTGTATGACGCGCTGCACCGACGGGCGACCACCGACCCGTTGACCGGGATGGCGAACCGGCGGGTGTGGCGCGCCGAGCTTCCCGAGATGATGACCGGCTGCGGCGTGCTGTGCATTGCCCTGCTGGACCTGGACTTCTTCAAGACCTACAACGACACCCGCGGCCACCTCGCCGGGGACGCCATGCTGGCCGACCTCGCCAAGTCCTGGGCTGCGCTGCTGCGACCCCAGGACCTCCTGGTTCGCTGGGGCGGTGAGGAGTTCGCCCTTGCCGTTCCCGGGTGCGACCTGCCTGAAGCACTGGAGGTCCTGGAACGGCTGCGGGCATCAGTTCCCGATGGTCAGACCGTCTCGGCGGGGCTGGCCTGCTGGGACGGCACCGAAACCATCGAAGCGTTGATGTCACGCGCCGACGCCGGCTTGTACCGGGCCAAGAACAACGGCCGCGACCGCACCGTCATGGCCATCGCGGGAGACTTCCTACCCGGAACCGGCCCACGCCGCACCCGGTGACCACACCGGTCTACCTGCCCGTGTGGACGTGTGCCCGGTCCACGGGGTCAGGGGTGCCAGTGCTGGCCTGGGCACCGGCGGGGGCGGGGCCCGGACGGGCGAGGAAGTAGCCCTGGGCGTTGGCAACGCCGATCTCGCGCAGGGTGGCGAGCTCGGCGGCTGTTTCGACGCCTTCACTGATCAGGGTGATCTGGCGTTTGTCGGCGAAGTACCTCATGCCGTCCACGAGCGCGCGGCGGCCCGGGTCGGTGTCGATGTCGCGGATGATGGCGATGTCGAGCTTGACGATCTCGGGGTCCAGCTCAAGGATGTGCCGCAGGCTCGCGTACCCCGCACCGGCGTCATCGATCGCCAGTCTGGCGCCCGGGCGCAGGGCGGCGAGGTGGCGGCGCAGCGTGGGGTAGTCCTCGATGACCTCGTGCTCGGTCAGCTCGATGACCAGCCCCCGGGTGACCCCGTCCAGAAGTGCGGCGGGTTCCCCGCTGGTCACGAACGCGGGTGACATGTTCACGGCCAGGTACGCCCCGGGGGGTAGGTCGCGGGCCGCGTGCAGCGCCGCGGCCAACGTCGCACGCTCCAGGTCGTTGCCCAGGCCGGCGCGGTGGGCTTGTTCGAACACAAGGTCGGGCCGGCGCCCGTCGGTGAACCGGGTCAGGGCCTCGAACCCGACCGTCGCACCACTTGCCAGCTCGACAATCGGCTGAAACACCGGGGTGAACAGCCCCTGGTCCAGGACCCCCTGGATCACTGCAGCGGCGTCGACGGCGGCGTGCCGGTGGTCAAGTCCAGGGCCCAGCAGGGGCCCCAAGATCGAGGTCAGCGTCCCGAGCATCGGGATACGCGCCGCCAGGGCCCCGGTCGCGTTCGGGTCCCGGGTGGAGATCCCCACGGCACCGAAAACACGCTCTCCCGATGTGAGCGGGGCGTAGGCGATGGTGTGTGGCAAGCCGTCACCCGGCGCGTGATCGCGTGTCCGGCCGGGGTGCGGGTGCAAGGAGTACGGCAGAAGGCACGGGCCCGCGGCAAGGTTCGCGCGCAGATAGGCGCCAAGTGCGCTCACACCGCTGGGGGTCATCTCGAAGGCCCGCGGGTCCACCCCTGACATCGCCAGGATGGACTCGGACCCGACGCTCAGGTCGATGACCGCGGCGGCCTGGATTCCGTCGAGCTCGCGCAGCTCCACGCACGCTGCTTTGGCGATGTCGCCGATGCTCGAGTCGGGTCTGATGTGCGCGACGGAGGCTTCCATGGCGGCACGTTCGCGGGCGTCGCGGGCGATCTCCGACTCGAGCTGGCGTTCGCGGGTGACGTCGCGGTCGGTGTGCACCCACCCGGTGATGGTGCCCTCCTCGTCGCGGATCACCGAGATCGTCGCGTCCAGCTCGACGAGGGCGCCGTCGCGGCGCCGGTTGGTCAACGACCCACGCCACACCCCGGCCACGTTGACGACGTCTGCCACGCCCGACCAGAACTCACGCGAATGCTGCCCCCCGTCCACTACCCTCTGGTCGCGACCGAGTATCTCCTTCACCGACCACCCGGACATCACGGTGAACGCAAGGTTCGCGTAGCGGACCCGGTTCACGGCATCGCAGATCCACACGGCATCACCGGTCTGCTCGATCGCCGCACCCAACCGCGACAGGTCCTCACCCGCGCGCCGGCGATCACCAGAGGCCAGGACCATCCGCACCACCACCAGGGCCACCAGCACCACCTCGACCCCCGCGAACGTCAGATCCACCGACCTCTCGGCACCGGCGGAGAAACCGTCGGGGCGTGAGACGCCGAGCAGCTGAAGCGTCGAGGGAATCGCCAGGGCCAACCCCACCAGGACGACCTCGGCGAGGCCGCTGCCCGCGCCCACGCGGGCGCTGGAGGTCGACTTGTGCACGACCAAGCTCATCGAGGGGTGCAGTGCGGCGGCACCGAGCAGGCCGTACCCGCCAAGCAGCCCTGCGCCATACCAGGCACCAAGCGACATGCCACCGTCGAGCACCGCGATACCGCCGGCCACTCCCGAGACCATCAGCACCGCGACCCCGCCCAGGAGCAACCAGGCGGACCACACACGTCTGCGCCCGGAGAACACCAGGGGAAACAACGCCGCAAGCCCAACCACGGCGACCAGGGCGAACCCGCTCAGGACCAGGACACCACCGGTCCCGCGCGTCGGGGGGAACCACACCAGCAGACCCGCCCACAGGCACAGGCCGGCGGCGATCGCGGCGATCCACGCATCGGCGAGCACGATCACCCCAACCGTGCCCGACGTCCAGGTCAGTGCGACCACGGCCGACGTCAGTCCCACGTAGCCGAGAAGGTCCACCGCGAGCGGCATGCTCGCACCGGTGAGCAGATGCCCGTGCGGGTCACCCAGGGATGACATCACGTGGGCGACCACGGAGATGAACACCGCGGCAATCAGCGCGAACCACGCGCCGCGCCGGCGCGGGTGGTGAACGTGCACGCCGACCGTTGCAGCGGCCAAGGCGACCAAGCCTGCGATCACGTACGCCCACAGTCGTACCCCGTCGGGTGCCACCGACACGATCAGCACACCAACGACGATGAGGAGCAGGTATGCCATGACCGCAGAGCTGCTCACGGGTCGCATCAGGTGCCCGGCGGGCGGCCCCGAGGACTGCAGCGATGCTCGGGGCTGGCGCGCGTTCCGGTCGCTGGTCAGGGCACTGACGCCCACGACGCCCACCTCCTGCATCCAGTGCGGGGATTTCCTGCCGGGTTGTCGACGGGCCCACCGGGGTCATCGACACCCGGGGCCCTGAAAGTGAGCCCGGCCCCTGAAGTAGCCCGAATAGCGGCTTGTCTCCCGAAACGGAACGTGCCACGGGTATGGCGAGGCTTCGATCGATCGGGTCGCGCACGGGTGACCGGCGTTAACCGCCTTCGGTGGGGGCCACGGTCCGGCGGATGTGAACGGGCCCAGCTCCCCGGGCCGTGTGCGACGGAACAGAGGACGCGCCCGTGGTCATGTGCGCGGCAGGACGGGCCGATAGGTGAACGAGGTTCCGTGCGGAGCCGGCGGTGGGCCCGGTGCACGAGGAGGGTGGGCGTGGACGACCCGATGACGGTGCTGGTCCTGACGCCGAGCCTGGGCGGGCACTACTTCGGGGAGCTGCTGGCCGGGCTGACCCAGGAGGTCGCCGGGGTGGGCGGGCGTCTGGTCGTCGTGGAGACCCTTCCCGAGGCGGCGCCGCGCGACGAGGCCGGTGCACCGGGCGATTTCGCGACCCCGGTCGCGTGGTCGCACGTGGACGGCGTCGTGTCGATCACCACGGCTGTGGGCGCACCGTACCTGCGCCGGCTGCGCGAGGCCGGGCGACCGGTCGTCCTGTCGAGCACCCTGATGGCGGACTTCGACGCGCCGGCAGCGATGCCGGACAACCACGGCGGGACGTTCACCGCGGTCGAGCATCTCATCGGGCACGGGCACACCCGGATCGGGTTCGTCGGCAATCTCGCCCAGCAGGACATCCGCGACCGCATGGCGGCCTACGAGCGGGCGCTGGAGACCTACGACCTGGAGCTTGATCCCACGGCCATCTTCACCGCGCCGGACAACGCGGAGACCGGCGGGTGCGAGGCCGCTCTCGCCTTCCTCGCGTGCGAGCGCCGTCCGACCGCGCTCATGGTCGCCACCGACCGCAACGCGCTGGGCCTCATGCGCGTGCTCACCGAGGCTGGGCTCGTGCTTCCGGACGACCTGGCGATCGTCGGGTTCGACAACATCGAGGCCGGGGCGTTCAGCGTGCCCGCTCTGACCACCGTGAACCAGAGGTTCAGCGACGTCGGTTCGCTCGCCGGTCGTCTGGTGATGGCGGCCGTGCGCGGCGAGGCGGTACCGAGCTCGATCTTCACACCGCAGGCGGTCGTCCTGACGGTGCGCACCTCGTGCGGGTGCGCCGCGGGCGGGCACCGCCCCGAGGCGCGTACGGGAGACGGTTCGCCCGCCGTCTCGCCCGATCTGCTGCGCGACGAGCTCCAGGACGTGCTCATCACGACGCTGCTCAGCGGTGACGAGACCGCCGATGGGCCCGCTCGCGCTGCGGTGCTGGCGACCATCGCGCAGACGGAGCGCCTGTTGACGTCATGGGAGCCCGTGACCGAGGCCGAGGTCCGAGCCCTGACCATCTCCCTCCGGCGCCTCACAGCTCACCCGGAGACCCTGCGCCGAGTCATCGACGCCGTCACGGAATACGTCGAGAGGATCGTCGCCCCCGGCGTGCACGCCTCCGCCTCGGCGCGCGTCACCGCGGCGCTGTGGAAGGTCCAGGCCGGCGCGTTCCTGAGCCAGGTCGAAGCGACCAAGACCGCGATCGCCGAGCAGTACGTGGTCGACGCGGGCCTGCTCGACACGACACGCAGCGACCCGCGCACCCTCGACTGGCTCGCAGGCACGCACATCAAGGCCGCCGTCCTGGCCCTGTGGGCCGACGAACCGTCGAGCGGACTGCTCGACATCGTGGGCAGCTACGACCCCGGGCACGCACTGCCGAACCAGGTCGGGACCCGCACCACGGTCCAGTCCTTCCCCCCCACGGCGCTCATCGACCTCCTGGTCGCAGCGGAGCGCGAGATCTGCGTGGTCGTCCCGGTTCGCACCGCCGCGCACGACTGGGGACTCCTCGCCATCATCGGGGCGGTGGACTCCACGTCCACACGTGAGACCTATCAGCACTGGGCGGGTCTGCTGTGCACGGCACTGGCCTCTCAGCGGTTGCAGGCCGAGGTCAGCAGGAGCGCGTTGTACGACGCCCTCACCGGGCTCCCGAACCGCCGACTCTTCCTGGAGCGGCTCACGGCGGCGATCGCCCGTCACGACCGGTCCGGGACCCCGTTCGCCGTCCTGTTCCTCGACCTGGACGGCTTCAAGCTGATCAACGACTCCCTCGGGCACCAGATGGGCGACCGCGTCCTGACCGCAGTGGGTGACCGGATCGGACGCGAGCTTCGCACCGTGGACACCGGCGCCCGATTCGGCGGCGACGAGTTCGCGATCCTGCTGCACGACACCGACCCCAGCGGTGCGCTCCTGGTCGCCCGCCGGGTCCAGGCCGCTCTCGCCCGGACCCTGGATCTCGACGGGCCCGAGATCTCGATCAGAGCCAGCATGGGCATCGCCACCAGCTCCATCGACTACACGTCGGGCGAGGACATCCTGCGCGACGCCGACACCGCGATGTACCGGGCCAAGGCCGACGAGCCGGGAGCCGTCGCGTTCTTCGACGAGGCGATGCGTGCGCACGCCGTCGACCAGCAGCACCTCCACACCGAGATCCACCGCGCCCTCGAGGAGCACCAGTTCGAGGTCTTCTACCAGCCCATCGTGAACCTGACCTCCGGTCGCACCGACAGGTTCGAGGCCCTGGTGCGCTGGCGCCACCCCCAGCGCGGCCTGGTGATGCCCGACGAGTTCCTCCCCGTCATGGAAGAGACCGGGCTGGTCATCCCGCTCGGCCACTGGATCCTGGACGAGGTCTGCAGACAGCTCGCACAGTGGGGCCCACGGGTCGTCAACGTCGCCATCAACGTCTCCGACCGCGAGTTCTGGCACCGGGACCTGCTCCCCCACGTCCTCGAGGCCCTCGCCCGCCACCGCCTCACACCCGACCGGCTGACCCTGGAGATCACCGAGAGCGTGCTGATGCGCCGCCCCGAGGTCGCGCTGCGCATGATGCACCAGCTGCACGACGCCGGGCTGCGCCTGCACATCGACGACTTCGGGACCGGGTACTCCTCCCTGGAGACCCTGCACCGGTTCCCGGTCGACGCCTTCAAGATCGACCGGTCGTTCCTGCGCAGCCTCGCCAGCGGGGACCACACCACCGAGCTCATCACCGCCCTCGTCGGCCTGGGCAAGTCCCTGGGCCTGGCCGTGGTCGCCGAAGGCGTCGAGACCGCCGGCCAGCTCACCTTCCTGCAGGCCATCGGCTGCGCGACCGGCCAGGGCTACCTGTTCATGCCGGCCGTCACCCACGAACAGGCCCGCGACCTCCTCGACCGCGACCTCGCCGACCGGCCCGACGAGACGGAACCCGACCCCACCGGGACGTGAGGGGACACCTCTCGACGCGGGTCACCGGACCTGCCGACTGACCGTCTCGCCCGGCCGGAGCGCGATCGGGGAGCTGTGCGGCTCTCCTCTCAGGAGACATCCCCCGCCGGAGCCCCCTACGGACGGACGACGAGCACCGGGCATGGCGCGTGCACGACGACGGTGTGGCTGACAGAGCCGAGCAGCATCCGGGCGACCCCGTGCCGTCCCCGGCTGCCCACGACGAGCAGCCGCGCGGTGCGGGCGAGGTCGAGCAGGGTCTCGGCGGGCTGGCGGTGCACCAGGTGACGGTTGACGACCAGGTCCGGGTACCGCTCACCGAGCCCTGCGAGCGACTCGGCCAGCACGACGCGCTCACGCTCCTCGATCACCTCGTCGTACGAGTCGAGCGCGTGGCCGAGAACCGCGTCCGCCATGGGCTCCTTCCAGGCGTGCACGACCGTGAGCTCCTGACCGAGCCGGTCGGCCTCTTCCGCCGCCTGCGCGACCGCTGCGATCGAGTCCTCCGACGCGTCGACGCCGACGACCACTCCGCTCCCCCGCGTCCCGGTGGCGCGCGGCACGACCAGCACCGGGCAGTGCGAACCGGCGACGACCTGATAGGCGAGCGACCCCGCGAACGCGCGCTCCACCGCACCGAGCGGTCGGCAGCCGACGACGACGAGAGCCGCGCGCTCCGACGCCTCGGTCAGCGCAACCCCGGGGGTGCTCGGGCTGATCGTGCGACGGATCGTCAGGTTCGGCTCGACGCGGAGCGCGCTCTCGGTGGCATCGCCGAGGAGCGTCTCCGCCTGCCCGGTGACGTCGTCGTCCCGAGCGGGGTCGAGTGCCGCGTAGCGCGCGCCCGTCGCGTAGACGATCTCGAGCTCGTCGTACCGCGCAGCGGCCTCCTGCGCGGCCCAGACCAGCGCGTCGCCGCTGGACTCGGTCCCCTCGACCCCCACCACCACCGTGCGTGACATGGTCGTCGCCTCCCGACACCGTTCCTGAACCTGTTGCCTCCACTGTCCACCGCCCATCGGCGTCCGCAAGCGGACGGGGTCCGCCCGGCGTCCCCAGCCGGGCGGACCCCGCTGGCCAGCGGCGGCTAGCGGAACGGGGCTCGTCGACGAACCCGCCTCAGCCGATCTCCGCCTGTCGCTTGCGGTCCATCAGCCGCCAGAGCATGGGCGTGAAGATCAGCTGCATCGCCAGGTCCATCTTCCCGCCGGGACACACGATGGTGTTGGGCCGTGACATGAAGGACCCGTTCAGCATCGACAGCAGGTAGGGGAAGTCGATGCCCCGAGGGTTCTCGAAGCGGATGACCAGCATGGACTCGTCGAGCGTCGGGATGGTCCGCGCGATGAACGGGTTCGACGTGTCGACCACCGGCACGCGCTGGAAGTTCACGTGCGTGCGGGAGAACTGCGGGGTCACGTAGTTCACGTAGTCCGGCATCCGCCGCAGGATCGTCTCGGTCACGGCCTCGGTCGTGTAGCCGCGCTGGCTCCGGTCCCGGTTGAGCTTCTGGATCCACTCCAGGTTGATCACCGGCACCACACCGATCGCCAGATCCACGTGGCGGGCGATGTCGACGTCCTCGGCGACGACCGCACCGTGCAGCCCCTCGTAGAACAGCAGGTCGGTCCCGCTCGGAACGTCCTCCCACGCGGTGAAGGTGCCGGGCTCCTGCTGGTACGGCGCGGCTTCCTCGACGTCGTGCAGGTAGCGCCGGACCTGACCGCTGCCCGTCTCGCCGTAGTCCCGGAACAGCGCCTCCAGCTCGGCGAACAGATTCGCCTGAGGGCCGAAGTGGCTGAGTGTGTGGTCTCCGGTCTCGAGCGCGTGCGCGAGGGCGGCCTTCATCTCCGCCCGGTCCCAGCGGTGGAAGCTGTCGCCCTCGACGTACGCGGCGTCGAGCCCCTCACGTCGGAAGATCTGCTCGAACGTCCGGCGCACGGACGTGGTCCCTGCTCCCGATGACCCGGTGATGGCCACGACGGGGTGCTTCGACGACATCGGTCCTCCTCAGGTGACGCGATCGGTCAGGGGGTCACGCGGAACAGACCACGCCGCGCGTACAGCGGGATGTTCGGGTCGGGCTCGTCGTCGGGCTCGGCGTGGTAGGCCTCGATCCGGGCGACCTCGTCGGCCGCCCCGAACACGAACCCGACCCGCTGGTGGATCTCCTTCGGCTGGACCTCGAGCACCGGGGTGCGACCGGTGCTCGCGCGGCCGCCGGCCTGCTCGACCAGGAAGCCGATCGGGTTGGCCTCGTACAGCAGTCGCAGCCGCCCGGCGGCGCCGGCCTTCTTCGAGTCCCGTGGGTCGAGGAACACCCCACCGCGGGTGAGGATGCGATGGGCCTCGGCGACCAGGGACGCGACCCACCGCATGGTGAAGTCCCGCTTGCGCGGACCCGCGCTCCCGGCGAGGCACTCGTCGACGTAGCGACGCACCGCCGGCTCCCAGAACCGGTAGTTCGAGGAGTTGATCGCGAACTCCGAGCCCGAGGTCGGCACCCGCATGTCCGGGTGCGTGAGGATGAACTCGCCGAGCGAGGGCTCGAGGGTGAAGCCGTGCACCCCCCGACCGACCGACAGCACGAGCATCGTCGACGGGCCGTAGATGGCGTACCCGGCAGCGACCTGCTGCTGGCCGGGCTGCAGGTAGTCCCCGACCACCGCGTCGACGCCGGGGTTCGGCGACCGGAGGATCGAGAACACGCTGCCCACCGAGAGGTTGACGTCGATGTTCGACAACCCGTCGAGCGGGTCGAAGGCCAACAGGTACTTGCCCCGCGGGTATGCGCCCGGCAGGAGGTACGGGTCCTCGAGCTCGTCGGAGACCATGCCAGCGACGTGGCCACCCCACTCGGTGGCCCGCAGGAAGCAGTCGTTCGCTCGCGCGTCGAGCCTCTGCTGCTGCTCGCACTGCACGTTCGTCGCACCAGCGGCCCCCAGCACACCGGCCAGGTCGCCCCGGGCCACGAGTCGCGAGATCGCCTTGCAGGCCAGGGCCACGTCGAGGATGAGTCCGTTCAGGTCACCGCTCGAGTCGGCGAACCGGCGCCGCTCCTCGATGAGGAACTGGGTGAGCGTCGTGCGGTTGGTGAGCATCATCGCCTCCCCGGATCGGTCGTCTCGGCGCGGACCGCAGCAGCGACCCGCGTGGCCACCGCCGCCGGGGTGAAGCCGAGATGGGCCAGGACGTCCGACGCCTTCCCGGAGGCGCCGAACCGGTCGACGCCGATCCGGACCGCGGCGAGACCGGCCCAGCCGGACGTGACGCCGGCCTCGATCGAGACCGTGATCGGCGCCCGGTCGCGTGCCGAGGCAGCCGCGGCGTGACGCTCGCGCCACGGGACCGAGACGACCCGGGCGCGCACGCCCTCGGCCTCCAGCAGGTCAGCGGCTCCGAGCGCCAGACCGACCTCCGAGCCGGTCGCCAGCAGATCGACGTCCGGGTTCGCCACCGCCCGCACGACGCGTCCGCCGTCCGCCGCCAGGAAGTCGGGCCGGGTGCTCCCGATGGGCAGCGACGGCACCGACTGACGGCTCAGCACGAGGACCGTGGGGCCGTCCCTCGTGGCCAACGCCTGACGCCACGCCGCAGCGGTCTCGACGTCGTCCGCCGGGCGGAGAACCGTCAGCCCCGGGATCAGACGCAGCGACTCGAGGTGCTCGACCGGCTGGTGCGTCGGACCGTCCTCGCCCACCGCGACCGAGTCGTGCGTCAGGAGGTAGATCACCGGCTGGCCCATCATCGCGGACAGGCGCAGCGCGGGCCGCAGGTAGTCGCTGAAGACCAGGAACGTGCTGCCGTAGGCACGGAAGCCGCCGTGCAGGCTCAGCCCGTTGAGCACGGCCGCCATGCCGAGCTCCCGGATCCCGAAGTTCAGCACCTCGCCGGAGAAGTCGTCGCGCGTCACCGCGCGTTGGCCGGTGACCGTCCCGGTGGAGGTCGCCAGGTCGGCAGACCCTCCCACGAGCTCGGGCATCGCGACGGTCGCGGCGCGCAGGACGGACTGGGAGGTCTGACGGGTGGCCCGGGCGACCCCGGTGACGACGCCCGAGATCGCGGCATCCAGGTCGCGCGCGGTCACCTTGGGCAAGCGGCTGTTGGGGGGCACAATTCCGGCCCTCCCGATCCACTCTGAAAGGCGCTGCGTCGAGTCCAGCCGCTCGATCGGCTGCTCGCCTAGTCGCGACCCAACGGTCGCGATGAAGTTGAGACTCGGCCTGCCAAGGTCGAAGCGGAAATCCGTCAGAGCCATTGGATTGTTTCCTCCGTGGCTGGCGCGGGCTCAGCCGATCTTCGCGGTGCGTCATCACCCACGGTCAAACCCGCGCACCAGCAATCCGCGATTATCGGGTTTCGGAAACAGCGGTATCACGAGCAGGGGGCATGCCGCCGCCGCCAGCCACACCGTGGCCCACGAGCCAGCTCTCAGCAACTGTGGCACCACCAGCGGCGTGAAGAACAGAGAGATGAAGACACAGGTGTTCGCCATGCCGAGCGCGCTGCCGGTTCGTTGCTTGCCCACGATCGTGGCCAGTTCGGTGAAAGCCACGCCCTGCCAAGCCGACACGCAGATG
>MLJW01000419.1_pt1 | contig 19584 bp, 16 predicted proteins | sample 888231 | NCBI WGS metagenome assembly MLJW01 (sample SAMN05788063, study PRJNA343431) | mine drainage metagenome | isolation source: sample collected from the inflow into an acid mine drainage treatment plant... | place: Germany: Lusatia, lignite mining district
CGTACGGCCCGTACCGGGGACCGACGCCTCCGACCCCCCGGCCGGGGTTCGACGGGTTCTTCGACGCGATGCGCCGGGTCGGCGTGGTCCGCACCGACGAGCGCTGGATGGGCGGGGTCGCCGGCGGCATCGCGCGTCGCTTCGGCATCGACCCGCTGCTCGTCCGCGGACTCTTCGCCGCGAGCCTGCTCATCGGCGGCGTCGGTTTCGTCGTCTACGGGCTCGGCTGGGCACTGCTGCCCGAGGAGAGCGACGGTCGGATCCACCTGCAGGAGACGATCCGTGGTCGGTTCGACGTCGGGCTCCTCGGCGCCGTCGCGATGCTGCTCGTCGGGCTCAACAGCGGAGGCGGGATGCTCCGGTGGTTCGGCTGGACCAGCGCGTTCCACTGGGTCGGTGTCCTGCTCTGGATCGCCGCGATCGCGGTGATCATCGCCCTCGTGATCGCTGCCGGAGGGCAGCATCGCCGACCGGAGGCTGCCATGAGCACGCCCAGCACCACCCCGCCGGACGCCGGCGCGTCCGGCAGCGCACCGACGAGCAACTTCGGCCCGTTCGCGGCCGGGACCTCGCCGGCATCGGCGACGACCGCCCAGATCCCGCCCCAGACCGCACCGCCCGCACCCCCGGTCGGCGGCACGTACACCACCGGCAGGTACAGCGGACGCACGTACCCGGGCGGCGTGTACGGCACCGGCCCCGCCGCGCCGGCGCCCGTCCCGGTTCGACCGCCGCGTCCGCGCCGCCCGCTCGTGCGCGGCGCCGGCCCTGCGGCGACAGGCACGGTGCTCGCGCTCGGGCTGCTCAGCCTGGCGTGGCTGATGGCGTCGGAACGCGCGGGAGTGTTCGACGGACCGGTCCTGCTCACCGCCACGGGCATCACGATCGTCCTGGCAGGTGTCGGGATCATGGTGGCCGGTCTGCTCGGACGGCGCGGCGGAGGGCTCGGGGCCGTCGCCGTGCTCGGCATCCTGCTCGCGGTGCCGTTGGGGCTGGGCAGCACCGAACGGGTGCCCTGGTACACGACCTGGGTGGCGTTCGGGCAGGAGTCGTACCGACCGACCGATGTCGCGGCGGCGACCGGCGGGTACTCGGTGTTCGCGGGCGACCTCCGGATCGACCTGACCGGTCTTCCGCTGAGCGCGTCGAGCCCGGTCACGGTGCCCGTGTCCGTCGGCGCGGGCGACGTCACGATCGTCGTGCCGCGTGACGTCCCGGTCCGCGCGACGACGCGCACCCTCGCGGGTCAGGTCGACTGGCTGGTCGACGGCTCGAACGGTACGACGAGCAGCGCGGGCGTCGGGCAGTCCCGGACCTGGGAGAGCGCCGCGGTCAGTGCGGGCCGGCCGGCCGAGATCGTCCTCGACATCCAGGTCAACGCAGGCCAGATCACGATCCAGGAGGAGAGCTGATGTCCACCCACGACGACGCACCTGACAGCGCGGCCGGGTCGACCGACTCGCCGCTCGGCACCACCACCGGGCCGGTCCCGGCAGCACCGGCCGAGCCGGCACCGCGGGCGCGTCTGCGCGTGGCCACCGTGGTCTGGGGCCTGGTGATCACCGCGATCGGCATCATGGTGCTCGCCACCGCGAGCGGCGTGAGCTTCGACCTCGGCCTCGTGATGATCGGTCTCATCGGGTTCGCGGGGATCGCGCTGCTGATCGGGTCGATCGCCTCCGGGATCCGTCACCGGCACCCGTAGGCCGGCGCACCCGCCGACCCTCGGGGAGAGGGCATCGACGAGGTCGGGGTACGACGAAGGGCCGGTCCCACCGGAGGGGTGGGACCGGCCCTTCGTTCGATCCGGTCCGCGTCACGCGGACCGTCGGGGTCAGGCTGCGGCGTTGGGCTCCGAGGTCACGACCGAGAGCTGCGCGTCACCGGCGAGCTTGCGCATCGCCCAGCCGATCAGGATGAAGAGGACACCGAGGCCCATCACCAGGGCGGCGATCCCGAAGGCCACGACCGAGGTGAACAGCGAGGCGCGGAGGAACGATCCGTTCATCGAGGTGGTGCGCTCGTTCGTCAGCTTGACGACGCTCGGGTCCTTGGCCGCGTCAGCCGCAGACATGCCGCCCTTGGTGAGCTTCGACGTCTGCGCCGTGATCGCGGTGCCGAGCTGGGCGTACGTGAGACCGCCACCGGCCGTCAGCGAGTGGTGCTTGATCGCGTTCGCCTGGGCGTACGCGGTGAACGGGTCCTGGACGAGCTTGCCGGCGAGCGAGCCCGGGTCGGCCGCGGTCACGGCGGCGACGGTGATCTGCTCGTCCTTCAGCTGCGAGGACACCATGGCCCAGGTCGCGCCACCCGCGATGATGAAGATCAGGCCCGCGATCATCGTCAGCAGGGCGATCACGCGGACAGCCCCGTTGCTCCTGGTGACCGTCGTGCTCGTCGTGCGGTTTGCGGTTGTCGTGCTCATCTCGATGCTCCCACCAGAGTCTGGTCGCCCCCGGCTCGTGCCAGAGGTGCTGGACCTTCGTGAGGCCCACAACCCACATCCTCTCCACAGGATCGGGGCCCGACGTGAGACGAAAGTCCGTACTTAAGGATTAGTCCCGGTCGGGATGTCGACCGATCCTGTGTGCCACCTGGGAGAGCCTAGCGGATTAGACCCGCCGCCCGTGAGTATTCGGACGCGGCGGCGCGCAGCACGACGTCCCAGTCGAACGCCGGGCGGACGGCCCGGTTGTGGGAACGGATGCCCTCGAGCAGCCCCTCGTCCTGCACCAGTCGGATCACGGCCTCGGTCATGTCCCGGTCGTCGACGGCCAGCAGCCCGTCGACGCCGTCCTCGACGAACTCCTCGATCCCGGTCCCCCGCCGCGCCACGACGGCGAGCCCGGCCGCGCGGGCCTCGAGCGCCGCGATCCCGAAGGCCTCGAGCTCGGCCGGGGCGAGGAACACGTCGGCCTCGGCATATTCAGCCCGGACCTGGTCCCGGGTGAGCCGTCCGGCGAGAGTCACGACCTGCTCGAGGTGCGACCTCCGCAGCTGCGCCTCGACGCGCCGTTGTTCCGGGCCAGACCCGATCAGCGTCATCCGCACGCTCCCGGCAGGCAGACGGGCGACCGCGGCCCCGACCATCTCCAGGAGGGGCACCGCGCGCTTGCGCGGTGCGAGTCGCATGGTGCTGACCAGGTGCACCGGTCCGGTCCGGACACCGGCCACGGGCCCCGCCGGCGTCCACACGTCCAGGTCCATGCCGTTCGGCACGACGCTGACGGGCGCCTCGAAGACCTCCTCGACCCGGTGGGCCGCCGCACCGCTGACCGCGCTGAGCGCGGCAGCTGCGTGCTCCCACCCGGTCAGCCGCGCGGCCGCGCGGAGCGAACCGACCACCCCGTCGAGCATGCAGTGCCACGTGATCGCGACCGGCAGGTTCATCGCCATCGCGATCCGCGCGCCGTCGAACGCGAACGGGGAGACGACACCCGCGTGCACGTGCACGGCGTCGGGGACGATCGTGCGGTACGCGGCGCGGAGCAGCCGCGGGCCTGCGGGGGTGACCGGCAGCGCGAACGGCATCCGGGCACCCAACCGGTGCACGTGCACCCCGTCGACCACGTCGACGACACCGCCACGCTCCCCGGCATCGCCGAGCGTGGCGGTCAGCACGTGGACCTCGTGACCGGCCGCGACCTGGTGCGCCGCAAGATCGCTCACCTGTGACTCGATCCCCCCGGTCCTCGGCAGGTAGCAGTCCGAGACGTGAACGATGCGCACCCGGCCACCCTAAGCGCTGCCCGCGCGAACTCCCCCCACGCCCGGACGACAGGAACGTCACGCGCATGCCGATACTCAGACCATGGAACGGACCGTCGAACAGATCCCTGCGAGGGCACCGGTCCGGGCACAGGTCCGGCGCGCGCACGGGATGTTCGTGACCACGAGCGCCGTGCTGTGCGCGGGGTTCACCGGTTCCCACGGCGTGCTGCGCGGCACGTTCCTCGTCCTGGCCGTCGTCGTGCCAGGCGCCATCGTCCTCAGCCTGCTCGTCCGCCGCCGGGTGCGGCACCCGCTCCCGTGGGTCGTCGTCCTGATCGGGCTCGTCCTGCTGACCGTCAACTCGATCGCGTGGCTCGTCCAGCTGGACCTCGAGGGCCGCGCGGTCGCCACCGGCGCGGTGGTGACCGCCACCTTGCCCCTGGGCTACCTGTGCCTGCTGGTCGCGGCCTCGATCGTGGTGTCACCGTTCGCCCGGCTCGACGCGGGCGGCGTGCTCGACGCCGCGATCATCGGACTCGGTGGCGCGAGCGTGCTGTGGACCCTGATCGTCCGACCACCGCCGCCCGACAACGTGGCCGCGCGCGCGGCAGGTCTGGGCGACCTCGTGGTGGTCGTGCTCGTCACGATGATCGTCGGGACGGTCCTCCGCGCCTTCATGACCGCCCGCAGCGGCGCCCTCGGCTACATCGGGCTGTGCACCGGGCTCACCCTGGTCGGCACGGTCGCGCGGCTCGTGACGCGCTCACCGAGCGGCACGTCGGCCTGGTGGGTCGAGCTGGTGTGGATCGTCGCATACACGGCACTCGGGGCGGCCGTGCTGCACCCGAGCCGGGACGACCTCCCCCGGGCGCCGCGACCGGCGATGCGGGGCGGCAACTCGTTGTCCCCCGCGAGGCTCGTGTTCCTCGGCGTCGCCCTCGCGCTGAACCCGGCGTTCACCGTGCTGATGGCGCTCGGGGACCGCATGGTCGACCTGGCGCTGCTGAGCGTGACCTCGCTCGCGCTCGTCCCCCTCGTGCTCGCCCGCATCGCCGTGCTCGCGCGCCGACAAGCCTCCGCGGAGGCCTCGCTCACGCACCTCGCGACGCATGACGAACTGACCGGCCTGCTCAACCGTCGCGCGGCGCTCAGCCAGGTCGACGCGGCGCTGGCCCGAGTCGACGCGGGCGAGGCGTCGGCCGCGCTCGTCGTGTTCCTCGACGTCGACGGGCTGAAATACGTCAACGACCGGTACGGGCACGCCGCGGGAGACGCGCTCCTGGTCGCGGTCGCCGAACGCCTGCGCTCGGCGGTGCGCACGGAGGACACCGTGGCGCGGATCGGCGGCGACGAGTTCGTCGTCGTGAGCGTCGGTCCACCCGAGGTGATCTCGCTCGTCCCCGACCGGATCGACGCCGCGCTGGCGCACCCGGTCACGTGGGAGCACCTCACCCTGGCGGCCCAGGCGAGCGGTGGCACCGTGATCGCGCACCCCGGCGAGTTCGCCGGCGCCGACGAGGTGCTCGCTCTCGCAGACGCCCGCATGTACCAGGTCAAGCAGCACCGTCGCCCCGAGGCGGCTCAGCCCGCGGACGCCGACGAGTCGACTGCCCGCGGGCGCTGAGGCGCCGCTACTCCCATTCGATCGTGCCCGGCGGCTTGCTCGTGACGTCGAGCACGACGCGGTTCACCTCGGGCACCTCGTTGGTGATCCGGTTCGAGATCACGGCGAGGACCTCGTAGGGCAGCCGCGTCCAGTCGGCCGTCATGGCGTCCTCCGAGGACACCGGACGGAGCACGATCGGGTGACCATAGGTGCGCCCGTCGCCCTGCACCCCGACGGACCGCACGTCCGCCAGCAGGACGACGGGGCACTGCCAGATCTCGCGGTCCAGACCGGCCTTCGTGAGCTCCTCGCGGGCGATCGCGTCGGCCGCGCGCAGCGTGTCGAGCCGCTCGGCCGTCACGTCCCCGACGATCCGGATGCCGAGGCCCGGTCCCGGGAACGGCTGGCGCCATACGATCGCCTCGGGCACACCGAGCTCGAGGCCGACGGCGCGCACCTCGTCCTTGAACAGCGCGCGCAACGGCTCGACGAGCTCGAACTGGAGGTCGTCCGGGAGTCCGCCGACGTTGTGGTGGCTCTTGATGTTCGCGGCGCCCTCGCCGCCGCCGGACTCGACGACGTCCGGGTACAGCGTGCCCTGCACGAGGAACCGCACCTCGGTGCCGTGCTCCCCGGCCTCGGCGACGACCTCACGCGCGGCGTCCTCGAAGACCCGGATGAACTCGCGGCCGATGATCTTCCGCTTGGTCTCCGGGTCGCTGACGCCCGCGAGCGCCGCCAGGAACCGCTCGCGCGCGTCCACGACCATGAGCCGCACGCCGGTCGCCGCCACGAAGTCCGTCTCGACCTGCTCGGCCTCGCCGGTCCGCAGCAGCCCGTGATCGACGAACACGCACGTCAGCTGCTCGCCGACGGCCTTCTGCACGAGGGCCGCCGCGACCGAGGAGTCGACGCCGCCGGACAGCCCGCAGATCACCCGGGCGTCACCGACCTGGGCGCGGATCCGCTCGACCTGCTCGGTGATCACGTTGCCCGGGTTCCAGTCCGGCGCGAGGCCGGCCCCCTGGTACAGGAAGTTCTCGAGCGCCTGCTGGCCGAGCGGCGAGTGCTTGACCTCGGGGTGCCACTGCATGCCGAACAGCCGCCGGGCCCGGTCCTCGAACGCCGCGACCGGGGAGCCGGCCGAGGTCGCCAGCACGTCGAAGCCGTCGGGCGCCGCGTGCACCGCGTCGCCGTGGCTCATCCAGACGACCTGCTTGTCCGGGCTCCCGGCCAGCACCGATCCGGCCTCCCCGACGTGGACGGTCGTCCTGCCGTACTCGCGCGCACCGGTCTGCGCGACCGTGCCACCGAGAGCGGCAGCCATCGCCTGGAAGCCGTAGCAGATCCCGAGAACGGGCACGCCGGCGTCGAACAGCGCCGGGTCGACCGTCGGAGCGCCGTCGGCGTACACGGACGACGGCCCACCGGAGAGGATGATCGCCAACGGATCCTTCGCCAGGATCTGCTCGACGGAGGCCGTGTGCGACACGATCTCGGAGTAGACGTGCGCCTCACGGACGCGTCGGGCGATCAGCTGCGCGTACTGCGCACCGAAGTCGACGACGAGTACCGGCCGGTGCGAGGGGGTCGCGGTCACGCGGCAAGGGTATCGGGCTCGAGGACGGCCTCGGCGTCCGCGTGGACCCGGCGCTCGAGCACGAACGACATCACCGGGACGACGCCCGCCAGGACCATCGCGACCAGGCGACCGTAGGTCCAGCGCATCTTCGACCAGAGGTCGAGCACGGCGGCGAGGTAGACGACGTAGATCCAGCCGTGCGCGAACGGCACGTACTGGAACACGCCGAGCCGGTCCTTGCTGATCCCTACGACGTAGTGGAGCACGACCTCGAGGCACAGCAGAAGCAGCATCGAGCCGGTGATCCATGCCATCAGGCGGTAACGGCCGAGAGCGGAGCGCGCCTTGTCCTGGGGGTTCGTCTGTGCCACTGTCCTGGGTCCTGTCCTCGGGTCGCGGAACCGGCCGCGGGCGCGGCGGTCGGCACGACGATTGTCCACCACGTGCCTGTCGACCCGGCACCCACCTGCCCTCGCTCGAAGCCGCGGGCGCGCGCCGGCGGGAAAGCGTGGACGCGTCGTTCCTGTTACCTGTGCTCGCCGACCGGGGGCACGATGACCGCGGGTGACGTCCTACCGGTCGAGCTCCCGCTCGAGGAGCTTCGTCGGCGCGTCGCGCTCGTCAACCAGGAGCACCATGTGTTCGTGGGCACCCTGGCGAAGAACCTGCGGCTCGCGCGGTCCGACGCGGACGACGACGCGCCGCGGCGTGCGCTCGTCGCGGCCGACGGCGACCACGCGGCACCGTGGCGCTCGTGGCAGCAGGACTGACACCGTGCCCCGCACCCTCGTGATCCCCCCTGGCGTGACCGTCCCCGACGGTGCGCTCACCTGGCGGTTCTCGCGGTCGAGCGGACCGGGCGGTCAGTCGGTCAACACCGCCGACTCGCGCGTCGAGCTGTCCGTCGACCTCTAGGCGATCCCGTGGCAGGACGAGGCCCAGCGGGACCGGGCGCTCGAGCGTCTGCGCACGCGACGGGTCGGCAGCGTCGTGACCGTCGTGGCGTCCGAGCACCGGGCCCAGCTGCGCAACCGAGACGCCGCCCTGACCCGACTCGTCGCCCTGCTGACGAACGCCCTCGCGCCACCCGACCCGCCGCGGCGCCCCACCCGGCCGAGCCGCGCGTCACGCGAGCGTCGCGTGCGCGCGGAGCGCCGACGGCAGGAGATCAAGGCGCTCCGGCGCCGACCCGATCCGCGGTAGCGTCCACGGCCGCCCGCGGCCCGCGGACCCCGTCCGCCTCGTCCCGGACCATCCGGGTCCAGAAGAAGATCGCGAAGCCACCGAAGATCCACCACTGGGCGGCGTAGGCGAGGTTCTGCAGGTTCAGGCCGGCACCCTGGACCGTCGGCGGCTGGAGCGCGAGCACGTCCACGCTCTGGGCGGGCACGAGCTGCGACACGACGAGATACCCCGAGTAGATGGGCCCGCCCCACCGGTTCACGAGCTGCGCGGAGCTGATCGCGTCGGTCTGCGCGGTGGCGTCGTCGATCGACCCGGCGGCCTCGGACGCCTGGAGGAAACCCGTGACGTGCACGGTGCCGACGGGCGGCGCGAGCACGGTCGCACCGACGTCCGCCGACGGCACCCACCCGCGCACCACCGGGAGCACGGCGTTCGTCGACGCGCCGGTCGAGGTGCTCTCCTGGACGCGCAGCGGGGTCAGCACGAGGAAACCGGTCCGACCGTCGCGCGTGCGGTCGCGCACGAGCAGCTGACCCGAGGCGTCGAAGGTGCCGGTCACGGCGACCCGGCGACCTACCATCTCCGCCGTGAAGCGGGTCTGCGGCGCGAGCACGGCACCGAGCGGCACGGGCGTCGTCGACTCCCGCGCGGCCTGGACGGCGCGCGCGTTCTGGGCACCGCGCTCCTTGGCCCGGTCGAGCTGCCAGACCCCGAGTCGCCCGCACACCCCTGCCGCCGCGAGAAGGATGAGCAGCAGCGCGATCATCCGGGGCCGCACCGCCGCGCGGGCGAAGCTGGTCGGCGCGGGCCAGACCTGCTCGGGACCGGGGACCGGGGACTCGGGGGGCACGTCAGAACGCTACCTGCCAGCAGGACGCCGGTCGTCCGGAGATCGACCGGTCCGCGCCTCGGCGCGCACGGGGCGGATGGGGTTGTATGGGACGTGCGTCACATCCCCGGGGCTCCGATGCGATCCCGTCTGGGTCAGAGGTCCCCCGCGACCCCGTGGACCCCCACGGCAGAGTAGTCATGGGACGTTTCACGGTCACCGGGGGCGCGGCAGCGACACCCTGCGACGCACCCGCGTCGCAGCACGGGTAGCACAGGAGACACGCGATGAGCACTGAGGTCGACGAGCAGTCCACCTGGGTCCACCGACCCCCCACCCCCCTCTCCGACAAGTCGCTCGACCTGATCGACGCCTGGTGGCGCGCGGCGAACTACCTCTCCGTCGGGCAGATCTACCTGCTCGACAACCCGCTGCTGCGGGAGCCGTTGACGCGCGATCACGTCAAGCCGCGGCTGCTCGGTCACTGGGGCACGACCCCGGGCCTCAACTTCCTCTACGCCCACCTCAACCGGGCGATCGTCGAGCGGTCGCAGTCGACCATCTACATCACGGGCCCGGGGCACGGTGGTCCGGGCCTGGTGGCGAACGCCTACCTCGACGGCACGTACTCCGAGGTCTACACCGACATCACGCCCGACGCCGAGGGCATGCGCCGACTGTTCCGCCAGTTCTCGTTCCCGGGCGGCATCCCCAGCCACGTCGCGCCGGAGACCCCCGGCTCGATCCACGAGGGCGGCGAGCTCGGCTACGCGCTCTCGCACGCGTACGGCGCCGCATTCGACAACCCGGACCTCCTGGTGGCTGCCGTCATCGGCGACGGGGAGGCCGAGACCGGTCCGCTCGCCACGAGCTGGCACTCCAACAAGTTCGTGAACCCGCTCCACGACGGGGTCGTCCTGCCGATCCTGCACCTCAACGGCTACAAGATCGCCAACCCGACCGTGCTCGCGCGCATCCCGGAGAGCGAGCTCCTGGACCTCATGCGTGGCTACGGCCACAAGCCGCACCTGTTCAGCGGGGGCTTCGACGGCGAGGACCACGCGACGGTGCACCGCCGCTTCGCCGAGCTGCTCGACGTCGTCCTCGACGAGATCGCCGACATCAAGGCCCGCGCGGCCGCGGGCGACACCGAGCGCCCGCAGTGGCCGATGATCATCTTCCGCACCCCCAAGGGCTGGACCTGCCCGCCGGTGATCGACGGCAAGCACGTCGAGGCGTCGTGGCGCGCCCACCAGGTGCCGCTCGCGAGCGCGCGCGACACCGACGCCCACCTGCAGGTGCTCAAGGGATGGCTCGAGTCCTACCACGCGGAGGAGCTGTTCACAGCGGACGGCGCCCTCCGGCCGGACATCGCGGCTCTCGCCCCGCGGGAGCACCTGCGCATGAGCGACAACCCGCACGCCAACGGCGGACTCCTGATGCGCGACCTCCGGCTCCCGGACTTCCGCGACTTCGCGGTCGACGTCCCGGTGCCGGGCGGCTCGATCAGCGAGGCGACCAAGGTCCTCGGTCAGTGGCTCTCCGAGGTCATCCGCCTCAACCCGGACAACTTCCGGATCTTCGGCCCCGACGAGACCGCGTCGAACCGCCTCCAGCTCGTCTTCGACGTCACCGACAAGCAGTGGAACGCCGAGTACCTGCCCACGGACCTCGACGACCACCTGGCACGCGCCGGCCGGGTCATGGAGATGCTGTCCGAGCACCAGTGCCAGGGCTGGCTCGAGGGCTACCTGCTCACCGGACGCCACGGCATGTTCAACTGCTACGAGGCGTTCATCCACATCATCGACTCGATGTTCAACCAGCACGCGAAGTGGCTCAAGGTCACCGATGAGATCCCGTGGCGCCGTCCGATCGCCTCGCTCAACTACCTGCTCTCGAGCCACGTCTGGCGCCAGGACCACAACGGCTTCAGCCACCAGGACCCCGGGTTCATCGACCATGTGGTCAACAAGAAGGCCGAGGTCGTCCGGGTGTACCTGCCGCCGGACGCGAACACTCTGCTCTCGACGTACGACCACTGCCTCCGCAGCCGGCAGTACGTCAACGTCGTGGTCTCCGGGAAGCAGCCGGCGCCCAACTTCCTCACCATGGACCAGGCCGTCGCGCACTGCGCCCGTGGCCTGGGGATCTGGGAGTGGGCCGGCACCGAGGTCGCGGGCGAGGACCCCGACGTCGTGCTCGGGTGCGCCGGGGACGTCCCGACCCTGGAGACGCTCGCGGCCGCCGACCTGCTCCGTCAGCACCTGCCGCAGCTCAAGGTCCGCGTCGTCAACGTCATCGACCTCATGCGGCTGCAGGACGAGAAGGAGCACCCGCACGGCATGTCCGACCGGGACTTCGACACGCTCTTCACCGACGACAAGCCCGTCATCTTCGCCTACCACGGCTACCCGTGGCTCATCCACCGCCTCACCTACCGCCGCGCCGGCCACGCCAACATCCACGTGCGGGGCTACAAGGAGGAGGGCACGACGACGACGCCGTTCGACATGGTCATGCTCAACGACCTCGACCGGTTCCACCTGGTCATCGACGTGATCGACCGCGTGCCGTCCCTCGGCTCGAAGGCCGCCGGGCTGCGCCAGCAGATGGTCGACGAGCGGCTCCGGGCCCGCGACTACACCCGCGCGCACGGCGAGGACCTCCCGGAGGTCCGCGACTGGGTCTGGCCCGAGGCCGTCGAGGCCGTGCCCGCCCGGGGTGCGTCGGCGACGGCGACCGCCGTGACCGGTGGCGACAATGAGTGATCGGTGCCACGACAGCTGACACCGCAGAGCTGACGTCGGGCGGTCCGTCGGAACACCGACGCACCGCCCGACGCGGGACGAGGGTCCGCGCACCAGCCGGACCGACGCGCACGAGAAGGAAGTCCACCCGGTGGCCACGAGCATCTACATCACCTCACCCGAGGGCGACACGGGAAAGTCCACCGTCGCCCTCGGCGTCGTCGACCTGCTGACCCGCACCGTCCAGCGGGTGGGGGTGTTCCGGCCGATCGCCCGGTCGACCGACACCCCCGACTACGTGCTCGAGCTGCTGCTCGCGCACGACGGCGTGGACCTGCCCTACGAGCAGTGCGTCGGCGTGACGTACGAGAAGGTCCACGCCGACCCCGAGGCCGCGCTGTCGGAGATCCTGTCGCGCTACCACGAGGTCGAGCGCCAGTGCGACGTCGTCGTGATCGTCGGCACGGACTACACGGACGTCGCGGGCCCGACCGAGCTCGCGTTCAACGCCCGGATCGCCACGAACCTCGGCGCGCCCGTGCTGCTCGTCGTGTCCGGGTACAACCGGACCCCCGACGCGGTGCGTCAGGTCGCCGAGGTCTCGATCGGCGAGCTGACGGTCAACCACGCGCAGGTGATCGGCGTCGTCGCGAACAGGTGCACGTCGACGGACCTCGACGCGATCCGCACCACGATCGCGACGTGCCAGCTCCCCGCCTGGGCCATCCCGGACGACCCGCTGCTGATGGCCCCGACGGTGCGGCAGCTGATGGACGCCGTGAACGGGCGGCTCGTGGTCGGGGACGAGGCACTGCTCTCGCGGGAGGTCGTCGACGTCCTCGTCGGTGCGATGTCCTTCGAGCACCTGCTCGACCGGCTGCACGACGGCGCGGTCGTCATCACCCCCGGTGACCGCTCGGACATCGTCCTCGGCCTGCTCACCGCGCAGACCGCGGAGGGCTTCCCGTCCCTCGCCGGCATCATCCTCAACGGCGGCTTCTACCCGACGCCGGGCGTCGCCCGGCTGATCGAGAGCCTCAACCCGCGCATCCCGATCATCCGCACGGACATGGGGACGTTCCGCACCGCGTCGTCGGCGTCGCGGGCCCGCGGTCGGCTGTCACGTGAGTCGCAGCGCAAGATCGACCGCGCCCTGGCGCTGTTCGAGCAGCACGTCGAGGGCCGTCGGCTCCTCACAGCGATCGACGTCCCACGTCCCGCCGTCGTGACACCGCTGATGTTCGAGTACACGCTGCTCGACCAGGCACGCTCCCACCGCAAGCACATCGTGCTCCCCGAGGGTGACGACGACCGGATCCTCCGCGCGGCGAGCACCCTGCTCCAGCGCGGCGTCGCCGCCATCACCCTGCTCGGCAACGAGGTCGCGATCCGCGCACGCGCCGCGGAGCTCGGTCTGCAGCTCGACGAGGCGCAGGTCATCGACCCGCTCTCCGGCGAGCTCCACGAGCGCTTCGCCCGCGAGTACACCGAGCTGCGCAAGCACAAGGGCATGACCGTGGAGAGAGCCCGCGAGTACGTCTCATCGGTGTCGTACTTCGGCACGATGATGGTGCAGGACGGCCTCGCGGACGGCATGGTCTCGGGCGCGCTGCACACGACCGCGCACACCATCCGACCGGCGTTCGAGATCATCAAGACGTCCCCCGGCGTCTCGATCGTCTCGAGCGTGTTCCTCATGTGCCTCGAGGACCGCGTCCTGGTGTACGGCGACTGTGCGGTCAACCCGGACCCGACCGCGGAGCAGCTCGCGGACATCGCGATCTCGTCGGCGGCGACGGCGGTGCAGTTCGGCATCGAGCCGCGCATCGCGATGCTGTCGTACTCGACCGGCGAGTCCGGCACGGGCGCGGACGTGGACAAGGTGCGCGCCGCGACCGCCCTGGTGCGCGAGCGTCGGCCCGACCTGAGCGTCGAGGGACCGATCCAGTACGACGCCGCCGTCGACGCCTCGGTGGCGAAGACCAAGATGCCCGACTCCGCGGTGGCGGGACGGGCGACGGTGTTCATCTTCCCGGACCTCAACACCGGCAACAACACCTACAAGGCCGTGCAACGCAGCGCCGGCGCGGTCGCGGTCGGCCCCGTGCTGCAGGGTCTCCGCAAGCCCGTCAACGACCTGTCCCGCGGCGCCCTGGTCCAGGACATCGTGAATACTGTCGCCATCACGGCGATCCAGGCCCAGGCACTGGGCGAAGCCACCTCGGAAGGCGTGCAGTGAACTCTCTCGTCCTGGTCATCAACTCCGGCTCGTCGTCGATCAAGTACCAGCTCGTCGACGTCGCCACCGAGGAGGCCCTCGCCACGGGGATCGTGGAGCGCATCGGCCTCGAGACCGGTCGTGTGAAGCACGAGGGCCCGAACGGCACCACCGTCGTCGAGCAGCACGTCGCCGACCACGATGCGGGCATGGCCCTCGTCCTCGCGCTCTTCGAGGACCAGGGCCCGCACATCGACGAGTCGCTGCTCGCCGCCGTCGGGCACCGCGTCGTCCAGGGTGGCAGCGTCTTCGCGGGCCCCGCGGTCATCGACGACGCGGTCCTCGCCCAGATCGACGCCCTCTCGTCGCTCGCCCCGTTGCACAACCCGGCTCACGTCTCGGGCATCAAGGCCGCCCGGCACGCGTTCCCGGGGGTGCCGCACGTCGCGATCTTCGACACCTCGTTCCACCACACGCTGCCCCCGGCGGCCTACACCTATGCGATCGACCGGGAGCTCGCGTCGAGGTACGCCATCCGCCGCTACGGTGCGCACGGCACGTCGCACCTGTACGTGTCCCGCAAGACCGCCGCACTGCTCGGCAAGGACCCGAGCGAGGTCAACGTCATCGTCCTCCACCTCGGCAACGGCGCCTCGGCCACGGCCGTGCGCGGCGGCGAGTCGGTCGAGACCTCGATGGGACTCACGCCGCTCGAAGGCCTCGTGATGGGCACCCGCTCGGGCGACATCGACCCGGCGGTCCTCTTCCACCTGCACCGTGAGGCAGGCATGTCGATCGACGACCTCGACGAGCTCCTCAACCGTCGGTCGGGCATGCTCGGACTGTCCGGGTACACGGACATGCGGGACGTGCACGACGCGGTGGCCCGGGGCGACGAGGCCGCCCGCACGGCCCTCGAGGTGTACTTCCACCGGATCCGCGGCTACGTCGGCAGCTACTACGCCCAGCTCGGGCACGTCGACGCGATCGCGTTCACCGCGGGCATCGGGGAGAACGACGACATCGTGCGCGCCGGTTCGCTGACCGGCCTCGAGCGGCTCGGGATCGCGATCGACCCCGAGCGCAACGAAGGCCGGAAGAAGGAACCGACGGTGATCTCGCCGGACGGCGCCGAGGTGACCGTGATGGTCGTCCCGACCAACGAGGAGCTCGAGATCGCCCGCCAGTCGGTGGAGACCGTCAGCGCCTGACGCACCTGACACGGCCCGGCGGGGCCTGCACCGGTCGTCGACCGGTGCAGGCCCCGCTGCCGTGCCGGCACCTCTCGGTGCGCGGTCACGCCCGGCGCATCGCCCTCATCACGCGCAGCGCCGCGGTGAACACGGTCGCCACCTGCTGCCCGGGGCGCGCATACAGGCGACCGAGCCCGACACCCGTCGGGTTCCCCGGGAACAGCGAGCGCAGTCCCGGCACGCCGTGCACACCACGCTGCAACGCGACCGTCTGGGCGCGCGTCGTGGCCCAGATCCCCTCGGCGCCGTGGCGATGACCGAGACCCGACGCCCGGGCTCCACCCTGCGGTGCCGCCACGGAGGCCCAGGCCGCGGCGTACCCCTCGTTCACGTTGACCGTGCCGGCGACGACCCGGGCGGCGAGCCGTCGCCCGCGGGCCACGTCGCGCGTCCACACGCTCGCGTTGAGGCCGAGGTCACCCTCGTTCATCGCGGCCACCGCCTCGTCGTCGGAGGCGACGCGGTACACGGACACCACCGGGCCGAACGTCTCGTGGGCGAACACGTTCGCCTCACGCGAGACGTCGGTGAGCACGGTCGGCTCGTAGAAGAGCGGGCCGAGGTCGGGGCGACGGACCCCTCCGGCGAGCACCCGGGCCCCGTGCGCCAGGGCGTCCAGCACGTGGTCCGTCACCGTCGCGAGCTGCGCGGCCGACGTCAGCGACCCGACGTCGGCGCGGTAGTCGAGGTCGGCGCCGAGGATCAGCGCCCGGGTCCTGCGCACGAACGCGTCCACGAACTCGTCCGCGACGTCCTCGTGGACGTAGAGCCGCTCGACGGAGACGCACAGCTGCCCGGTGCTCGAGAAGCACGCCCGGACGGCGCCCTCGGCCGCTGTCTCGACGTCGACGTCCTCGGCGACGTACATCGCGTTCTTGCCCCCGAGCTCCAGGCTCGCGCTGATCAGCCGCTCACCGGCACGCGCAGCGACGGTGCGCCCGGTCGCCGTCGAGCCGGTGAAGGACACGTGGTCCACGTGGTCGACCACCGCGCCCCCGATCGTCGGGCCGTCCCCCACGACCACCTGGACGACGCCGGCCGGTAGCCCGGCCGCCTCAAGCTGCTCGACCCCCCACAGGGCCGTCAGTACCGTCTGCGTGTCCGGCTTCAGCAGCACGGCGTTGCCCGCCAGCAGGGCCGGGAGGGTGTCTCCCATCGACAGGGTGAACGGATAGTTCCACGGCGAGATCACGCCGACGACGCCCACCGGGTGCCGCAGCACGCGCACCGAGGTCAGGATCGGGGCGAACCCCGGCGTGCGCCGCGGTGCGAGGTAGCGAGCCCCGCTCCGGGCGTAGTGCCGCGCGACCATCGCGACGTCGGCCACCTCCTCGAAGGCGCTCAGTCGCGACTTCCCGCTCTCGAGCTGGACGAGGTCGAGCACGTCCGACTGGTCCCGGAGCACGAGGTCGTGGAACCTCAGGAGCACCGCGGCGCGCTCGGCGAGGTCGACCGCCGCCCACCCGTGCTGCGCCGCCCGGGCGAGCCGGGCGGCCCTGGCGACGTCGTCGACGGTCGAGAGCGGGACCGCGGCGAGCGGCCCGCCCGTGAACGGGGTGTGGGTCGTCCGGGTCGTCGCACCCGGGGCCACGACGATGCGGGCGAGCAACGACCGGAGATCGTCGGGCTCGAGCACGTACGTCCCGCGCGGGTCGGTCCACGGGTCGATCAGGTCGGCGTGCGAGGGCCCGTCGGGGCGTGCCGACTCGCCGTGCGGAGCGTTCTCGTCCAGGGGGTCCGGCCCGTGCTCGTGCGACATGACACGAGGCTACGACGGCGACGACCGGAGGGCGCCCGACGGCGCCCGGAATCTCACATCGCCGGCGGCCGGGCGTCTCGTCCCGATCGACACCGGTCGGCCGAGCGACCGGCGCCCGGGCGTCACGACGCCTCGGGTGCGTCCAGATCCGTCTCGAGGAGCCCGACCAGCTCACCGAGCACGCGCTCCGCGTCCGCACCGTCGACGGTCACGGTGACCAGGTCACCGTGTCCGGCGCCCAGCGTCATCACCATCAGGATGCTCGAGGCGTCGACGGCGGGACCGTCACCGCGGGCGATCGTCACGGCGTGCCCGGACGTGGCGACGGCCTGGGTGAACAGTGAGGCGGGACGGGCGTGGAGACCGACGCGGGACGCGACGGCAACGGTGCGCTGCGGCATGACAGATGTCCATTCTGGAGGCGTCGGAGGGCGTGCCACTCCACGCTGGGCGGGCTTCGCACACCTCGGGACGGGTGGGCGACAGGGGACGGCAGGGGCGGGCCGAGGCTCGCCGACCTGCTCGGACCTGATCAGAGGGATGGTGATGAGACGGATGGTGCCGGGGTCACAACTCCTTCACGGTGAGGCGCGGGTCGGGGTCGTCGACGACCCGGACTGCGGCAATGTCGATCCGGGTGGGGTCGGGTACGTCGCTGCCGGGCATCAGGACCGCTGCGCGGCCCCACGCCACCGCGCGCCGGAGTCGCTCGGGCTGCGTCCCGTCCGCACTGAGGTAGCCCGCGAGGGTCGTGTCGCCGGCCCCGACGGTCGAGAGCGGGACGAGCGGGGCACCGCCGGCCCACCAGCAGCCGTCCGGGACGACGAGCAGCGCACCGTGAGCGCCCAGGCTGACGAGCACGGCCCCGGTACCGGTGGCGATGAGCTCGCGTGCCGCGGCGTGGACGTCGCCGACGGTGTGGAGGTCGGCACCCACGAGCTCGGCGAGCTCGTCGTCGTTCGGCTTGACCAGGGCGATGCTGCCCGCAGCCAACGTGTCGCGGAGAGGCGCCCCTGACGTGTCGAGGGCGAGCGGGATCCGGCGTCGCCGCGACACCTCGCCGAGGCGAGCGAAGAGGTCGCCCGATCCGTCGGGAAGACTGCCGGCGGCCACGATCCACCGTGCACCGCGGGCGATCTCGGCTTCGACCGCATCGATCAGAGCACGCGACTCGTCCGGGCTCAGCTCCGGGCTCGGCGCGTTGATCTTCGTCGTGACACCGCCGTGGGAGACGAGCGTGACGTTGCTCCGGGTGTCACCGGCCACGGGCACCGGACGGCTCGCGACGCCCTGACGCCTGAGGGCGACCAGGAGCTGGTCACCGTCGGGGCCGCCGGTCGGCAGCACGGCCACCGTCGGGACGCCGTGGCGCGCGAGAGCACGTGAGACGTTGATGCCTTTGCCGCCGGCGTGGATGTGGGTGCCGGTCGCCCGGTTGACCTCGCCGACCGCCAGCTCTGTGACGTCGTAGGCCCGGTCGAGGCTCGGGCTGGGCGTGAAGGTGACGATCACGCGCGCACCACCGTGAGCCCGGCCGCCTCGAGGTCGTCGGCCAGCTCCGGGTCGACCTGGGAGTCCGTGATCAGCGTGTCCACGCGGTCGATCGGAGCGACGAGGGCGAAGTCGGCGCGCCCGACCTTGCTGTGGTCGGCGAGCACGACGGTGCGCCGGGCGGCACCCACGAGCGCCCGCTTCACCTGAGCCTCCGCGAGGTCGGGGGTCGTCAGCCCGTGCTCGACCGTGATGCCGTTGGTGCCGAGGAACGTGACATCGGCGTGGATCTCGGCGATCGCCTGGCGGGCCCAGCCGCCGACAGCCGCGAGCGTGCGCCAACGGACGAGGCCGCCGACCAGGTGGAGCGTGATGCCAGGACGGTTCGCGAGGAGCATCGCGATCGGCAACGAGTGCGTGGCCACCGTGAGCTCACGGTCGGTGGGCAGCATCTCCGCGAGTCGCGCGGTCGTGGTCCCCGCGTCGAGGATGATCGAGCCACCGTCCGGGAGCTCGTCGACCGCGGCCTCGGCGATCCGGTCCTTCTGCTGCGCGTAGCGGCTCTCGCGGTCGGCGAGCCCGGGCTCGATCCCGAAGCGCTCGACGGGGATCGCACCGCCGTGGACGCGACGGACGAGGCCACGACGTTCGAGCGTCGTGAGATCGCGACGCACCGTCTCCGGGGTCACGTCGAGCTGGCGCGAGAGGGCCATGACGTCGACCCGACCGTCGGCACGCGCCGCGGTCAGGATCAGCTGGTGTCGCTCCGGTGCGTACACGTCGACTCCGTCGTCCACCGACACCCGCCCACCGGATGTCTGTGTCGTATTGTTTACGCCCGTTTCTCGGCAATGTCAACATTTTCGGACACATTCGGGCAACAGGAGTGACCGACTCGGACCGAGACGAGGGTCGCCGAGGGATCGACGGGTCGAGCACCTTCCCGCGAGCGTCGATTGCCGCGGCCCAGAGGGATCGGCGGCGACCGGACGTCTCGTCGTGATGGGTTCAGTGCGGCTGGTACGGCGACACCACGACCTCGACGCGCTGGAACTCCTTGAGGTCCGAGTACCCGGTGGTGGCCATGGCCCGCCGGAGCGCGCCGACGAGGTTGAGCGTCCCGTCGGCCTGGCGGCCGGGACCGAACAGGATCTCCTGCAACGTGCCCGTCGTCCCGACGTGCACCCGCTCGCCCCGCGG
>MLJW01000420.1_pt1 | contig 19554 bp, 20 predicted proteins | sample 888231 | NCBI WGS metagenome assembly MLJW01 (sample SAMN05788063, study PRJNA343431) | mine drainage metagenome | isolation source: sample collected from the inflow into an acid mine drainage treatment plant... | place: Germany: Lusatia, lignite mining district
TCCACCACCCGCTCTGGTCCCACGCCAAACTTCTCGATCACCTCATCACGGTCAATGCGGCGGTCCTTCATCGGGTCGCGCATCACCACGCCACCGCCGACCAACTGCATGAGATCCTTGTCGGACGAGATGATCGTCACCTGCCCGCCCGCCTCCACCGCCCGCCGCGCCAGCGTGGCGATAATATCGTCGGCCTCGTAATTCGCCGTCTCAAGGCATGCCACGTTAAACGCCCGCGTCGCCTCGCGTGTCAGCGGAAACTGCGGCCGCAGATCCTCTGGCAGCTCGGGCCGGTTCGCCTTGTAAAGCGGGTAAAGATCGTTGCGGAAGGTCTTTGAGGAATGGTCAAACACCACCGCGATATGCGTCGGCTGATCGTCGCCGGAATTGCGCGTCAACTCGTTCCACAGGATGTTGCAAAACCCGGCCACCGCGCCCACCGGCAAACCATCCGATTTCCGCGTCAGCGGTGGCAGCGCGTGATAGGCGCGAAAGATATAGGCCGATCCGTCGATCAGATGCAGGTGGTGGCCCTTGCCGAATGCCATCGCGGGTCTCCTTCAGGATCGGTGTCATTTACAGCCACCGAGGGTGCACCCCGGCGCGCGCCTCAATGATCGTCGTGCGCGTGCTCGCGGTCGATGACAAAGCGCTTGTCGCAGTAGCCACATTCGACAAACCCAGCCTCCTGCGGGATCGTCAGCCAGACGCGCGGATGCCCCAGGGCCCCCACACCACCATCACAGGCGACTTTCCATTCCGTCACGACTTGCGTCTCGGGGGCTTGGGTGGTCATTCGTCACGCTCCGTTCCTTGCAGCATCTGCCAAAGCGGCATAAGTCGGCAGGCATGATAGCGTCAAGCCCACGATGGGCAAGGCCACAGCCGGGGCAGCCCATGACCGCCAATGCAATCGAGATCCAAGGTTTGCGCAAAACCTACCGCGCGATGGGCAACCAGCCCCCGAAAGAGGCGCTGAAGGGCATCGACCTCAATATCCCCGCCGGCTCCATCTTTGGCCTGCTTGGCCCCAACGGCGCGGGCAAATCCACCCTGATAAACATCCTCGCCGGTCTCGTGCTGAAAACCGAGGGCCGGGTGAAAATCTGGGGCTTTGACCAAGACGTCAACCCGCGCCAAAGCCGCGCCGCGATCGGCGTCATGCCGCAAGAGCTGAACATGGACCCGTTTTTCACCGCCCGCGCGGCGCTGGAGGTGCAGGCGGGCCTCTACGGCGTCCCCAAGGCCCAGCGCCGCACCGAGGAAATCCTCGCCCTGATCGGCCTCACCGACAAGGCCGACGCTTGGGCACGCAGCCTGTCGGGCGGGATGCGGCGCAGGCTTTTGCTTGGCAAGGCGCTGGTGCATTCCCCGCAAATCCTTGTGCTGGATGAACCGACCGCAGGCGTCGATATCGAACTGCGCCAGATGCTCTGGACCAATGTGCGCAAACTGAACGAACAGGGGATGACCATCATCCTCACCACCCATTACCTCGAAGAGGCGCAAGAGATGTGCGACGAGATCGCCATCATCAACCACGGCGCCGTGGTAGTGCGTGACCGCACCGCCAACCTGCTGGCCCGCATCGACACGAAAACGCTGGTGATCCAGCCGGACGCGCCCGCCCCCGCCGACATCCCGATACCCGACGGCGTCACGTTAGACCGCCGCCGCGACGGCGCGCTGGCGTTCACTTACCAGCGCAACCGCACCTCGGCCAACGCGGTGCTGGACGCCCTGCGCACCGCGGGCATCACCATCCGCGACGTCGCCAGCGAAGAGGCGGATCTGGAGGACGTGTTCCTCTCCCTCACCTCCTCCGGAACCGCCGCCCGCTAAGGGCCAAGGCCTGTGGCAGGATTGCCCGACCCGGAAAAATTCCCGTCTGCCAGCCAATCCGTCAGCAAAGCGTCATCCGTGATCTGGCAAACAGCACGTCGATCACATTTGGGTGATCGCAAGCGGCTGGGGAGCCACCTATGTTTCTAGTGCAGGCCGTACCGGCCCCGCTTCACGCCGATCAGCCCGCAGTCGGCGCGCCGCCACCGGGCCGCATCGCCGGCCTCGTGCGGATCGCCAACCATGCCCGCACCCTGACACGCGACGCGCCGCTGTCCGAGGTCAAATCCTTCTTGACCCGCGCCGTCCTCTGTCCGCGCCGCATCGCCGCGCATCTGGAGTTTGTCGCCGCCTTCCAACGCCACCACGGTCTTGCCGCTACCGGCCTGCGCACCGCCATACCGAAGCCGCTGAAACCCTATCTCACCACCGGCTGCCCGCTGCCCCGCCGCATCGCGCTGCTGCACGCGCACCATCGCGCCAGCGCCGCCCTGCCGCGCGCTATTCTTCACGCGGTCTGGGGCGCCGAGCCGCTTCTTGTCGCCCACCTGACCGGCGTGCGCGGCGGCCATTATGGCCTGTGGATAGAGCCTGCGCATCACACCCGCCACGAAGGCGAAATCGCGCTAAGCTTCGACGAACTCGACCCCGCCACCGGCGCGCGTATGCCGCTGGGCCGCCTCACCTTCCTGCTGGGGTTCGACGCGGCCTCGGCGCCAATTCTGATGATCGGTGGCCTGCAAGGCCCGCGCAACGCTGCCGCCAAAGCGGCCATCGTCACCGCTACCCGCAACCTGAAAGGCCTGCGGCCCAAGGCGGCGCTGTTTCTTGCCGCGCAGGCGATTGCGGCGAACTGCGGTTGCACCGCCATCCATGCCGTCTCGAACGAAACCCACCTCATCAACGTGCGCAAACAGCGCGCGCGCAAGCGGATGACGGCGGACTACGATGCCTTCTGGCTGGAACGCGGCGGCCAGCTGGACGGTCCCCTTGGCTACAAGATGCCGCTTCTGGCGCCCGACCCCAAGCCGTTCCGCGCCGACCTCGTGGCCGCCATCGCGGCGCTATTTAGCGCCGCGCGCGCTCAGGCCGCCTGATCCAGCAGCCCCGCGCGCAGCTGCGCCGGGGCATCGACGCTGTGCCCGGTGAAAATCTCGAACGCCTGCACGCCTTGGTAAAAGAACAGCTCATAGCCGCTTAGCACGTTGACGCCCGCAGCGGCCGCCTCGACGGTGAATTGCGTGTCCACCGGCGTATAAACCGCATCAAACGCCCAAGCGCGCCCCGGCCACAAATCGCCCGGCACCGGCGTTCCGCCATAGCCCACCATGCCCACCGGCGTCGCGTTCACCACGCCATCCGCCCCGTGCAGCGCCTCGGCCACGTCGCGCGCCAACACCACGCGCGGCGCGCCCGCGCCGATCGCCGCCAGCCCCTCTGCCAACGACTGCGCCTTAGACGCATCGCGGTCCAGAATCCGCACCTCTTGCGCCCCCAGCAGCGCCAGCGCGGCGGACTGCGCGAACGGGCCGCCGGAGCCGATCGCGATCAGGCCGTGCTCCGGCTCCAGCACGTCGCCGTTGCCGGTGACAATCAGCGAGTGCTCGCGGTCGGCCACCGCCAGCATCGCCTCCAGCCGGCGCAGCATGCGGTCGGTGCGCCAATCCTTGGCCAGTTCCACGGCGCTCCTCAGCAGGTTGCCCTGGTGCTTCTCCAGCTTGGCCTCGAAGCGCTCGAACAGCGTGAAGGCGTCCGCCGTGCCGCCGGCGAAGCCGGCCAGGATGCGCTCGTTGTAGAGTCGCCGGACCTTGCGCGCGGTGCTCTTGATGACGATGTTGCCCAGCGTCACCTGGCCGTCGCCGCCCAGGGCGACGACGGCGCCGCGGCGGACGGAGAGGATGGTGGTGCCGTGATATTGTTCCATGGGGATCTCGGAGTCTGCGGATAAGCCGGCCAGCGGGGTCAACGATACACCAGCAGCAGCGCCAGCATCATCAGCAGCACGGCGATGGCGGCCTGCAGCCATTTCTGCCTGCGCCGTTGACGCAAGAGCTCACCCTGCAGCGCAGCGGTATCGTCTGGCGGCGGCCGGGTCAGCGACTGATGCACCAGGCGCGGCAGTTGCGGCAGGATCTGCGCCCAGTTCGGCGCCTCCTGCCTGACGCTGCGCAGGAAGCCGCGCCAGCCGACCTGCTCGCTCATCCAGCGTTCGAGAAAGGGCTTGGCGGTCTGCCACAGGTCCAGTTCGGGATCGAGCTGACGGCCCAGGCCCTCGATGTTGAGCAGGGTCTTCTGCAGCAGCACCAATTGCGGCTGGATCTCGACGTTGAAGCGGCGCGAGGTCTGGAACAGGCGCAGCAGGATGCGGCCGATCGAGATGTCCTTCAGCGGCTTGTCGAAGATCGGCTCGCACACCGCGCGGATGGCCGACTCGAACTCGTCCACCCGGGTAGCCGCCGGCGCCCAGCCCGACTCGATGTGCGCCAGCGCCACGCGCTTATAATCGCGGCGGAAGAAGGCGAGGAAGTTCTGCGCCAGATAGTTCTTGTCGACATCGGTCAGCGTGCCGACGATGCCGAAGTCGAGCGCGATGTACTGCCCCTTGCGCCGCCCCTCGGTGACCACGAAGATGTTGCCCGGGTGCATGTCGGCGTGGAAGAAGCCGTCGCGGAACACCTGGGTGAAGAAGATCTCGACGCCGGCGGTGGATAGCTTCTTGAGATCCACGCCGCGCGCGCGCAATTCGTCGATCTGGCCGATCGGCGTGCCCTGCATCCGCTCCATCACCATCACCGAGTGGGTGCACCACTCCCAATGCACTTCGGGCACGGCGAGCAGCGGCGAGTCCTGGAAGTTGCGCCGCAACTGCGAACAGTTGGAGGCCTCGCGCATCAGATCCAGCTCGTCGGCCAGATGCTTCTCGAACTCGCCCACCACCTCGCGCGGCTTCAGGCGCCTGCCGTCCGGCCAGAGCCGCTCCAGCAGGCCGGCGGCGATCTGCAGCAGCGCCAGGTCATGGGCGATGATCCGCTCGATGCCGGGGCGCAGGATCTTCACCGCCACCTCGCGGCCGTCGAACAGGGTCGCGAAATGCACTTGCGCCACCGAGGCGCTGGCCACCGGCTCACGCGAGAACGAGGCAAACACCTGGTCTACGTGCTTGCCGTAAGCCCGCTCCAGCTCGGCCATGGCCTGCTCCGAGGGAAAGGGCGGCACCTGGTCCTGCAGTTTCGCCAGCTCGTCGGCGATGTCGGTGGGCAACAGGTCGCGCCGGGTGGACAGCACCTGGCCGAACTTGACGAACAGGGGACCGAGCGACTCCAGCGCCTGGCGCAGCCGCACCGCGCGGGGAGCGTCGAGATTGCGCCAGAATTGCAGCGCCGCCAGAAGCCGCAGCGGCGCGCGGGCACGCCCCGAAGCCGGTTCGTGCTCCAGGATCATCTGGTCGAGCCCGTAGCGGCTGGCGATGAGGAAAATCTTGAGAAGACGCAACAGGCGCACGGCGGTCGGCAGAGAAGTGAGAAGGGGCGAATTTACTCGGTTTCGCAGCGCCCGGAAAGGCGGGGGGGTTTCTGCCCGCTATAATGGCGCCTTTGCGCATCGCCAGAATTGCCATGGCTCTCGACCCGAAATCCCACTTGACCGAACTGTTGCGCAGCGCGCTCGAATCCGTGGCGCCGGCGCACCGGGACGTCGCCATCCTGCTGGAGCGCCCGAAACAGGCCGGTCACGGCGATTACGCCAGCAACCTGGCATTGCAGCTGGCCAAGGCGCTGAAGGCCAATCCGCGCGAGATCGCCGGCCGGCTCGCCCGCGAACTGCCGGTGTCGCCGTGGGTGGACGCGGTCGAGGTGGCCGGCGCCGGCTTCATCAACTTCCGCCTGACCGCCGCGGCCAAGACCGGCGTCGTGCAGGAGATCCTGGAGCACGGCGACGACTACGGCCGGAGCACGCTGGGCGCCGGCAAGAAGATGCAGGTGGAGTTCGTCTCGGCCAATCCGACCGGTCCGCTCCACGTCGGCCATGGCCGCGGCGCCGCTTACGGCGCCAGCCTGGCCGCGCTGCTGGCCTTCGCCGGGTTCGCGGTGACGCGCGAATACTACGTGAACGACGCCGGCCGGCAGATGGATATCCTGGCGCTGTCCTGCTGGCTGCGCTACCTGGCGCAACTGGGCGAGCACCTACCCTTTCCGGCCAATGCCTACCAGGGCGACTACGTCGGCGAGATGGCGGCGCAGATCCGCACGGCCCACGGCGCGCGCTATCTGCATCCGGCCGCGGCGGTACTCGCCTGCCTGCCGACTCCGGCGGACAAGCCGCCGCTGGGGGATCGTCCCGAAGCGGACGAGCCGGATGCCGATGCCCAGCTGGACGGCCTGATCAGGGCCGCCAAGGACTTGCTCGGCGAGGACTGGGCCTACATCCACCAGCATGTGCTGACCGAACAACTGGCCGACTGCCGCGCCGACCTGGAAGAGTTCGGCGTGCATTTCGACGTCTGGTTCTCCGAACGCTCGCTCTACGACACCGGCATGGTTGAGCGTGCGATGGCACGGCTGGAGCAGCACATCTACGTCCAGAACGGCGCCAAGTGGTTCCGGGGGACCGCCTTCGGCGACGAGAAGGACCGCGTCGTGCAAAGAGACAACGGCCTTTACACCTACTTCGCCTCAGACATCGCCTACCACCTCAACAAGTTCGAGCGCGGCTTCGACAAGATCGTCGATGTCTGGGGTGCCGACCACCACGGCTACATTGCGCGCGTGCGCGGCGCGCTCACCGCGCTGGGCTGCGACGAGACCCGGCTGGACGTCGCGCTGGTGCAGTTCGTCTCGCTCTGGCGCGGTACCGAGAAGGTCTCGATGTCCACCCGCTCGGGCGAATACGTGACGCTGCGCGAACTGCGCGGTGAGGTCGGTCTCGATGCCTGCCGCTTCTTCTACATGCTGAGAAAACCCGAGCAGGCGCTCGATTTCGACCTCGATCTGGCCAAGTCGCAGAGCAACGACAACCCGGTGTATTACGTCCAGTACGCCCACGCCCGGATCAGCTCGGTGCTGGCGCAGTCTGGCGGGGAATCGGGCCAGCGCCGTGCTGCGGATCTGGCGCTGCTCGCCGGCGAACGGGAGCTGGCGTTGTGCGCGGCTCTGGCGGCCTTCCCGGAAGTGATCGAGGGCGCCGCGCAGGACTATGCGCCGCACACCATCGCCTTCTACCTCAAGGATCTCGCCGCCCAGTTCCACAGCTATTACAATGCCGAGCGGATCCTGGTCGAGGACGCGGCGCTGCGCGGCGCGCGCCTGGCGCTCGCTGCGGCGCTCGGCCAGGTGTTGCGTAACGGTCTGAGGATCCTGGGCGTTTCGGCGCCGGAGAGCATGTGACATGAACGAATCTTTTTCCCTTCGCCATCGGCAAGGCGGTGGCACGCTGCTCGGCCTGTTCATGGGCCTGGTGGTGGGCGTCCTGATCGCCTTCGGAGTGGTCTGGTATCTCAACAAGTCGCCGTTCCTCTTCGTCGAGAAGGGCGCGCGCAGCGAGCGAGCCGACGCCAACAGCGCCGAGCCGGCCCAGCCGGTGCAACCGCTGCCGCTGCCGGGCAAGCCCGGCGACCAGGTGGACGACAAGCCCCGCTTCGATTTCTACAAGATCCTGCCCGGCAGGCAGGAAGCCACGCCGACGCAGCCTGAGCAGGCGGCCCCGGCTGCTCAGTTGCCGTCCGCAGTCGCGCCGCCGGCGGCGCCGGCGGCGGCCGGCGGATCCTTCTATCTCCAGGCCGGCGCCTTCCAGAATTCCGGGGAAGCCGACAATCTCAAGGCAAAGCTGGCGATGATGGGACTGGAGACCGACGTGCAGGTGGTGACGCTGGCCGGCCAGGGTAAGGTGCACCGCGTCCGGGTCGGCCCCTACTCCAAGCCCGAGGAATTGAACCGCGTGCGCGCTCAACTGTCCCAGAACGGGATCCAGGCCACCGTGGTCAAAGCCAACGGCCCTTAGTTGCCCTCAGTTCGCGCACATTTCCCAACCAATCCATGGAGAAGTCAATGTTGAAAAAACTGCTCATGCTCGCCGGTCTGCTGCTGGCATTGGTCGCCGGTGGCGCCCACGCCCAATTGCAAGCGGGGCGCGACTATGACCTGATCAATCCGCCGCAACCGACCAACGCCAGGGGCAAGGTCGAGGTGATCGAGTTTTTCTCCTACATGTGCCCGCACTGCGATGCCTTCGATCCGATCCTGGACAAGTGGCTGAAGACCCTGCCCAGGGACGTCGTGTTCCGCCGCGTACCGGTGATCTTCCGGCCGCAATGGGAAGCGACCGCCAGGCTCTATTACACGCTGGAGGCGATGGGCGAGCTGAACAGGCTGCATAGCGCGGTATTCACCGCGATTCACCGCCAGTACCAGGATCTGAGCACCGAGGCGGGGGTCACCGCCTGGGCGGTCAAGAACGGGCTGGATAGGAAGAAATTCGTCGCCACCTACGAGTCCTTCGCGGTGCAGAGCCGGACCCAGGGTGCCAAGCAAATGCAGGGCAGCTACGGCATTCCCGGCGTACCGGCGATAGTCGTCGCCGGCAAGTACCGCACCCCCGACGAGTTTCCCGGCGGCTTCGACGGCCTGCTGAAGCTGGTCGACAAGCTGATCGTCAAGGCGCGCGCCGAGCAGGGCCGGAAGTAGGCGTTCGCGACGACCGCCATGCGAAAGCTGGGAAGCCTGCTCGTCGCAGCGCTCCTGGCCCTGGTCTCGACGGGTGCCGCCCTGACCGAGGGCGTGGACTACACCGCGCTGTCGCCGCCGCAGCCGACTAAGACCCAGGGCAAGATCGAGGTCGCGGAATTTTTCTGGTACGGCTGCCCGCACTGCTACGCGTTCGAACCGGTGTTGAACAAGTGGCTGAAGACCCTGCCCGGCGACGTCGTCTTCCGGCGCATTCCGGCGCTCTATCCCAGCGGCCATTGGACGCCCGGCGCCAGGCTCTACTATGCGCTGCGCGCGATCGGTGCCGAGGACAGGGTGCATGCCGCCCTGTTCACCGCCATCCACGTCGACCTGATGGACTACACCGACCAGACCACGGTGACCAAATGGCTGGTGAAAGAAGGCGTCGATCGCCAGAAGTTCACCGCCGCCTACAACTCTGCCGAGGTGCAGGACAAGATCCTGCACGCCGAAGCACTGACCCGGTCCTACGGCATCACCAGCGTGCCGACCATGGCGATCGGCGGCAGATACCTGACCTCGAATACCATGGCCGGCAGCTTCGAGGCGGTGCCGGCGATCCTCGACCAGTTGATCGGCAAGCTGCGCGCCGGAAAATAGCTGGCGCGCGAGCTAGCCCAGTTCGCGCATGAAGCCCTCCGGCGTCACGATCCGGAAGCGGCCGGACAGCCGCCGGTGGCGGGCCAGTTTGAGCAGCGCCTTGTCGCTGGTGAGGAGATAGTCGGCGCGGCCGTCGCGCGCCAGTTCGAGAAACTTCTGGTCGTCGCCGTCCCGGCACTGCGGCAGATCCGGGACTGCCAAGCCTGCTGCCGCCACCAGTTGAACGGTGGCGGCATAGTCGGCGAGGATGCGCCTTTGCTTTTCCTCTTCCAGCCCGAACTCCGGATAGGCGAGCACGCGCTCGAACTCGGCCAGGCAGTCGGGACCGGTCAGGGCGACCAGCCGGCCGGCCCGGACCAGATCCTGCAGCGGCGCAAAACGGCTGTCGGAAAACACCCAGAGCGACAGCACCACATTGGTGTCGAGGACCAGGCGCAGCCGGCCGGGCAGGGGCAAGGCGTCGATGTTCAGCGCCGGGTATCGAGGCGGAACTTGACGAAGGAACCGGGCGCGTCCTCGATGAGCTTCAGCCTGCCCCTGGCCGGATCGCGCGCGGGCACCTGGTCATCGCCGTTCAGACCGGCAATCCACTGCTGCCAGTCGTTCCACCACGAACCAGGATGTTGCTCCGCCTGCTCGAACCACTGCTCGGGCGTCGCCGGCAATTTCTTCGCGCCGGTCCAGTAGCAATACTTGTTGGCCGCGGGCGGATTGACGATGCCGGCGATGTGGCCGGAGCCGCCCAGGACGAAGCGCACCGGCCCCCCGAGCCGCAGGGCGCCGAGGTAGGTGCTCTTCCACGGCGCGATGTGGTCCTCGACGGTGGAGATGAAATAGCTGGGCACCTTGACCTTGCCCAGGTCGATGGGCACGCCGTTCAGTTCGATGCCGCCCGGCTCCTTGAGCAGGTTCTTCAGGTACATGTTGCGCAGATAGAAGCTGTGCATCTTGTAGGGCATGCGGGTGGAGTCGGAGTTCCAGAACAGCAGATCGAAGGGGAAGGGCTCGCGTCCCATCAGGTAGTTGTTCACCACGAAGGACCAGATCAGGTCGTTGCCGCGCAGCAGGTTGAAGGTGCCGGCCATCTCCGAGCCTTCGAGATAGCCGCGCTGCGCCATCTTCTTCTCCAGGCTGGCCACCTGCTCCTCGTCGATGAACACGCCCAGCTCGCCCGGAATGGAGAAGTCGAGCAGGGCGACGAAGAAGGTGGCTGAGACGATGCGCCTGTCCTTCTTGGCCGCGAGGTAGCCCAGCGCCGAACCGAGCAGGGTGCCGCCCAGGCAGTAGCCGATCAGGTTCACCTCCCGCTCGCCGGTCTGCCGGCAGACGGCGTCGAGTGCCGCCAGCGCGCCCTCGTTCAGGTAATCCTCGAAGCCCTTCTGGGCCAGCCTGGCGTCGGGATTGACCCAGGAGACCACGAACACCGTGTGGCCCTGGTCGACAGCCCACTTGATGAAGGAGTTGGCTGCGCGCAGGTCGAGGATGTAGTACTTGTTGATCCAGGGCGGAATGATCAGCAGCGGCCGCCGGAACTGCTCGCGGGTGGTCGGAGAGAATTGCAGCAACTGGATCAGCTCGTTCTGGAACACCACCTTGCCCGGCGTGGTCGCGACGTTGCGGCCCAGCTCGAAGGCCGACGGGTCGGTCATCTTGATGTGCAACTGGCCGTCGCCCGCCTCGATGTCGCGCAACAGATTGTTGAAGCCCTTGAGCAGGTTCTGGCCATGGCTCCTGACCGTCTCGCGCAGCACCTCGGGATTGGTCAGGGCGAAATTCGAAGGCGACAGGGCGTCGATGAACTGGCGGGTGAAGAAATTCACCTTCTTGTGCGTGATCTCGGGCAGATCCTCGACCTGGCTCACCGCATCGTGGATGTGGCGGGCGGTGATCAGGTAGGACTGCTTGATGAAGTCGAACAGGAAGTGCTCCTCCCATTCGCTGTCCCTGAAGCGGTTGTCGCCCTTGGCCGGCTGAACAAAGGCCGGCGGCTGCATGCCGGAAAAGCGCATCATCGAATGCTGCCAGAGCGAGAGATAGTCCCACACCAGGCTCATCTGCGCCTGAGCCAACTGGTAGGGATTGGCGAGCATCTTGGCCATCATGTCCATGAAGGCCTGGGCGATGCCCAGCTCGTCGCTGGGAACGGCCACCCCCTGACGCAGTTGCCGCTGGATATGCTCGGCGAGCAGCTTGGAGGCGCGCTGCGCCACCTCGGCGTAAGTCGCGGCGAGCTCCTGCGGATCTGGCAGTGGCGCTGCCGGGGTGGCGGTCATGGCGGATCCCGGATTCAGGGCGAAGCGATGAAGCGCGTGCAGCCGCTGTCGATCGAGCGCGAGAGCGCACCCGCCTGCTCCAGATAATTGAGGTGGGCCATGGCCTCGCCCATCGCGAACATGATCTGGTGCGGATCCTTGATCTCGCGGGGAAACAGCACCGGGATCAGTTCGGCAGCCGACTTCGGCGCGGCGCAGGCCGCCAGCAGATCGGCGCAGCGATCGCGGTGGTGCGCCTCCAGCTCGGCGATGCGCTCATGCAGGCCGCGAAACGGCCGACCGTGCGAGGGCAGCACCAGCGTGTCGGCGGGCAGTGTCTTGAAGCCGGCGATGGAGTCGAGAAACAGCCCTAGCGGATTGCCGTCCGGATTGGGAGCGACCACGCTCATGTTGGTGGAGATGCGCGGCAGCAGCATGTCGCCCGAGATCAGTATCCGCAGTTCCTCGCAATGCAGGGCGGCGTGCTCGGGCGCGTGGCCGTAGCCGATGATCACCCGCCAGGTGTGGTCGCCGATGGCGATGTCCTCATCCGGGAACAGGCGGCGATAGGTGGCCGGAATCTCCGGCACCACTTGCTTGTAGACGTTGCCGCGCAGCGCCAGCGCCTCCAGCCAGCTCTCTTCGAGGCCGTGATGCCGGAACAGCTCCAGCATTGCGGCAATGCCGAAGCCGCCGATCTGCGCATGAATCATCTGCGCCGTCGTATATTCCCCCAGGGTGATCGTGAGCGGCGCACCGGTCTCCCGTTCCAGCCAGGCGGCCAGGCCGAGATGGTCGGGATGGCAGTGGGTGACGATCTGGCGCCTGAGCGGATGATCGGGCAGCAGGCGGCGCCAGCAGTTCCGGATGTCGTCGACGGCGACGCCGGTATCCACCGCAGTCCATAGCGGCAGGTCTGATTCGCCAAGTCCGTCTTCGATCAGCCAGAGATTGATGTGGTCGAGCGCAAAGGGCAGCGGCATGCGCACCCAGCGCAAGCCGGGCAACACGTCGATGGTGGCGCCCGCTTCGGGCTGTTGTTCGATCGGATAATGGAGTGGCATGTCGGAGTTCCGGCGGCCGACGGTGCCGGCCAGATTGCGTTGCATGGGAAAATCTGTTTAACTTTCAATCGTAAATCTACGATCCCAGGAACAGCATTCTACCCGATAGCGGTCCGCCTACTGCAGCGCAGCAACGGTGAGTGCAGGCCCCCATGCCGGAACCCGAAATGACAGAACCCACCTTCACCATCACCGAGCTATCGCGCGACTTCGACATCACCCCGCGCACCATCCGCTATTACGAGCATCAAGGCCTGATCTTCCCGCAGCGCGCCGGCTTGCAGCGGATCTACACCAAGCGCGACCGCACCCGCCTGAAGCTGGCGCTGCGCGGCAAGCGCCTCGGCCTGTCCCTGGCCGAGATCAAGGATCTGATCGGCATGTACAGCACGGCGCGGGACCAGTCTTCCCAACTGGAGAGCTTTCTCGCGGCGCTGACCAAGCGCAAGGCCTCGCTGGAGCAGCAGCGCGAGGACATCGAGGCGGTGCTGGCCGAGATCAACGGCTTCGAGGAGCAGTGCCGCCGCATGCTCGAAAGCGGCGAGCCGCCCCAGGGCGATTCGCAACGCGCGGCCTGAGCCCTCGTTCCGGCCGAGAAGTTGACGTTGACGTTAACGTCAACCTACAATCGCCCAGGGAGGAGTTCCGTGAAAATGCAGGCAATGCAGCTCGAAGCGCGCGATCCGGACTGGGCGGACAGGCTGCAGCAGACCCTGATGACCATGCACGGCAGGGAAGACCTGCCCGCCACACCCCCTTCCGGGAGACAAAACCAATGATCGGACTCAATCACGGCCTCGGCGCAGACATCGAGGCGCTGCGCGACACGGTGAAGGCATTCGCGGACAAGGAGATCGCGCCGCGCGCCGCCGAGATCGACAGGGACAACGAATTCCCGGCCGACCTGTGGCGCAAGCTGGGCGAGCTTGGCCTGCTCGGCATGACCGTTGACGAGGAGTACGGCGGCACCAATATGGGCTATCTCGCCCACATCGTCGCCATGGAGGAGATCTCCCGCGCCTCGGCCAGCGTCGGCCTGTCCTACGGCGCCCACTCCAACCTGTGCGTCAACCAGTTGCGGCGCAACGGCAACGAGGCGCAGAAGCGAAAATACCTCGCCAAGCTGATCTCTGGCGAGCATATCGGCGCCCTGGCCATGTCCGAACCCAACGCCGGCTCGGACGTCGTCGGCATGAAGCTCAGGGCCGAGCTGAAGGGCGACCGCTACCTGCTGAACGGCGCCAAGATGTGGATCACCAACGGCGGCGACGCCGACACCCTGATCGTCTATGCCAAAATCGACGGCGGCGCCATGACCGCCTTCATCGTCGAAAAGGGCATGAAGGGGTTTTCCAAGGGTAAGCATCTCGACAAGCTGGGCATGCGCGGCTCCAACACCTATCCGCTGTTCTTCGACGACTGCGAGGTGCCGGCCGAGAACGTCCTGGGCGGCGCGGGCAAGGGCGTCAAGGTCCTGATGAGCGGCCTCGACTACGAGCGCGCGGTGCTCTCCGGCGGCCCGCTGGGGATCATGGCGGCGTGCATGGACGCGGTGCTTCCCTACGTCCATCAGCGCAAGCAGTTCGGCCAGGCGATCGGCGAGTTCCAGCTGATGCAAGGCAAGCTTGCCGACCTGTACTCGACCTGGCAGGCCTGCCGGGCCTACGTCTATGCGGTCGGCCGCGCCTGCGACCGCCAGGATCACGCGCGCAGCCTGCGCAAGGACGCCGCCGGCGCGATCCTCTATGCCGCCGAAAAGGCCACCTGGATGGCCGGCGAGGCGATCCAGACGCTGGGCGGCAACGGCTACATCAACGACTACCCGGTCGGCCGCCTGTGGCGCGACGCCAAGCTCTACGAAATCGGGGCGGGCACCTCGGAAATCCGCAGGATGCTGATTGGCCGCGAACTCTTTTCGGAAACCGCGTGATGATGGCCCGCTTGGATTGGGCGGAGGCTAACTTGCGCGCAGCGCAGGTTAAGCCGCGAAGCGGCGGCCGGAGCCAAATCAACCAGGGCACAAGTGAAATCAGAAGAATGCTGATTGGCCGCGAACTCTTTTCGGAGACATCATGAGTAAAAATCCCGTCGTCATCGTAGCCGCCACCCGCACCGCCATGGGCGGCTTCCTCGGCGATTTCGCCGGTCTCTCCGCGGCGCAGCTGGGCGCGGCGGCGATCGCCGCCGCGATCGCCCAGTCCGGCTTGCCGGCCGAGGCGGTCGAGGAGGTGATCATGGGCTGCGTGCTCCCTGCCGGCCAGGGCCAGGCCCCGGCGCGCCAGGCCAGCCTAGGCGCCGGCCTGCCGCTCTCGGCCGGCTGCACCACGGTGAACAAGATGTGCGGCTCGGGCATGAAGGCGGCGATGCTGGCCCACGACCTGCTGGTGGCCGGAAGCAACGAGGTGATGATCGCCGGCGGCATGGAGTCGATGAGCAACGCCCCCTACCTGCTGCCCAAGGCGCGCGGCGGCTACCGGCTCGGCCACGGCCAGCTCCAGGACCACATGTTCGTAGACGGCCTCGAGGACGCCTACGAGCGCGGCCGCCTGATGGGCAGCTTCGCCGAGGACTGCGCCGACAAGTACGGCTTCACCCGCGCCGACCAGGACGCCTACGCGATCGCCTCGACCACCCGCGCCCAGACCGCGATCCGTGACGGCTCCTTCGCCTGGGAGATCGCGCCGGTGACCGTCCCGGGCAAGAAGGGCGATGTCGTCGTCGCGCAGGATGAGCTGCCGGGCAAGGCGCAACTCGACAAGGTGCCGGGCCTGAAACCCGCGTTCAAGAAGGACGGCACGATCACCGCCGCCAACTCCAGTTCGATCTCGGACGGCGCCGCGGCGCTGCTGATGATGCGCCTGGCGACCGCGGAGCGGCTGGGACTCGCGCCGCTGGCGAAGATCGTCGGCCACGCTACCCACGCCCAGCAGCCGGCGTGGTTTTCCACCGCGCCGGTGGGCGCGATGCAGAAGCTCTTCGCCAAGTGCGGCTGGCGCGCCGGCGACGTGGACCTGTTCGAGATCAACGAAGCCTTCGCGGTGGTCGCGATGGCGGCGATGCGCGAACTCGGGCTGCCCCACGACAAGCTGAATATCCACGGCGGCGCCTGCGCCCTGGGCCACCCGATCGGCGCCTCGGGCGCGCGCCTCCTCGTCACCTTGATCGGCGCCTTGAGAAAAGTCGGCGGCAAGCGCGGCGTGGCCAGCCTGTGCATCGGCGGCGGCGAAGCCACCGCGATGGCCATCGAGCTGCTCTGATGCTCCTGACCCCGGAACAGCAGATGATCCAGGACGCGATGCGCGCCTTCGCGCAGGAACGCCTGGCGCCCTACGCCGCCGCCTGGGACCGGAACGCCGAATTCCCGCGCGCTGCGCTGCGCGAACTGGGCCGGCTGGGCGCCTGCGGCATGGCGGTGCCGGAAGCCTGGGGCGGCGCCGGCATGGACACTGTCTCCCTGGCGCTGGCGCTGGAGGAGATCGCCTGTGGCGACGGCGCCACCTCGACCGTCATCAGCGTGCAGAACTCGGTGGTGTGCGGGCCGCTGCTGGCCTTCGGCAGCGATGCCCAGAAGGAGAAATTCCTCAAGCCGCTGGCGCGAGGCGAAAAGCTCGGCTGCTTCTGTCTCACCGAACCGCAGGCGGGTTCAGACGCCGCCGCGATCAGGACGCGCGCGGCACGGGACGGCGACGGCTGGGTGATCGACGGGGTCAAGCAGTTCATCACCAGCGGCGCCAACGCCGACCTCGCCATCGTCTTCGCGGTCACCGATGCCAGCGCCGGCAAGCACGGCATCTCGGCCTTCATCGTCGATACGAAAAACCCCGGTTATCAGGTCGCAAGGATCGAGGAGAAGCTCGGCCAGCGCGCTTCCGACACCGCCCAGATCCGCTTCGAGCACTGCCGCGTGCCGGCGGCGAACCTGCTGGGCAACGAGGGCCAGGGCTACCGCATCGCGCTGGCCAACCTCGAGGCCGGGCGCATCGGCATCGCAGCGCAGGCGGTGGGCATGGCGCGCGCCGCCTTTGCCGCGGCGCTGCAATACGCGCAGGAGCGCGAGAGCTTCGGCAAGCCCATCGTCGAACACCAGGCGGTGGGCTTCCGCCTGGCCGACATGGCGACGCAGATCGAGGCGGCGCGTTCCCTGGTCCATCACGCCGCCAGCCTGCGCGACGCGGGCAAATCCTGCCTGAAGGACGCCTCGATGGCCAAGCTGTTCGCCTCGGAGATGGCCGAGCGCGTCTGCTCCGACGCCATCCAGATCCACGGCGGCTACGGCGTCGTCGCCGACTTCCCGGTCGAGCGCATCTACCGCGACGTGCGCGTCTGCCAGATCTACGAGGGCACCTCGGACATCCAGCGCCTGGTGATCGCCCGCGCCCTGGCACCCTAGAAAGGTTTTCGATGACCGTGATCAAGTCCCAGTTGCATCCCCGCTCGGAAGAGTTCAAGACCAACGCCATCGCGATGCAGAAGCTGGTCGCCGAGCTGCGCGACGAGCTCGGGTGGCTCGGCGGGGTGCTCGGTGCGGCGCGCGACGCCGAGGTGGTCCGGGACCTGATCGCCGGTCTCGTCGCGGTCGAACCGGTGGGTCTCGTGCGTGGTCCGGTAGCGCGTCGACTCGATGAGGACCGTGCGGACGCGCATCTCGCTGCGATGGTGGACGTCGTCCACGCCCTCGACTCGGAGCGATACGCGGCGCTGCTCGACGCACTCGACGGCGTCACGGCCGCCCCGCCGTTCAGCGCGCTCGCGTCCGAACCGGCGGTGAAGGTGCTTCCGCCTCGGGTGCGCCACGACTGGGGACGTCTCGAGAAGGCGCTCGCGGCTGCCTCGTCGGCGCCTACAGGACAGCCTCGTGACCAGGCCCTGCACGAGGCACGGAAGGCTGCCAAGCGCGCGCGGTACTCCGCGGAGGTCCTGGTTCCCGCGGTCGGCCGTGCGGCCGCACGGTCGGCTCGCGCCGCCCAGGAGCTGCAGACGCTCCTCGGCGACCACCACGACACCGTGACGGTGCGCGAGGTGCTCGACCGGGTGGCGATCGACGCCGCCCGGGCCGGCGAGGACACCTTCACCTACGGGCGGCTGCACGGCATCGCCCAGGCGCGCGCCGAACGACTCGTGACCCAGCTCCCCGCAGCGAGCGAGCGGGCCGGGTCAGGTCGGCACCGCCGGTGGATGCGTCGATCCGCTCAACGCGCGTAGCGCCCGACGAAGTTCGCCAGGATGCGGTGCGGCTGGTCGACGGGCATCGTGCCGAGCCGGGCCACGACCGCATCGAGCTCCTGCGGTGCGAAGTAGCCCGCGTCGCGGTAGACCTCGACGCGGTGGACCACGCCGGCGAGGTCGAGCTCGGGGTGGAACTGGGTCGCGTAGGCGTGCGTGCCGACCCGGAACATCTGCACGGGGCACGTCGTCGACGAGGCGAGCAGGACCGCGCCGGTCGGAAGCATCCGGCACGCCTCCTTGTGCCCGACGAACGCGGTGAACGTGGCCGGCAGGCCCGCGAGGAGCGGGTCGCCGCGCCCGGCGTCGGTGAGGTGCACCTCGACGGGGCCGACCGGCTCGGCGTAGGTGCGATCGACGACGCCGCCCCGGTACCGACCGAGGGTGCCGACCCCGTAGCAGGCGCCGAGGAACGGCACCCGGCGCGCGACGACCTCCGGGACGAGGGCGTCCAGCTCGGCCTCGACGCGTCGCTGGGTGCTGCTCTTGCCCTCCTCGGGATCGGTTGACGTGAAGGGGCTGCCGCCGACGACGACTCCCGACCATGCGTCGAGATCAAGGGGTGGGAGCGGGCCGGCCTCGAGCCGCACGCGGCGCAGCTCGCGCTCCTCGAGGCCACCGAACCGGAGGAAGGCCGCATACTCCGCGTCGGCGACGTCGTTTTCCGCGCGGGACGCCAGGAGCAGGAACGGTTTCACCAGCCGAGGGTAGCCGTCGACCGCCGACGCAGCAGGGGACGTCGTCGCGGCTGGCCGTTCGAGACCCGAAGGGCCGCCGGTCAGCCGGCGGAACGGCCGACGAGGTCCGTCAGCGCGACACCGGTCCCGGTGAGCGTGGCCCGCACCCCACCGGCCACGACCGCGGTGTCGGTGACCGTGACTCCCGCCGGAAGTCCGTCGACCGGGATCACCAGCGCGCCGAGCACGGTCGCGAGCCCGGCCGGCAGGCTGCTGGCGGGAACTGCGACTCCGGCCAGCGTCAGGGCGACCAGTGTGAGGTGGATCTGCCCGTCGGTCACCTGCGGCCGCAACGTTGCGGACACGGGAAGCCCGAGCACGCCGGCGGTACCGATCAGGGTGTCGCCATCGGTGCGCAGGTCGAGGTCCAACCCGGTCCGCGCCGCGACGAGCGCACGCACCGTCGCGGGCGAGAGCGTCGCGCGCACGAGCGCGTGCTGGACGACGTACGGGGACTGGGTGCTGACACCGTGCGCGTCGATGTCCACGTCGGACACGCTGACGCCGCCGAGACCGGCGCCGTCGAGGTGCGCGTGAACCTCGGTCAGGCGCCCACCGGCGAGCTGGGTGAGGAACGGGAAGCCGAGCACCTCGACCCTCGGGGTGCCGACGAGGTCCGGGACGTTCGCACGCAGCTGCTGGGTCGCGAGATCGCGTGCCGTCCCCGCGGCCACCCGGTCGACCACCACCGCACCCCCGACGACGAGTGCGAGGGCCACGACGGTGGCCGCGATCCCGCGTGCGCTCATGTCGGCCACTCTACGAGGGCCTGACCAGGCGCGTTCACCTCGCGGGACGCCGAGTGAGGGCGGACGATCGCCCTATGGGCGACATCGGCTCCACCATCAGTCTCAGCTTCCTCGGAGCGGCCGGTGTCGTGACCGGCAGCAAGTTCCTGGTCGAGCACGGCGACCACCGGCTCCTCGTCGACTGCGGTCTGTACCAGGGCGAGCGCGAGTGGCGACGGCGCAACTGGGCGCCGTTCCCGGTGCCGCCGGACAGCATCGACGACGTCGTGCTCACGCACTGCCACCTGGACCACTGCGGATACGTCCCCGCCCTGGTCCGCGACGGGTTCGCGGGCCCGGTCTGGACCAGTGCAGGCACTGCGGCACTC
>MLJW01000421.1_pt1 | contig 19539 bp, 19 predicted proteins | sample 888231 | NCBI WGS metagenome assembly MLJW01 (sample SAMN05788063, study PRJNA343431) | mine drainage metagenome | isolation source: sample collected from the inflow into an acid mine drainage treatment plant... | place: Germany: Lusatia, lignite mining district
ACGTCTTCACCCTGCGGATGAACCCCGACACCCAACCAGGCTACCGACTAGTGCCCCGAAACCGCCCTACCCGGACCTCTGACCTGCACCGACACCCCAGCCAGCCGCGGACCTGTGCAAGTCAGGTCCAAGCCCAGGTCCAGGACCTGCTGACCAGCATGCAACCGCTCACGGGCGACCTGAACCAGCACCGCGAGATCGACCGCATCGTGAGCCGAACCCACGTGCTCCACGATCCGACGGACTCCAGAGCGCTTCTCCACGATCTGCACCGCGGTCGCGCCCGAGGACGTCTTCACCCTGCGGATGAACCCCGACACCCAACCAGGCTACCGACTAGTGCCCCGAAACCGCCCTACCCGGACCTCTGACCTGCACCGACACCCCAGCCAGCCGCGGACCTGTGCAAGTCAGGTATGACGACCTGGACCGCGACCGCCCCCGAGGCAGTGCGGACCTTGCGCACAAACCGCGAGACCACCCCCGAAGGCTTCCACGAACAGGTTCTTAGTGACCACATCGCCACCAGCCCCGAGGCGAATCAGCAGGTCTACGACCCGCCACCACACAACAACCGCGCCGGTGGCACGAGTCAGGTCCGAGATCGAGCTCATCCTGACCGGCCGCGAGTTTGTCCCTGGCGGCTTGCAGCAGCAGCGCCAGCTCCAGATCGTCGTGCGCTGAGCCCAGGTGCTCCACGATTCGGCGAACCCCGGACCGCTTCTCCACGATCTGCACCGCGGTGGCCCCCGAAGAGGTCTTCACCTTGCGCACATACGGGGCCACATCGCGAGACTACCGGGCAGCCCTAGTGCCCCGAATCAACTCACGACAACCCGCTGACCAGCACCGACTCGCCACCACTCCCCGCCACCTGTGAGACTCAAGTGGTCGCCGGCGGCCTACTCCTCCCACCGGAACTCCGATGAGCCCGCCTAATGTTGCCCGTCAAGACGGTTGATTAACGAATCGATCCCCAGGAACGCAACCCGAATATCGTATATCCTGGATCACTCACTCGCAATCATTGCCACACATAGCCCAATGAACCGGCCAGTCAAGATGGCTTCCTTCGCCGCGCGCGTTCTCGCCAAAGCGACACGTAGAGAAACGGACTCGCAGCGACCGAGAGCAACGTCAGCGCAACGCGCCTAGACCTTGCTCGTTCACCCATTGCCCTCCGACGCAAGGCTAGACCCCGCACATCGGCCCGGGACCGCTCGGCGATTTGAACGCCCACAACGGCCGCAAAATGACGTCGAACCCTCTCCGCCTCGCTCAGTTCCTTGAAAGGCGCCCGTACTGACTTGCCCCCTGAAGCTTCATACGTCGAGATAGGCCTCCTGACCGCCCCGATTTTACTGATCATAGACGCCCGAATCAGCCACGCGTAGTCCTCAGCGAAAGCCGCTCCGCGCTCCGACCCCACGCCAAGGCTCGCTGGATCGAAACCTACGACACGCCAGACTATACTAGCGGGAGGAGCAGGTGCATGACCTCTAGCAAGTAAAGACTCTGTTCCGATTCCCTCCGGCCAAGGAAGATGCACCTGCCGCCGCCCGCTAACGCGGTCACGGATTGCGAATCCTCCTACCACTGCGGCGAGGTTCGAATCCGCGCCCAACGCCTCCAAGGCCTCCGCAACACCCTCTTTGATAAGCTCGTCGTCGGCGTCCAGGAAGATAACGAAGTCAGCCGATACCTCCGCAAACCCACGTGCGCGCGCGGCGTTCGCTCCTGAATTCGACTGCCGCAACACAGACGCACCGTTCGAGCGCGCAACCGAACCCGTATCGTCAGTCGAACCATCATCAATGACGACAACTTGCCTCGCGCCGGCGGAGAACGCGCTCGCCACCGCTCTCCCTACCGTCAAAGACGCATTGTAAGCCGGAACGACAACCGATAGCATCAGATCTCCCGCTCTTCAGACTGAACTCGCACGACTCGCGCGGGAATACCCACCGCCACGCCACCCTCCGGCACGTCCGCCAAAACAACCGCCATCGCCCCAACCACCGCGCAGCTGCCGACCCTTACGTCTCCGAGGACCTGGGCGTAGGCCCCGAGTGCGACACCGTCCCCCAAGACTGGGACCGCACCGCCATCAATCTTCGAACCGATCGTAACTCCCTGCCGCATCGTGCAATTCGACCCGATGATCGCAAGTGGACTAACAATAATGCCCCCGTAGTGATGAATCATTAGCCCGGGACCGATCTGCGCGCTTCTCGGAATGTCGACACCGGTCGCAAGGCGCACAATTGAATAGAAGACAAAATAGACGCCATGACTCAAAGCGCGAATGCCTGGCGGCGCGGCCTTCGACCACCTACCGAATCGATACACTCCAATTGCCCACAGTGCGGGCTGGTTCAGCCAGCCCCTCTTTGGATACCGCGACACATCGGCTCGCCAGAATCCCGACTCGCAATACGTCATAATTGTTCCATGCTTCGAACACGTCCCCGCGCGTAGACCGTCAATTTCGAAACGCTCCGCCAGAGCGCGATGCCGTAATGACGACCACCGCTAATGAATCGACGAGGCCATGAACTTCCCAGCACGTCCCTCTGAACTCGCAATGCATCACTAGCAACCTGCCACTGGCTTTCCGTCGAAAGTCCGCCAGGAAAGAATCTCGAGATCGCCTGATGTGCCACTTCTGCCACCGCGCCGCTCTTCATCAGGCGCGCCGTGAATTCGTAGTCAGATGCTACCCGATACTCGGTGCTATAGGACGCGCTCCGCGCGACAGTTCCCCTATAGACGATTGCCTGATGACTCGTCGGGAGCGCATGCCAAATGTAAGCTGGTGCGCGGCACCTCCGGTATCGATCACCGGACGATTCTCTGCGAAGGTAGTCGAACATAACTATGTCCGCTAGCGACCGCTCAAGAGATCCCAGAAAGACCACCGCGTCGCGCATCGCCGCCTCGTCGCCTCCGTTGAGAAACCAAACCCACTGGCCCTTCGTAGCCCTAAGGCCCACATTCATGGCATCGTAAATGCCAGCGTCACTGTCGTCGATCAACTGAACCCACGGAAATCGTCGCTCGATGAACTCCCGGAGCCCAGAAGTGCCTCCGTCCTTCACAACCACTTCAACGATCGATGAAGGCATGCGGAACGAACTCTCGAGAGATTGGAGTGTTTTATTGATGCCTGGCAGGTCCAAGTGCGTAACCGCCACGACCGAGAGAAGGACCGAACTCACCTGCTCGCCTATCATCGACTAGCTCCCTCGCTCGAAATCCCCGGGCTCCAATGACCAGGGCACTCATGAATGCAAACTCCGGCGCGACGATGCCACCGGAAAACGCAAACGACCCGAATAGCCACAGCGGCACGATCCAATCGTAGAGCTGCCCGACCCTCAACGCCGCTAATCTCCTTAACACCAACGCGAACGCCACGAGCACCAGAAGAAGACCCAGCCATCCAGCGTAATACACGACAACATAGTATCCGTTGTCTATTGATCGCGTCTGATCGACGCCCACCATCGACAGGCCATACTTCGGAACGACAGAATATATGGAGCCCAAGGGGAGACCAAGCGGATGTTCCGTGAGTACATCACGAAGAATCGCCAATGGTGCAACGATCCGATAATTGCCGCTAGTGCCGAGATCTGTGATTGAATGAATCCGCTGGAATAGATAGTTGCTGAACGCCGCGCCCACAATACCTAATCCGGCAATCGCAGCAGTTGCCACGCCCCGTCGACTCTTCAGCGCTAGCACTGCAAGAATCAGCCCGAACAACAGGAGGCCAGTCGCTGACTGCGCCGCTGCGTTCCCAGCCAGCGCCAGAACCACAGCTGGAATCGGGGCTCCTCCAATTGCAATCAAAGCCACGGCAAGCGCGCCAATCACAAATGCATCATACGACGGCTCCAAAAAGAAGCCTGCTGCCCGTGGAATGGAGTGCGCGAGGAGGTGCGGGTTGTACTGATATTCGTATTGGTGGCCACCAAAGGGATTGAAGAGCGCCTCCGACCCCGCCGCCCCGGCAATCACCTGCGCGACCGAGTAGACCACAACGACGATCAGAGCGATCCAAAGCCCCCTACGAACAGCCATTCCCCTCTCGCCTCCGACCCAGTCTCGCGAACGCAACACGGTCACAGCCGACACGACCACCAATGCAAGCGTTCCGAAAAAATGGATACTCGCCGTGTAGTCCCTTTCAACGAGGCCAACAAGCGAAACGTATGCCACCAGAAATCCGAGCACTACGACCGCAGCGGGCGCGAGCTTCGTCCGATTCCCAGCCAAGATCAAGGGCACTCCAAGAAGCAAGCCGACCGTCATTGGCGCACCGCCGAATCGAAATACCTCAAAGTGTTGCATTACAATCGCAATTGCGATCAAGAGGCTCAACGCGCGATGTCTCGTAGGATGCATCTAGGGCCTCGCCATCAACCCAGAATAGACCCCAACGTACCGATCAACCATAACGTCAGGGTCGAACGATCGTCTGTTAGCCTTCGGCCCCCGGGCCCCCCCGTCAGAGGCGAGTCGACGAACGCGTTCCACTACATCTGTCACTTCAGCTACAATTTGCACGGACTCCGCCTTCGAGAATTCCCGAGCCGCACGCGAGTCCACTGCAACCACCTGCAACCCCGCAACGATTGCCTCCGCTATCGTGAGCGGGAAGTAATCGACCCGCGAGAAGAAGACAAGCACGTCGTTCGCTGCCATAACTCGCGCCAAACCTCGTCGATCCGAAATTGCAGGCATTTGATTCACTCCGGGTATGGCAACCCGAGAGTGATCCCCTACAATCGTGAGAGACACTCCGTCGAGTCGGGCGATTTCCCGTAGCGCGGTCCAGTCGACCTTCCTCTCGTCTCTGAGGTCGCGGCACACGAACAATGCCCTACAAGTTCGTAGCCCTACCTCCGGTTCGGAGGACAGCCGCCCTGTCTCATCCCAGAAGTCTCGGTCAACCGAATTCGTGATTGTGGTGACGGGACCAAGTCCTCCCCTCTCAGCTTCTTCGCCCAGCCAATCAGCACATGCCACAACGGCTACCGGAACACGTCTTCGTGCTTCCGCGAGCAATTCGCGCCTGGGTGCCCAGTGGCGATTAGCGAAATCCAGGACTGCCGGCGGGTACGCTCGCAAATCTGGGCATCTCTTGCATCCTGACTCCCATCGCCGACATGCACCGGGCTGCGCGCACCTTCCTGTGAAGAGCCATTGGTCATGCAACGTCCAGACGAGCGGCTTCCTCGCGTCTGTTATGGCCTGCACGAGAGATGCAACCTGAGCCATATGCGAATGAACCGCATGAAGATGAACCACGTCTGCTTGATCAATGGCAGAGACAAGACGCGCCCAATGCGCCGGTGATCGCAGTCTCGTCTCCTCGCCGGTGAGTAGATGCGACAGACGGTTGCCCGCTGCCAGATATCCTGGGGTCACCCGTATCCCTTCATACCCTGACTCCAATGGGGATACTCGACCTCCCTTGCTATAACCGTATGCAAACTGGGAGCGCACTCCCCGCTCGCGAAGGCCGTCCGCAAGTATCCGCGCCACACCCGCAGCGCCGCCCTCAGACAATCGTACGTTCACCTGAAGGACCGAAGCTGGCGGAGCCCCAATGTCGTTTACCACGCTGTAAACCCCCAGAATCCAGACCTTTGGGAGACGAAGTAGAATATCAATGCCGGCACACACCACGCGACCAGAGCGCCCAGATATGCGCGACCGAGTGACCTAATCCCTATCAGCATTGATCTATTCGCAAGCATCACGAGGATTGGGTTTGCGACTCCCCCCAACATAACAAGCGTCGCAACTGCGGCCTGCGGCCCGGACACTGCGCCGCTCGCAATGACAGCCACGGGCGTAATCACCAAAGCCGCCAGGTGCCGTAATGAGTTTGGCGCCGACGCGCGCAATTGAAGTTTCCATGAGAAGAACGTGGCAACAGCCATGCTGGGAAGAATACTGGCCATTCCGGCAATGAATACCTGGGATTGCGGCCATCGTGGCCCAAAGAAGACGGCGGACAATATACCAGCACCACCAGCAATCAGACCGGCGACGATTGCCGAACCAACGAGCCCCAAGTCCCAGACCATGCGCTCTCGTCCGTTCGCTCTTCCTTCCCGCATCGACCGTGCGAAGTTCTCGATAATCGCCGGCCCGAGCGAGGCCTGAACCTGACCTAACGGCGTGACCACAAGCTGATATGAGCGCGCATATGCGGCTGCGGCGGTTGCGGGAATTAACGCAGGAAGAATGCCGCTATCAAGTGACCTGCCTAGATAGGCGGCGACATTCAGCGGAAGTACGCGCAAACCATAGCGGATCGCCGACGTGCCATTTAGTGCCGAAGGCACCTCCGAGCCGTTACCGAAGGCGGTCCTCTTCGAGATTCCTATCAGCAGCACAGCTCGTGAAAGCGCCAACGTGAATAGCTGCAGCGCCAGCGGCAGCGAAGAAGCCACTCTCAGACTAGCTACAATCGCCACCGCGACGCTCAGCCCGGTCGCTGCCAGGTCCACTAACGATGTAGATCGATATTGCCGAGCCAACAGTAGCCGAGCCCGCGGTATCTGTGCCATAAATTGAAGTGGCGCAGCAAGCGCAAGTGCAAGCGAGACATAGATGGATAGGCGGCGGCGCAAGAGAATTTCGCTTGCCAGTTGCGTCATGCCCAATACCAGGATGAAAGCAGCTGCACCGGAAATCACTGCAGCTATCCGGGCGGCGCTTCGCACCGTCGCACTGTCACCGTGCACCAAAACGAAGCCCTGAGGCGACAAGTCAAGCGACAGAGAGACGGCCGTGAATACAAAGAGAGCCGTCGCAAACTCGGCGAATGGTTTTGCACCCAGAGTGCGCGCCAGAACCGCAAAGCCGGATGTCGAAACAATCAGGCTGAATCCCTGGCCGACGGGAAGCCACCCATATGCGCGCAAGCTCCGCCACAGCCCTGCCGGGGCTTCTCTAGTTAGCGACACGGATCCAGTCCGATCGTGCGGGAGAGAACTCCTCTGGTCGATCGAGAAACCACCGCTGCGGAGCAACGACGCGTCCACACCGACGCACCAACTCAGACGCCCACCACGAGAAGGTGCTGTTGGGAATGACAATCGAACCAGCGAGACCCATCACCGCCACCGTTTCGAGCGGCGAAGCGAGATCAGCACTTCCAATGACACTCGTGCGCGGAACTCCGAAATCACGCATCACGTGCGCAACGTCGTCGGTAAAGAACACAGTCTCTGTGAGGGACGCGCCAAGGGCTTCAAGTGCTTCACGGTAGTATCGTGTAGACAGTTCGCCGAACATCGATTTCGCAGCAGTTGTCACCGCGTAGTCACCTCGGCGGACGTGCGCGACGACTGCCCCTCGAGCGATGTTCGCGACACGGGATCCAGCGCGCGAGAGCCGTACCATAGATAGTCTTGACGTAACCGGCGTCGAACTATAGGCGACTGACGCCTGATCCTGAAAGAATCCCAGCAGGAGATCGCCGGGTCCCTCAACGTCCTTGATTGAAGTCCTAATTCGCAGCCTTCCGCGGGGCGTCTCCGTCGCCGGCTCCCCATCAGAATATGGACTTCCGATGTACAAACCCTCGATCAACGATTCGTGGGACACGTCAGGCGTCATTGAACGAATCTCGTATCGGCGAAGACGATTATGAAGATAGCTGACCCGCGAAATACGTAGAGGTGCTTTCACTGACGTGCTCGCATGAAAGCCTGCGTTCAACTGGAAGAGTTGATTGCCGAGCCCTCCCTGCATCCAGATGGTCACGCTCTGACTTCGTTCAATCCGCATCCGCTTCCGATTCCTCTTCCAAGTCGAACCGCTGACGCACAACACCGTCAACCGACCAGATGACCCCTGGTGGAACCGTCCCTCGAACACAGGTCAGTGGCGTAACGAGGGCGGACTTCCCGAGTATCGCTCCCCCGAGTACTACACATCGTGCAGTTATCCATGCGCCGTCTTCAATCGTGATCGGGAGTGTCTTTAGAGCCATGTCGGTTCCGTAGGCATGGGATCCGGTCGATAAGAAGGTCTCTTGTGAGATTACGACGTCGTGACCAATCTGCACAATGTCCTGATTGTGAATCCAGACGCCTTCTCCGATCCAACTGTTGTCGCCAATGCTCAACTTCCATGGAAACCGCACACGTGTTCGTGGTCGAAAGATTACATTTTCGCCAATCTTCGCCCCAAACGCTCTGAGGGCAGCTATCCGTACGCGGGAACTGACCTGGAGTGAGTTCGTTACGAGCAACCACTCTATTAGGCCCCAGAGATATACGGTTGCTGTGGACCGATCCCAAGACTGCCGCTCCCCAGGTGCTCCCGCCAGCGCGATGACTCGCGTTGAACCGCCGCCCTGCCGCACCGGCTCGCCCATCCGCCCACCCCCACTCATAATTCGCGACGAGGTGCTGATGCCAGAACCCGGCGCTCGATCTTCTAACGGCGCGAGTGTACACTCTGTGCCAGATTTCGGACGTGTCGCCGCCTTGGGGGGACGAGCGCGACCCGGAGGTTGGGCAGCGCTTCGCTCGGCTGCAAGTGGAGGTACTCGGGCTCAGTATGCTCAAGCGGCCACTCCTCGACGACCTCGACGATACCCAACGCCTCGAAGCACACAGCAAGTTTGCCTCGAAGAGGGCACTCTTGATTCGAATGCCTTCCGGCGCGTCCTCCGGCGCCGCGCGGCAGCGAAAGGCTATGGACCGGCGCAATTAGCAGACGGACGCAATTTCGCCGTTTCATCCGAAAGATGTCCACGCGTTCATCGGGAACTCCCGCCCGCACTAACCTGACCGCTCTCCGGACCCTATACGAACATCTCGATCCCCATGGTTAGGCCGCCCGTGGCGGCGGTGATCCCAACAACTTTGGGCTCCAAATTCGCGTAGTCGTTGCCGGAATGATGCCCCATGGCATTTGACATTAGCGCGCATGTCTTGGTTGTCGCGACCAGCCGACACCGAACCTTGTGCAGTCGTCATCATTCGCTCTGAAGGCTATGCTGTTGGCATCCGAAGTGCCCTATCGTCCTGAGAGCCAACACTCTCTCAACCGACAACATGCGCCACTAGGATTGTGGAACTCGGCATGAACGCGAGCTCCTTGAAAGCTGCCCTTCGAACGGTTTCAACCGGCAACGCTGGCCATCAACTAGGGTGACCGCGGTCTAAATTTGCCACCCGAGGCAAGGGCGCGCAGCCATCCTTCGAAGCGCTCAATTGCAGCTCGCTGGGACAGGCTTCTATCCCGGTACGTCAAACCGGCGCGCCCGAGCTCGTTAGCCCATATCTGATCGTCGCCGAGCCTCTCTGCTAGCGCCACAAGCGCCGCAGGGTCCTCCGTGTCGACCCGAACGCCCCCTCCTGACCGAGATATCTCTCCGTCGGTCGCGCTCCCTGCGTCCGTAACTGCTATTACCGGAACACCTGTGCTGAAATATGACGTTAGCTTGCTCGGCACCGACATTTCGGCCACACCGGACCGCTCGCTGACCAGGAGGACATCCGCGCTTGCCATCGCCGACTGAAATTCGGTTCCTGGTAGAGGATCCATGAAGACTATTCTCTTGAGCCCGCGTGCCGCGGCTTCGAGTTTCCTTCGTTGGTTTCCGTCTCCGAGGAGGACAAATCTGACATTCGATTCCGCGCGATCGGCAACACGTGCAGCGGCTACCACGTTCTCAAGTCCCTGCTTCAGTCCCTGATTCCCGGCGTGAAGCACCACGATATCGTGCTCACCCCACCCGAGGCTCTTTCGCGTTGCAGCACGGTCAATCTGTAACGGCACCTCGAGATGGCTCCAGTTCTGCACTACTTCGACGCGGTCAGCAGGGACGCCCAGCTGTCCTCCTAGGTAGTCGCGAAACCGGTCATGAATAGCAACAACGCCGTCGGCAGACCTGAATAGTCGCGACTCGATTGAGGCAAGTGTCCGAGCTACCCCGGCACCTCCCGTCCCCGTCTCGAACGCCCCCGCGCCATAGAGATCTTGGATCCAGATTCCGACGGGTGCGCGGATAGCCCGCGCGTGTAGCATCGCTACTGCACTCGCCAGCAGCGCAGGCGAGACCAGCAACACCGCCTCCGGACGCCCCCAACCCGTCAGAGCCGCCCGTAAGCCGAATGATAGTTCGGCGAGCGCTCGGCGCGCCGGCGTCGGGCGCCGTGGAACCCAATGCCGCAGCCGCAAGACTTCTACCCGATTCAGGTATTCTCGCCGCCGCCACTGCCCGTATCCCTCTCGAATTCTCCACTCGGGATAGTGGGGGTGCGCGGTAATTACGCGCACGTCATGTCCGGCAGCTTGAAGGCCCTCCGCCAGCGACGTTGTGTAGGGCGCATTGCCCGTTGCCTCTGGCGCATAGCTCAAGCACACTATCGAAATGCGGAGCCCGACGGGCTTCACGATCTCGTCTTCTCGACCAGGGCCAATCCGAAGCACTCTTCTCTCTTCGTCGAATTCTATTGTCTCTGCGCCTGTATTTTCGTCCACTACTTGCTTCCTCGCCAACGATCCGAGTAGTTTAGAGATTCCTCAAAGCGCCGTCAATTGCTCGGCGCACTTCGAATTCACGCGGAGCGCGCTTTCCGCGCTTGATCGGACTCTCCGGTGACTGGATGGTGGTAGTCCTCTTCAAAGCGCATCATCCGTTGTGGCTGGGGCCGCCCTCACGACGTGAGCCGCCAAGCCAGACTTCTTCAAACTGACCTGTCCGCACCTCGAAGGAGCGACGACGACCCGGCCCTTCATTAGGACCTGCGCGATGTCGTTTCGCGTCGACTTTGCGCATGTTGCCTATATTTGTCCAATATATCGCAAGTCGGGATCCACCATTGCGTTCAAACAGGGAGGTCAACGCGCCACGGCGTCGAGACGCGCGAACCAGTCGGAGAGGCGCACGACACTCGTCGTCTGCCGAAGAAAGACTCAAGTTCAATTGCACCCACAAATGCGGTGGAGAGACCCTCGCCTGCGCACTTTCGGTCAGTCCCGGACTCCGAGTGTAGAAGCGAGTACTGAAATCTCTGCCGACGACAGAGTATGACGTCCGCACGTCCAAAGCGAAATGCGCAGCCAAAGCGCGCCGAGGCAGCTTTCATGTGTTTCTGACCGTTGCGTCGCGCCGAAAGAGTAGTAGACGACGATCGATCCTGGCGGCTCGCGGCGAGAGAGCTGTAGGAAGCGTACCGGAACAGGTTCGCTCGCAACGATAGGAATCGTGCGAAATTGGGCGTTGCGAAGACGGTCCGGCAAGGCGCCGCTGTACAAACTTCTCGAGGGTCGAAGGGCACCAGTTCGTCTGTGCGCGCCCGCTCGGGCCACCGGGTTGTTCGACGAACGTCCATCAGCCCAGTGCAGACCAGTGCCAGGTGTCTCGCGAGGCTCGAGGCTCGCAGTCTGGCATCGGGAGGACGAGGGTGAGACGATCCAAGTCGAGTCTCGTACACTTCCCCCGACATCACCTCAGTAGGCCCCACCGGGTAAAATGACTGCTCGCGCCGTGCGTGCGAGAATCAGTACGTCCCCGAATAGGCTCCAATTCTCCACGTAGTAAACATCCATCCTGATTCCGTCCACGACGGACAGGTCAGACCGCCCCGACACTTGCCACAACCCGGTCATGCCTGGCTTGACCAGCAGCCGGCGGTGGGCGTTGCGATCGTACTGTGCCACCTCGTTATCGATCTGCGGGCGCGGCCCCACGAGGCTCATCTCGCCGCGGAGCACGTTGAACAGTTGCGGCAACTCGTCGATCGAGTGCGCGCGGATGAACCGACCCACGGGTGTGACCCGCGGATCGTTCTTAGGCTTGTAGAACATCCCAACGCTCTCGATGCCCTCGAGCGCGAGAACCTCTGCGAGACGCTCGTGCGCCCCTGTGACCATCGACCGAAACTTGATCATCCGGAAGTGGCGTCCGTCGCGGCCCACTCGCTCCTGGGAGTAGAACACTGGGCCGCGACTTGTGGTCTTGACCGCGATGGCGACGGCTATGAGGATAGGCGACAAGACGATCGTGACGCAGACCGCACCCACCCAGTCAAACGCCGACTTCGCGACGAACTTCATGCCGGCGAAGCGTGGCTCGTCGACGTACATGAGTGGTAAGCCATTGACTGGCCGCATGAGGACGCGCGGACCCGCAATGTCGGTCAGGGCGACTGCGAGTGCGAGATCGATCCCGGTACCCTCGAGGTCCCAGCCAAGCCGCCGCACGGCTTCCGCGGTGATAACGTCGGAGCCCGCCACCGCCACGGCGTCGGCGCCGATGCGGAGTGCGATCTCGGCGGCGTCCTCGATCGGGCCAACGATGGCCACGCCTCCAACCGTCTCGGTCAGGTCGACCTCTCCGCTCGGCACACACACGCCGACGACGCCGTAACCGGCGCGGGGGTTCCGGTGGAATGTCTCGATGAGCCCGAGAGCCTTCCCGCGGTGGCCGATGACCAAGATCCCCGACTTGTAGTCTCCGTCCATCCGCCGGCCGTGCAGCCACTGCCGCCACCAGAACCTCTCGAGCAGAAGCAGTGCCAGACCGAGCGGCGCGGCGATGGCGATGAAGCCGCGGCCGATCTGCATCTGCATCAGGTAGGCGACGATCGCTACTCCGGCGAAGAGACGCCAGGTGAGCCCGAACACCCGGGCGTATTCTTCCGGTCCAGTGCCAACAAGACGACGGTCACGGCTGTGACCGCCTGCGAGTATCGCGAGCCAGGCTGCCATCAGCACCACGGAGACCGCGAGGTAGCTTGGCGAGAACCTTCCCGAGACCCGCGGGAAGCCGTCGACGTCAAACCTCACGACGTAGGCGACCGACACGGCGACAGCGACGGCGACGGCGTCCGAGAGCCACAGCCGACGCGCGTAGCGCGCGGCCCAGCCAGACGTCGTAGCTACGCCCACCCGCTTGGCCGCCACGGGATCGCGCGCGAACGCGCGCGCCGCATCGATTCTCACAGTCATACCAGGCCCCCCCGGGATCACGCTGCCATCAATTGATGGAACGGGCAGTGCTGGCCATACGCTACGCCCGTCGGCATCCGTAACACGAGACGTCGTCTGACAGTCCCTAGCCGTCACCAGCACGCGCCGTGCGCGCGATCCCGATTCTAACGGGCATATCGCCGAGAACGAGAAGTGGCCGGTGACGACCCGCCGGGAATCGCAGACGCGGCTCCGTAAACAACCCTGGCCACCAGAACGTGAGAGAATCGCGAATCATCGATGGGCCGCTGCGGCGGGGAAGCAGGGAGCGGCATCGTGGAGCTTCAGGACTATCTGGTCATTCTGCGCAAGCGGTGGGTCTCGATCCTCATCCTCACCGTTCTCGCGGTGGGAGCAGCAGTCGGGGCCTCGCTCCTGATGACACCGACTTATGTGGCGACCACCCAGGTGTACGTCTCCGTCCAGGGCGGTACGTCTACGGCCGACATGCTGCAAGGCTCGAACTTCACGCAGCAGCAGGTCACGTCCTACGCGCAGCTCGTGACGAGCCCGCTGGTCCTCAACCCGGTGATCGCCACGACCGGGCTCGACATGCGCGCTGAGACGCTCGCGACCCAGGTCACCGCGAGCTCGCCGGTCAACACCTCGCTCATCGACATCTCTGTCAGCGACACCAACCCGGCGATCGCGGCAGCGCTCGCCCAGGCGATCTCCGCGAAGTTCACCCAGGTCATCGCCGCACTCGAGACCCCGGCGAGCGGGGGACCCTCGACCGTCAAGGTTTCGATCGTGCGCGACGCCGTCGCGCCCGAGAAGCCGGCCTCACCGAACCTCAAGCTGAATGTCGGCCTCGGGCTGTTGGTCGGGCTCGCGCTCGGCGTGGGGTTCGCGGTACTGCGCGCCGTTCTCGACACGCGCGTGCGCAACGAGTCCGACGTGGCCAAGGTGACGACCACCTCGGTCATCGGCTCTATCGGGTACGACCAGGACGCCCCCGCGCACCCGCTCATCGTGCAGACGGGCCCGCAGAGCCACCGGTCGGAGGCCTTCCGACGGCTGCGCACCAACCTGCAGTTTCTCGACATCGCCGATCGTCCGCAGTCCATCGTCGTGACCTCGTCACTGCCTGGCGAGGGCAAGTCGACCACCACAATCAACCTCGCGATCACACTCGCCGATGCCGGCAGCCGCGTCGCCCTGATCGACGCGGATCTTCGGCGGCCGTCGGTGGCCAAGTACATGGGTATCGAGGGCGGCGTCGGGCTAACGACCGTCCTCATCGGACGAGCCGCGGTCGAGGACGTCATCCAGCCCTGGGGCAACGGCTACCTCCACATCCTCCCGTCGGGACAGATCCCCCCGAACCCCAGCGAGCTGCTCGGTTCGCGGGCCATGGCTGCGCTCCTCGACAAGCTCACGCACACCTACGACATCGTGCTCTTGGACACCGCGCCGCTGCTGCCCGTCACCGATGCCGCGATCCTGTCGAAGCTCACCGGCGGTGCGCTGCTCGTGGTCAGTGCTGACCAGCTCCACCGCAATCAGCTGGCCGAGTCGATCGGGGCCCTCGAGACCGTCGATGCGCGGATCCTCGGCATCGTCGTCAACCGGCTGGCCCGCAAGCAGGGCGACCAGTACGCGTACTACGACTACGCCTCCCACTCCGAGGTGTCCGGATCGAGCGGCGCTCGCGGAACCAAGCAGAACCGCAAGAGCAAGAAGCCTGCCAAGCAGGAACGCCCAGCCCGCCCGACGAACGTGTCTGACGCACCACGCACTCCAACCGCCGGAGTGCCGAGCGAAGGACTTGCGGGCCTCTGGCCGCCGCTCAGCGGCGGGGAGCAGCCCGAGCGCGCGCGACGGAACTGACGCGCGACAGCAGCAAGACCAGGAACGGCCGCTGGCAGATGACATTGCCGGCGGCCGTTCCTGTTGCCCTCCCTCAGCTCCCGCGCCCGCCCGCGGCTCCCTTCAGACCGACGCATTCACGACACACAAGAAGAAGGGCCCCTCACGCCGCAGCGTGAAGGGCCCTTCTTCTCAGGATCGAGGAACTACGCCGGTGAGGAAGTCTTGCGACGCTTCGCGACGACAACCCCACCCGCACCGAGGACGAGCAGGCCACCCGCGCCCAGCAGGAGCGGCAGCGGGTCGGCGCCGGTCATCGCCAGCGTGGAGCCGGAAGCACTGGCGACAGCAGCAACCGTGACGGCCTGCGTGCTGAGAACCGCGCCCGAGGCCGTGTCCGTGGTGACCAGGGTGTACGTACCCGCCGAGGCGAGCGTCACCGTGAAGGTCGCGTCACCGGCGGCGTTCGTCACCTTGGCGAGGGACTTGGTGCCCGCGATCGTGATGGACGAGTCCGGGAGTGTCGCCGGGTTCGACGTGATCGTCAGGGTGACCGAGGTGTTGCCCGGGCCGTGGACGGTCACCGTGAAGGACTGCCCGATGGCGGGCGTCGAGTCGGAGACCGTGCCCTTGTTCGAGTAGTCGGTTGCGCCGTAGCCGAACGCGGCCGTCGGCACGATGGCCAAGGCCGCGGCAGCTGCCGCGATGAAAACTGTCCGTCGAATCATGCGAGTCTCCCCTGATCGATATCTGCGCCGCGCACGTATGTGAGTCGCGTCCCGCGCCCCACCCTAGCGGCTTTCACCCACAAGCAGAAGTGATCGTCGCAGGAAGAGCCCCGCGCGCGGTCGGCGTTGCCCGAATGACGGTATCGGCAGTTTGGCCCTTACCCGTGAGGATGTCCAGGGTCACCGTCTCGTTCCCGCCCGGTTTGAGGTCGATTGTCCGACCTTGCACGCTCAGTCCGTCCTGAATTTGCGCAAACGCGCCCGCACCGGACTTCACCCGGCTCGACTCGATGAGCCCACCGGTCGGTGCATAGATCAGGACATTCGTTCGGGTTTCACCCGGTGGGACCACGGCATTGCCGCCCGTGAGATACGGGGGGAGACCGGCGGCGTCGGCCGGAGCGGTCGAGGTGAGGGACACCTCGAGGTGCACCCGCTGCGACCCGTCCGGCAGGCACGCAGTCGCCATACCCGTCACCGCCAGGTCGAGGTAGTACCCCATCTTGGCCTCGGTCCCGTCGTTGAGGTACACCCCGATCACCGGGGACCGTCCGTCGGTACCGCGCAGCTGGCCGCTCAGGACCGTCCCGGCGAGCAACGCCTGCTCGTTCGCGTGCGCCGACCAGAGCATCACGCGCCCCTCGCGCGCCCCCTGGGCCAACGCATCGAGCACGGCCGACCCCTTGCCCTGTCCCGAGACGACCGCGCTGAACACCGCACCGGACGTCGCCGCGAAGAACCTGTCCTGCTGCGCGGGGTCCGCGATATCGCGATAGACGGTGTTGAGCAGCGTCGCGACCGCGTTCTCGCTCGTCAGGCTCGTCCCGTCGGGGAGCGCCACCGGACCGGTGGCACCCAGAACGAGGGCGAGAGCCCCCGGGTCGACGGAGAACACGCCGTCGATCGGGCCGCCGACCTTGCTCAACCAGATCGCTCGCGCGAGCGCGGCGCTGCGGGTGAAGTCCGGCGTGAACGTCACGTCCCGCATGTCCGTCCCGAGGAGCGGTCCGAACAGGGCGTCCTCCGCCGGTGTCAGCGGCAGCGCCGGCGTGGCGAGCCCGGCGAGCGAGCCACCCGAGCGCTCCTCGACGACGGTGACCGCGCCCTGGTCGGCGCGCAGGTGCAGCACCGATCCCGGGATGCCGCCCGTCGCGCGCGGCTCGGCGTTGTTCTGCACCAGGACGAGGTAGTTGCGCGGCCCGTCCGCCCCGAGCATCGGCGGGATGAGCTGGACGGCCCGGGCGGCCGTCGCGGTGGTCACCGCGACCTGGTTCACCTGCGATCGCAGCGCGTTGACCGGACCCGCCACCGCGGAGACGAGCGAATGCGTGTCGATGCCCTCGAGCTGACCGGCCGCCGCCTGGACGGCGTCGTTGGCTGCGGTCACCTCCGGCGCGGCCGCCACCAGGGGTGCGAGGTTCACCTTCCCGTGCACGGGCGCGAGCGTCGCGGGGTCCACGAGGGTCGTGGCCTTCATCAGGGACGGCAGCACGTGCGCCGCGAGGTCGTCGACGACGGTGCTCACCGTCTGCACCGCGCGCACGTCCGCGCCCGCCCACGGCACGAGGGCCGCTGCGCTCCACAGCGGCCCGTGGGTTCGCGCGTAGGCCGTGCGTGCGTGGGCCTGGAGGCCGACCAAGGTCGCGGAGGCGCCCGCGGAATCGCTCGCCTCTACCTGGGACTGCAGCGTGCGGACCTCGGCCTTGGCTGCGTCAGCGGCGTCCCGGGCGCGCAGCGCGTCGTACCCCAGCGAGGCGACCGCCGCGAGGACCAGGAGCGCGACGACACCACCGAGGAGGAACCAGCGACGGCGCCGTCCACGTGCACCGCGGCGATCGTCCGGGCTGCGCCGCCGGGTGGGGTCTGCCACGTGCCGCGGCACCACGCCCGACGGGTCGGGCTCCTCGAGCGGTTGTGACACGCAGCCCCCTCCGGCTCACGTCCGTGACCGTCCACAGCGCGGCCGTCGCCGCATTGCGCGGCCGTCGGCGATGCTACCCGGTCGTCCTGCGACCAGCCCGGGTCGCGGGCGGGTGCGGACGACCTCGCGACCGTGGACGGGGCCGCTGCCAGGGCAGCGCCACCGCACCCCGCTGTTCATCGACCCGCCGCGTGTCGGTTGCCGGGCCGCACCCGACCGTCTCGTAAACTCGGGCACAGCAAAGGCCCCTCGGAGTAAGCGTCCGAGGGGCCTTGCTGTGCTTCACCCCAGATCCGGTCGGGCCGCTCGTAGTGACTGCCTCGACGGGTTGCCCCACCTGGCCTGTCGACGAACGACCGTTCCTGACCCGGTGCCGCCATGACGGTGCGGCTCCGTGCCCTCCGAGCGGACGAGCCGCGCGTCGAGCACCTCGTGATGCACTGATCGGCCCGCACAGGAACCTGCGTCGTCACCCGCAGCTCGTCAGGTTGCCCTGCCGATTCGCCCTGCCGTTCTCCGATCGTCTCGGTGCAGATTTCCCTGTCGTGGAGCGGGTTTCCCTGCTCTCCGACCGGTTCCTCGTGCCCCGATACGAGAGGTCTAGTCCCCTTCCGGGGCGCCCGCAATGGGTTCTCGCAAGAGATTTTTCTGCACAGGTCCCTCACAGGTCCATCCACAGGCCGACCTGCGGAATCGCACATTACCCACAGGCCTGTGCACAGAAATTGTGGACAACGTGCGGGGCTCAGGCACCCACGTCGTGGGTGTGGTGCTCGACGTCGTGCAGGTAGTACTGGCCGAGGGTCCGCGCGGTGAAGACGGAGCCGTTCGAGCGACGGCCCTGCCGCCCCCACTGGTCCGCCTGAACGGCAGCGAAGCGGGCCGCAGTCGCCTCCGCCGCAGCGACCAGCTCCTCCGCCACCACGGCCGGGTCCTGGGCGTCGTAGCGGCCGCTCACGGCGGCGGCGTCCTGGTCCCAGTTCGCGAACGCCGGGTCGTCCTCGTCGAGGATCAGGGCGAGGCGCTCGCCGAAGATGCGGTGCACGTCCCGCACGTGGCACGCGTACTCGAGCACGGACCACGTGCCCGGCGCCGGGCGCACGCGCACGTCGTCGCGAGCCAGGGCGGCCTGCCACCGTGCGGCCGAGGCCAGGAGGGCCGGCGCGATCTCGGTCGCCGCGACGTCCGCCGCCACGAAGCCGCACTCGGCGCACGGGCGATCGAGCACCCAGGTCCAGTCCTTGGTGTCGGGGTCGGCGGGCGGCGGGGCGGGGGTGCTGGCGTCCGGCGCGGTGCTGTCAGGGATGCGGCCGTCGGGGTTCTGGTCGTCCATTCCGTCACTGTAGGGCGGGGATCACGATCAGCCGGCAAAAGCAAGGGACCTGCGGCCGGGTGACATGCTGACGGATGGTGTCAGACTGTCACCATGCCCAAGATCATCGGTGGTTCGCTGCATGAGCACCGCGAACAGACGCGACTGAAGCTGTTCAGCGCGCTCTCCACCCTGATGTCCGACCGTGGCTTCGACGCGATCACCCTCGCCGACATCGCCGCCGCTGCGGGCGTGGGCAGGACCGCCGTCTACAACCACTTCCCGGACAAGGAGTCGCTGCTCCTCGGGTTCATCACGCACGAGACCAACCTGTACGTCGCGACCATCGAAGCAGCGATCAACGAGGTCGCCGACCCCACCGACCAGCTGCGCACGTACGTCCGTCAGCAGATCGACCTGCGGCGCGTGTACCAGCTCGCCCCCGGTCCCGACCTTCGCTCGGTGCTCTCCCGCGGGACCCGGCAGCGGATGCGCGACCACGTCACCGCCGTCGAGAAGATCCTCCGCCACGTGCTGGCCGCCGGCATCGAGGCCGGCGCGTTCCCGGTGCAGGACCTCGACACCACCGTGCCGCTCGTCAACGCCTGCCTCTCCGGCCGCGGCGTGCCCAACGACGGTCCCGAGCGCGAGCAGGCGATCCTCGCCACCGAGACGTTCGTGCTGCGCGCCGTGGGAGCCGACCTGGACCCGACGCCGCACGGGCCGCACGACGACGCGGAGCTCGTCTCGGCCCG
>MLJW01000422.1_pt1 | contig 19536 bp, 21 predicted proteins | sample 888231 | NCBI WGS metagenome assembly MLJW01 (sample SAMN05788063, study PRJNA343431) | mine drainage metagenome | isolation source: sample collected from the inflow into an acid mine drainage treatment plant... | place: Germany: Lusatia, lignite mining district
GCCCTGCACCGCCTTGCAGCCCTTGTCGCGCAGGAAATTCAGCTGCTCCGTTGTTTCCACGCCTTCTGCAATCACTCGCATGCCCAGGGTATGGGCCATGACGATGATGGTTTCCACAATCGTGGCATCGTTGGCATCGGCGATGATGTCGAGCACGAAAGAGCGGTCGATCTTCAGTACGTCGATGGGGAAGCGCTTCAGGTAGCTGAGCGATGAATAGCCGGTGCCGAAATCGTCCATCGAGATCTGCACGCCCAGCGCCTTGAGCTGACGCAGGGTATCGAGCACGCCCTGGGTGTCCTGCATGGTGATGCTTTCGGTGATTTCCAGATCCAGCGCATGCGCCGGCAACCCGCTCGCCGCCAGCGCCGCCTGTACCACTTCGACCAGATTGCTGCTGCCGAACTGGCGGGCGGAAAGATTGACCGCCACGGTCAATTCCGGAAACCCTTGCTCATGCCAGGTTTTGCACTGAAGACAGGCGGTGCGTATCACCCAGGCGCCGATTTCGACGATGAGGCCGACTTCTTCCGCCAGCGGAACAAACTTTCCCGGCGGCAGCAATCCCAGTTCGGGATGATGCCAGCGCAACAGGGCCTCCATGCCCTCGATGCGCCCGTTCACGGTATTCATTTGCGGCTGGTAGTAGATGACCAGCTCGTCGCGCTCTAGTGCCCGGCGCAAACTGCTTTCCAGCCTCAGGCGGTCGCTTGCCTGCTCGTTCAGGGCGGACGAGTACAGGCAGAAGCCGTTGCGCCCCGCTGCCTTTGCCAGGTACATGGCGGCATCGGCGTTTTTCAGCAGAGCGCCGGCGTCGATGCCGTCATCGGGGTGAATGCTGATGCCGATGCTGATGCCGACATAGACATCCTGTTCCTCCAGGTGAAATGGCGCACTGAGGCTGCGGATGATCTTGTCCGCCAGCACCTGCACGCCGCGCACGGCCTCTTCGCCAGGCGCCAGCTGAGGCAGCAGCAGGGTGAATTCGTCTCCGCCCATGCGCGACAGGGTGTCTTCCTCGCGCAGGATGGCTGAAATGCGTTCCGCCACCATCTTGAGCAGCGCGTCCCCTGCCGTATGCCCGAGGCTGTCGTTGACCTTCTTGAAGTTGTCGAGGTCGAGGAACAGGACGGCCAGACGCTGGCGGTTGCGCCGGGCGGCGGCGATCGCCAGTTGCAGGCGGTCGTTGAACAGCATGCGATTGGGCAGGCCGGTCAGGGTGTCGTGGTACGCCATGTGGCGGATATGATGATGGGCCCGACGCATTTCGAGCAGCTGCCGCACGCGCTGGCACAGGATGGGAATGTTCAGCGGCTTGGTGATGAAATCCGCCGCACCGCACTGAAAGGACCGCCGCACCGAAACATCGTCGTTCAGCCCGGTGATCATCACCACCTGCGGCCGCCGGGATTCTTCCTGCTGTTGCAGCATGACGCAGGCATCGAATCCGTCCATGCCCGGCATCATGCAGTCCATCAGGACAATGTCCGGTTGCAGCGTTTCGCACATGGAGACGGCCTGGGCGCCATTGACGGCCTCCTCGACCTGGTAGCCTTCCTCTTCCATTGCACGACGCAGCATCAGGCGCATGGTCAGGTCGTCTTCCACCACCAGTATCAGGGCGAGGTTCAGGCCCCTGCGCGGAACGGACTTCGGCACTGATTGCGGTATGCCTTGCAGCTCCCGGCTGGAACGCTGGAATTCTTCCAGCAGCAGGTCGATATCGGCGGCTTCGAAGGTCGAGTCGCCGGAACGCAGGCGCATTTCGATGCTGCGCGCCATCTCGCCCAGCCGGACAAGTCCGAGCTGAAGGCTGCTGGACTTGAGGATATGGGCGCAACTGCGAACTTCGTCGAGATCCCGGGCGGCGAAGGCGCGAACCAGGTTGTCCAGCACGGTCGGCGTGCTGTCGAGATAGCTGTCGACGATTTCGCCGACGAAATCGCCGATTTCATCGCGCAGTTTTTCCAGCACCTCGCCGTCGAAACTGCCCTTGGTCTCGGGGGGATTGCCATGAGAGCTGCGCAGGCCATGCGGAACATGCCATTTGACCAGCATTTGCTGCAGCTCATCGATCCGCACCGGCTTGGAGAGGTAATCATCCATACCGGCCGCCAGGCATCGATCATCGTCGCCCTGCACTGCGTTGGCGGTCATGGCGACGATCGCGGAACGCGATCGCCCTTCATGCTGTTCCTGCTGGCGGATTCTGGCGGTGGCCTCGAAACCGTCCATTTCTGGCATCTGGCAATCCATCAGCACCAGGGAAAACTCCTCCTGCTGCAGCATTTCAAGAGCTTCGCGGCCATTGGCCGCCAGCCGCACCAGATAGCCCAGGCGCTCCAGCTGGCGCAGCGCCACATTTTGGTTGACCGGATTGTCCTCCACCAGCAGCACCGGCTTGATGCCGGGTAGCAGCACCTGGTCGTTGCTGGGCTGGTCGACATGCCAGCTCTCGGGAACGGCTTCCGAGCCGGATTCGTGCATCTCGGGTGCATTGCCGCGCAAGATGCGGCACAGACCATCGAACAGATCCGCCCGTCGCACCGGCTTGTTGAAGTAGGCCCTGAAGCCCGAGTTCATGGCGCGGCTGCCCTGGCCGATCTCGTCGGATGCGGTGAGCATCACCAGGCGGTTCGTCGCCAGCGTTGGATCGTTGCGGATTGTCTGTGCCAGGGTAAAGCCGTCCATGCCTGGCATGGCCAGATCGACCAGCACCAGATCGAAGGGCCTGCCCTGATCGGCCGCCCTGCGCAGCAGTGCCAGGGCCTCCGTCCCGCCGTCCGCCTGAATGCACGCGGCTCCCCATGACTGCAAATAGTGCTGCAATACCTCGCGATTGACCTTGCTGTCGTCCACCACCAGCACCCGCGCGCCGGTCAGCTCGTCACAGGTCGGCCGCGTCGTCTGGCGCCTGGCTGCGGCAGCGTTCCTGAGGGGAAGCGTGAACCAGAATCTGGAGCCGACCCCCTGCGTGCTTTCCAGCAGGATCTCGCCCCCCATCAGCTCCACCAGGCGCTTGCTGATCGAAAGTCCGAGGCCGGTGCCGCCGTAGCGGCGCGTGGTCGAACTGTCCACCTGAGTGAACGGATGGAACAGTTGCGTCGCCTGCTCCGGCGAGATGCCGATGCCGGAATCGCTGACACTGAAACGCAGCATGGTTGTCGATTCGAGCGCGGAATCTACCGCGACATCGATCAGAACGTCGCCTGCATGGGTGAACTTGACCGCATTGCCGGCCAGGTTGAGCAGCACTTGGCGCAAACGGCCGGGGTCGCCGCGCAGCATGTCGGGCACGGCGGTGTCGATGCGCGTCATCAACGCCAGGTTCTTCCGCCTGGCCTTGGGGGCCAGAAGCTCGGCCACGCTTTCGACCACGTCGGCCAGGGCGAAGTCTTCTTCCTCGATGCTCATGCGCCCGGCTTCGATCTTGGAAAAATCGAGAATGTCGTTGATGATGTGCAGCAGGGAATTGGCCGATTCCATGATGGTATGGACCTGCGGGCGCTGCTGTCGGTCGAGGGGCGAATCGAGCAGCAGCTCGGCCATGCCCAGCACGCCGTTCATCGGCGTGCGGATTTCGTGGCTCATGGTGGCGATGAATTCCGACTTCATGCGCGAGGCTTCCAGTGCGGCATCCCGCGCCTGCGCCAGTTCCTCCTTGTCACGCTTGCGCTGGGTGATGTCGGTGCGGATCGCGACGTACTGGTAGGGTTTTCCCCTGCCGTCCAGGAACGGCACGATGGTGGTATCGACCCAGTAGTATTCGCCCTGTTTGTCGCGGTTCCTGATCTCGCCTTTCCACACATTTCCCTGCGCAATGGTGCGCCACATGTCGAGAAAGAATTCCGGCGCATGGTGGCCGGATTTGAGAATGCGGTGGTTCTGCCCGAGCAGCTCTTCACGGCTGTATCCGCTGATCTCGCAGAATTTGTCGTTGACGTAGGTGATCTTGCCGGTCTGGTCGGTGATGGCGACGATGGAATGCAGATTGAGTGCGAACTGCTGATTCTCGAGCAGATGATCCGCCTTCTGCAGTGCCTCCAGATAGCCCCGCAGCTGTTGTTCCTGCTGCAGGACATGGGCGCCCTGATCGAGTTCTTCCTGCTGCCGCGCGCGCTGTATGGCCATCGCCAGCAGCCTGGCCACGCCGGAGACGAAATCGACTTCCTCGGCGGTGAACTTCCGCCGCCTGGTGCTATGCGCCCCGAGTATGCCGAAGGGATTGTCCCCGTTGCCGATGATGACGCTGATTCCGCTTCTTATCTGGTGATCGGACAGCAGGCTCGGGCCATGGAAGCGGGTGTCCAGGAACAGGTCCTCGACCACCACCGGTTCGCCGGCCCGCAGCGTGAACGTTGCCTGCGAATTCGATTCGGCATCCAGGGTGGCGACCCCGACCAGTTCCGGCTCCAGGCCGGTTCCGGCGCGCAACAGGAATTCCTTGCCATCCGGCAGCAGCTCGAGGATTTTCGTCATTTCCGCGTCGAGCGCCTGGGCGACTTTCTCGACCGTGGCCGTGAACAGCTGCTCCAGCGTCCGGTTGTGATCCAGCGCACCCCAGGTAAGTTCGAGCAGTGCGTCTGGAAGACCCATGCCGGTGCGGCGGTGTTTTGCTTCTTGCGTGCGCCCGGTCAATACGTCAAACGTGCCGACAAGGCCGATCACGGCATTGCGTTCGACCAATGGCGCGTAACTCAGCTCGACCGGAACGGGCTGGCCGTCATGGGGCGTGAACGAGAACTCGCCGTGACAGGGCATGCGTTCGCGCTTGGCTTGATTGCATGGCTGGCAGGTTTCGGCACTGGAGGGATTGCCATCGCCGTCCCGGCAATCCACCAGGGTGCACAGCTTCCGGCCGACAATTTCATCCGTCTGTCGGCCCAGAAACGTTTCCATTGCCGGATTGGCCAGAATGACCACCATGGCGGGATCGGTGAGTACCGTCGGCTGATGCAGCGCATCGACGGCCTTTGCCCACATGGATGCCGCCCGTTTCGCAACCATCGTCCTGCTCCCCCCGTCCATGAGTCGTAACGACAAGTCTTATGGATACCCATTCTCCACACATTTTGACGCGTGTAAACAACCGTGCACCATTTAGGTGAATTATATCGATCCCCTTGTGCTGCGACAGGCGCTAGAATTGTCGGGATGATTGAATGCGGGCCGGGCATGGAGCCGGCGGCCATACCAGGAGAGTGACGATGCGGACAGGAGCGGACCAGGCCGCGGATCTCGAATACCAGCAACGCCGGGATGCGATGGTGGAGGAAATCGTCGAGATGGCGGAAGAGGTCGCACCTGCCTGCGGCGGGATGCACTTGTCCCCCGGGGTGCTGGACGCCATGTCGCGCGTGCCGCGCCACCGTTTCGTGCCGGAAGACGAGCGTCCTTATGCGTACCAGAATCGCCCGCTTGCCATCGGCCACAACCAGACGATTTCCCAGCCCTACATCGTGGCATTGATGACCGACCTGCTGGCGCTCGAACCGGGCGATCGGGTGCTGGAAGTGGGCACCGGGTCCGGTTATCAGACGGCGGTGCTGGCGGAGCTCGGCACGGAAGTGTATTCGATCGAAATTGTCGAGCCGATTGCGCGGAATGCGGCCGGGTTGCTGCAGGCGCTGGGTTATGGACGCGTGCAGACCAAGGTGGGGGACGGCTACCAGGGCTGGCCGGAACATGCGCCGTACGACGGCGTGATGGTGACCGCCGGTGCCAGTCACGTGCCGCAGCCGTTGCTCGACCAGCTCAGGCCGGGCGGGCGCATGGTGATCCCGGTGGGCGAGGCATTCGATGTGCAGGAACTGCTCCTGATCACCAAGGACGAAGCCGGCCATGCGCACCGCCGGCAAGTGATCCCGGTGCGATTCGTGCCCTTGACCGGCGGACATTGAGGTGCGAGGAAAATGATTGGGAGTTCGCCGCAGCCATGCCCGTCGCTGGCATGCAGCATTGATCTTCCGCCGGCTTACCGCGCGCGGGATATCCTCGCGTTCCACGGCCGCGACGCCCAGGCCGTCGCCGAGAGGGTCGATGGCAACATGCTCCGCAAGGGGCTGGCATGGCGGGGGCAACCGGCCTGTCTCACGATCCGGTTTGATGCGCTGCGTGCCGATGCCATGCTGTCCGTCGATGGAGCAGTCGGCGCGGGCGATGCGGACGCACTGGGCATGCTGCTCCATCGCTTGCTGGGATTGGCGCAGGGGATAGAGGAATTCGAGCGGCGCTACCGCAACCATGCGCAACTGGGGCCGTTGATCGCCAGCCAGTCCGGGTTGCGGGTGCCGGTTTCGGCCAGCCCGTTCGAGGCGATCACCTGGGCGGTCACTGGCCAGCAGATCAGCGTTGGCGCGGCAGTCTCGATGCGGCGCAAGCTGATCCAGGTTTGCGGCCTGAAGCACTCGGGCGGGCTGGCCTGCTACCCCGATGCCGGCCGGGTGGCGGGGTTGAGCATGGAAAGTCTGCGTCAGGCCGGATTTTCGCAGAGCAAGTCACAGACCCTGCTCACGCTGGGACGCATGGTCAGCGATGGGCAGTTGCCGCTCGAATCGTGGACGGGCGGCGCGCTTCCGGTGGAGGAGATCCGGCAGCAGTTGCTGTGCATCCGCGGCATCGGTCCGTGGACCGTCAATTACGCATTGCTGCGCGGCTTCGGTTGGCTGGATGGCTCGCTGCACGGCGACGCGGCGGTCCGGCGCGGTCTGCAGGCGCTGCTGCAAAGTACGGAAAAAGTCACCGAGATTGAGGCGCAGCGATGGCTCGCCGGGTTCTCCCCATGGCGCGCCCTGGTGGCGGCGCACTTGTGGGCCTCGAACGCCTGACCTGCGGTTCGGTTCGGTGTTCGGGCGCCGGCGTCACAGTCCGAGTTCGGAAAGCGTGGGGTGGTCGTCGGGACGGCGGCCTTCGGGCCAGTGGAATTTCCGCTCGGATTCGCGAATCGGCAGGTCGTTTATGCTGGCGATGCGCCGCTGCATGAAGCCGATGTGGTCGAACTCCCAGTTTTCATTGCCATAGGAGCGGAACCACTGACCGGAGTCGTCATGCCACTCGTAGGCGAAGCGGACGGCGATTCGGTTGCCATGAAACGCCCAGAGTTCCTTGATCAGCCGGTAATCGAGTTCCCTGACCCATTTCCGGGTGAGGAACTGGACGATGGCTGCGCGGCCGGACAGGAAATCGGCGCGGTTGCGCCAGATGCTGTCCTCGGTATAGGCGAGCGAGACCTGTTCAGGATTGCGGGTGTTCCATGCGTCTTCCGCCAGGCGGACTTTGCGGGTTGCGGTTTCGGCATCGAATGGTGGAAAGGGCGGTCTTGGCTGGTCGGGTGTGCTCATGTCGGTTTCATTCGTCAATGGAGAAGAGGGATGGAACGCCAGGCATCAGGTCCCGCCGCCGGAAGTTGGCCCGTCGGGGATGTTCATGCCACGTTCCCTGGCGCGTTCCTTCATGAACTTGTGATGTTCCTTGCGGATTTTTTCGCGCTCCTCGGCGGTTTTCGCCGCACGCATTCTGGCGCGGTGTTCGGCATGTTCCTGTGGCGTAGCCAACGGCCCGTCATGAGCCTGCCCCTGCGTTGGGTTCTGTGCCGGAGCCTGGTCGGCTGCCAGCGCGGTCCCGCCGGACAGGGCGAGTGCGGTTGCGATTACAGCTGATTTCAACATTGTAGTTTCCTTGGCAAGAGGGGATTTGCAATTCCGGGGTTCGCTTGCTTGAAAATACGCTTCTGGCGGGCGGGGCATCCTGGCATTATTTCATCCCTGACTTCAGCTTGATGTGCTCGCCCGCCACCATGAAATTGCCGTGTCCCAGATGGTGAATCGTCCGCGGATTCTTCACCGCCGGGTCGATCCATGCCTTGACGACTTCAATGACAAACAGACCATACCGCGTCACCATGTCCGTGTCGACCACCCGGCATTCGAGATTTGCATAGCACTCTTCGATCAGGGGCGCGCCGACCCGCAGCGCCGGCTTCGCCGTGAGGCGGAATTTTTCGAACTTGTCCGTTTCCGCCCCCGACGTATTGCCGCAACCGACGACTTTTTCAGCGATCTCGACGGTGGGGATGTTGATGACACATTCCAGGCTCTCCATCAGTCGGTCGAAGGAATAGTTGCGATTGCTGACGATGCAGCCGATCAGCGGCGGTTCGAACTCGATCATGGTATGCCAGGACAGGGTCATGATGTTCGGGCGCCGATTGCCGGCGGTCGTCAGCAGGACGACCGGCCCCGGTTCGAGCAGGCCATAGACCCTGGACAGGGGAAAGGATTTCCTGGCCATGCCGGTGCTAGTTTTCCACTGCGTCTGACATCGATTATGCGGCCTCGGTAGACTGGCGGGCCCGGGGGCGGCGCGATGCTGCGCTCCCGGTTAGCGCAATGTTAGAGCCTGATGCAGCCGCAAGGCAAGACGTATTGCGGGGCGGGTAAATTCCCTGCCGGCCAACTCGGCCTAAAGCGCCTCATCGGGCGCGCGCCAGCGGTACAGCGCATTGGGCAGGAAGGTCAGCAGGATCAGGATCCCCGCCAGGCTCAGGTAAATCCAGCGCATGGAATAGCCTGTCACGAAGCTGGCAGCCGGTTTCTGGTCTTGTACGTAGGCGTAGAATTCCGGGCTGTCCCGGCCTTCGATGTATTTGCCCTTGATTTCTTTCGCCAGCGATTTGAGATAGTCGTCGGAGAGCTGCGTCAGGTAGCGGTCGAATTCTGCATAAGCCACCTGCGGGTCGGGTTCGTCCTTGCCGGGGTCGCTGTAGGAAACGCCGACGGCGCCGGCCGAATTCTCCTTTGCATCGGACGACCAGAAGCCCACCCATTTGTTGCTCGAGTTGTACCTCGGGATCGGCACCGGCTGGTGCCCGCCGATGCCGACGAACACCACGTTCTTGCCGATCTGGACGCCGCTGAGGTCGAGCTTGTTGATGGCATTGACCTTCGGCGCTTCATCGCCATCGGTAAAGAACAGCATCTGGGCTGGTGTATTCAACGAATCGAACACGCTGGCCGCCGCTTTCACGCCAAAGCTCAAACGGCTGTTGCCGCGCCAGGCCATGCGCCACTCCAGGTGCTCTATCGTATCGGTAATGACATCGTAGTTGGCGCAGACTTCCAGCGGCATGAACAGCAGGGCCACGTTCTCGGCGGCAAACACGCCGACGCTGATGTAGGTGCCGCAGGGAGAGGTTTCCACGACTTTTTCCATCAAATGCCGGGTATAGCTCATGCGGCTGACATTCTGGTTGTTCAGTTTCACGTCTTCGGCGTTCATGCTCTGGGACACATCCGCCAGCAGCAGGTAATTGTGTACCTCCTGCCTCAGCTGGATCTGCGGCTTGACGATGGCCAGCAACAGCAGGAGGACGGCCGCAGCGTACAGCGCCGTTTCGTGGTTTTCCTTCAGTAACGAAAGCAGGTTCTTCATGGCAGACCGATCGGCAGGTTGCTCAGCTCCATCCCGGACTGCTCCTTTTGCGCATTCTTCATGTTGGGCGGCATCACGGAATGCAGCAGGCTGAGGTTGAATTTGGCCGCGCGCGAGGCCGGGTCCAGCCGCAAGGATTGCTCGTATGCCAGCCTGGCCTGGGAGAACGCATATTTCGCTTCGTCCTTCAGCGAGCCGTCGTCATTGACTCTACGCTGCAGGCCGGATAGAAACAGGTTGTTGCCGATATTGAACTGGATCCTGGCCTGTTCGCGGGTCGAGGGCAGGGTCTCCAGCAGCTGGCCATAGGTCTGCACGGCGTGCTTGTAGTCCTGCCGTGCCCCCTGGTCATACGCCGCAGCGAATTTGTTCTGGTAAGGGTAGGCCTCGTCCGCAGTCAGCTGTCCGGCCAGAAGCGCCTGGTTCAACCGGTCTATCTTCCAGCACTGATAAGCCTCGAACACCGAGCCGGTGGCGCCTGCCAGAAGCAGCAATCCGAAGATGATGTTTTTCCGTTTCATGCGGTTTCCCATGAATGTACTCTCAGATTCTTGACGATTAATATGATCACGCTCAACGCCAGCGCAAGAACGATGAGATCTCGCGTGTAGTCGTGTCCGGGGACGCTTACGGCATACTGGATGATGTTTCTCTCCCTGGAGTCGATGTCCTGCAATGCCGACTGCAAGGCGGTTGGATTGTCGGCCTCGTAGGCTTTGTATTTGATCCTGAGGGAGTGGAAATACTGGTCCAGCTCGATCGAAGGCGGCATGTTGTCCACGGGATAAGTCTGCCCCTTGGTGAAAATGCTGATGTCGTCAGGTTCGCGCAGCACGATCCAGTACAGGTTCAGTTTCTTGAGCGCCAGCTGCTCGGCTATTTTCTGCTTGACGCGCGGACTGATCTTGCCGGCGCCATCCGAGAGCAGGATGATGGCGCGCGAGCCCGAGCTCTGGATGTGGTCGAACAGGGAGATGGCTTCGGTGATCCCCGCCCCGATGTTGGTCTGGTTGATTCCGGAGCTGGTGGCGGCATTGATCGCCGAATAGATGGCATCGCGGTTGGACGTTATTTTGACCCCGTACAGCGCCGAATTGGTGAACGCCACAACGCCCATCATGTCGTCCGGGCGCGAGTGGATGAACTGCGTGATCAGCCGCCGCGCCGCAGCCGACTTGACCTCGGCCGCGCGACCGCTGGCTGAATTGCCGGCGAAAGGGTCTTCCATGCTCACGCTGCGGTCGATCACGAAAACTGTCTGCGCGCCTTTGCCGACCTTCTGGATTCTCCGGTCGGGGCCTTGCGGAGACGCCAGTGCCAAAACGATGCTGGCCAGCAGCAGGGCCGTGACCGTCTTCACTGCCAGGTTGGCGATATCCGACAGCCTGTCTGCCGGCATGATTTCCAGCCAGGAATACATCTGCCCCTGATGGCTTTTGAGCCAGAACGGGATCAGCGTCAGCGGCAGCAGCAGGAGCGCCCATGGGTGCAGCAGCGTCATGAGGCACCCCGCTCGCAATCCCGCAGGCGCTTGCTGAGCACGATCAGGTCGTCGATCAGGGCCTCGCCGTCGCCGTTCTGGCCGGCAAACAAGGCCTTCCCCGAGCGTTCGAAGAAGGATGCGATATCGGCTCTCGCCCCGGAGAATTCGGGATGGGCGGCGACGAACGACGCGATATCCCCGGCGAACAGGGTGGCGCCGTAGGTTTTGTTGAAGGCCTGGTGCATGCAGAACAGCGCTTGCGTCTTTTGCGTCTTGTTTTTCCGGAGCACCCTGAGCTCCCGGTGCGCCTGGGCAAACGCCCCGTTCATGAACGGCAGCCAGCGTCCGTCGGCATTGACGTAGATGAGCCCGAACAGCCCGATGATGGCGAGCCCAAGAAAGGCCGCCAGCCGGACCTGATCCTGGCTGGAATCAACGAGCGCAGGTTTGAATTGCGGCTGAAGACTGTCTTTTGCAGTTCTGATGTTCGCTGCGACGAGCGGGGAGAACCAGAAGCGCCACACCGGAATCTGGATAAACGGGGCCCTGGGGCCGCCCGTCAGGGCGATGCTCTCGGCCGGCAATTGCAGCACCACCGGGGCGGGGGCGTTGGCAAAGACCTGGTAGCGCAGCTCGATCGTGTAGAGGGTGTGGTTTTTCTGCTGCTCGGTATGGATGGCCATGTCCGCCAGTTCGATCCCGTTCTGACTCGATCCCTTCACGGGCAGGGCATTCTTCGAGATCTGATAGGGTGGCGATACCTCGATCTCGATCCTGCGGCTCAGCACGTCGCCGATGTGGATGCCGATGCTCTGCTGCGGGTTGGTGATGCGCAGGACTCTTGCGTCTGGTGCTTGTGCGGCCGCGGCGGAGGCGGCAAGCGCCAGGCTGCCCAATGCGATGCATTTCAGGAGGATGTTTTTCATGGGTTCATGTACTGTTCAAAATAATGTGACATTGATTCGGGGTCGAACTTGCCGCTCAGGTAGATCGCCTGGATTTCAAAGCGGGTGAACAGATCCTCGAGCCGCTGGCGTCTCGCCGCGAAGGCCGCCTCGAACTGCGACCTGAGCGCATCGCGGAAGAATATCGTCCGGTTCAGGCCGGTCTCGGGGTCGATCATGTTGCCAAAACCGAATCTCGGCAGCTTCTTGTATTCCTGTTCGTCCCACAGCACGACGGGGACTACATGGTGCATGGACATCATGTTGAGCGCCTGCTCGATCTGTTCGGCTGGCATGTGGAAGTCCGAAATCCAGAACGCCAGCCCCTTGTGCATGCTCAGGTATTGCGGCACCTCCAGTATCCCGTCGGAGCCGACCCGCATTTTCCGATAGCTGCCCAGCTGGTCGATGACCTCGAATGCCTGGTGCACCTGGTGGCTCAGCGGCAGGGTCAGGTCTTCGATCACGTGCTGGTTGTAGCCGATGAAGCTGAATACGTCGCCGGCTTCAAACGCCGAATAGGCGATGGAGGCGGCGATTTCCATCGCCCGGTCCAGCTTGCGCTGCCGCCCCCTGAACTGCATCGAGCTGGACAGGTCGCATATCGCGAAGATGGGCGTGGTGTTGTCCTGGTTGAACAGCCTGACCTGCACCTGCTCATAGGGGTCGCGGAGACTCTGCCGCAGATCCATGCGCCTGGCGTCCGGGTAGTCCACCAGCGGGACATTGCCGCGGTATTCGAAGCCGAGCCCGCGCTGCGATCCCCGATGACCGCCGAAGTGCACGCTGCTGGACTTCCAGGGGATCTGGTAGTTAAACAGCCTGGCGTAGGATGGGATCATGCCGTCAGGCTTTCGCCGGAACGGCAACCGAGCTCAGGATGGCCGATGTCAGTTCGCGCGCCAGCACTGTCCTGCGGTTTTCGTACATGGAGTGGAATACCAGGCGGTGGGCAATCAGCTCGTGGAACACTGCATGGATATCCTCCGGGTACAGGCTGTCGCGGTTCATCAGCCAGGCATGGACCCGGGCCGCCTTCAGCAGCATGCCCATGCCGCGCGGGCTGGCGCCGGTGTGGATCAGCCGGTTGACATCGACGCTGTCCAGCCTGATGCCGAATCTGCCCGGGTTCTGGGTGGCTTCCCACAGGTCCAGCGCATATTCCTCGATCGCGTCGCTCGACCGGATATGGTTCTGCACCATGTCGGAAAAGCCGTTGAGCTGGTCGAACTGCAGAATGTTGGCTTCCACCTGTTGCGTGAGGCTTTCTGCATGCTGGTATTTGACGTCGAACATGAGTGATTTTCTCAGCTCGCGATCGCTGGGGATGTCGATCGGAATTTCCATCATGAAACGGTCGCGTGCGGCGGATGGAATCTCGAAGGTTTCATTCTTTTCGACCTGGTTGCGGTCGGCGAAAACCACCATGTGCGGCAACCGGTATTCCTTCTTGAAGGCATACAGATGGCGCTCGGCCATGACGCGCAGCATGAGGGCATGGACCTGGGGTCTGGCCCGGTTGATCTCGTTGAAAAAGAATACCGACAGGTTCTCGCCGGCCCGCAGCAACGGTCCCTCGTCGATCTGGGGACGGCCGTCGGGGCCCAGGAAGGTGTGATATACGAGGTCGTTCGGCATCAGGTCCACCGTGCCTTCGATGCGCTCATAGGCGCCGCCTATCGCGCGGGTAATGGATTGCAGCAAGGTCGTCTTGCCGACCCCGACGCCGCCTTCCAGCAGCACGTGACCGCGCGCAAAGATGGCGATGTTCATCAGCCGGATCGCCTTGTCCTGGCCCACGATGACTTTCTGTACTTCGTTTTCCAGCTTCAAGGCATGGCTGCGCCAGTCAGAAAGTTGGTTGTCGACCTCTGTAGTGTCCATATTTTCCTCGTGAAATTTCTATTCGGGCTGAATTCGTTAAGGCAAAAGCAAATTCGTTCTGGACGGCCAGCAGACTCGCAGAATTGAATTCATTTTGTGCGCGCAAATGGATAATACATACTGGTCTGTATATATGCAACCGTGACGCAGTAAATTTTCATGGATTCTCGGTTCAAGGCACCAGGGATGGGCAAAGAAAAGGGCGCGCCGCTTTCGGCGTGCCCTGGTTGGGTACAACTGCGGGGCTGCCCGGATCAGCGATTGCTGCCGCCTCCAGGCCCCATTCCGCCACCGGGCCCCATGCCGCCTCCTGCGGGCGGCTTGTCAGGCAGGGTCAGCCCGCGTTCCTTGGCGCGCTCCTTCATGCGCTCGTGGTGTTCCTGGCGGATCTGTTCACGCTCTTCGGCCGTTTTTGCAGAGCGCAGTCTGGCGCGGTATTCCGCGCGCTCCTGTCGCGTCATCATCTGGCTGCCATGGACTACTGGCGTTCCTTGTTCCTGGGCCGATCCCTGCGCGGGCTCCGGGTCGGCTGCCAGCGCGAGACCGGCGGACAGGGACAGGGCGGACAGCAAGGCGGACACCATTACTGGATGTTTCATCATCGTAGACTCCTTAATCAAACGGGGTTGTGCAATTTTTGCACTGCAGCGGCTGCAACCCGTTCAGCAGCTGCGCATCATGAGCGCGTTCAGGGCAGGGGCCTCTCAGGACAGCAGCCCGGGATTGCGCGTCCATATCGAATAGGTGAGCGCGGACGCAAAGGTCACCCAGGCCAGGTAGGGCAGCAACAGGGCCCCTGCGAGCGGGCGCAGGCGCCAGAATGCGACCATGGTGCAGAGAATCAGTCCCCACAGCACAAGGACTTCGACGAACGAAAACGCACCGAGATGCCAGACGAAGAACAGCCAGGACCAGAGCGCATTCACGGCCAGCTGGATCAGGAACAGGGACAGGGCGGTGCGCGCCTTGCGAAATCCATGCTCCCGCCAGACGAGCCAGGCAGCGACACCCATGAGGAGATAGAGCAGGCTCCAGGCCGGGGCGAAAACCCACGCAGGGGGCGACCATTCGGGGCGAACCAGTTCCCGATAGAAGTCACCGGCATCGGCGGACGCGAACCCGCCAACTGCTGCCGCCGCAAAGCAGACCGCCAGCCATCCGAGGAGGCCGGCGAGATGACGGGTTGGGAATGCAAGGGAAGCACGGCTCTGCATGACGCTATTTCCTTTCAAGGACTTTCTCGATGCGCCGGTCGGGGACAAGCCAGATCAAGGCGACGATGACATAGATAGCGCCAGCAATCCATGGGCTCAAGAATGCCGATGGGATTGCAATGAGGTACAGGACCGGCGAAAGCTTGCCCTTGAGGTCCGTGCCCACGGCAACGGCGAGCAAGGAATCATTGCCATGCTTCGCCATGATAGCCCGTTGAAGAAGCCAATAGGCAATCGCCGCCATCAGCAATGGAACTCCGTACAGAGCCGTTGGAGCCGGGGCAAAGTGGTTTTCTCCCATCCAGCCGGTTGCGGCCGGGACCAGCGACAGCCAGAAGAGCAGATGCAGGTTTGCCCAGAGGATGGGGCCGCTCACGCTTTGCGTGGCATGCAGCATGTGGTGGTGGTTGTTCCAATAGATGCCGATGTAAATAAAGCTCAGGACATAGCTGAGAAACACCGGGATCAGCGGTTTCAACGCCATGAGGTCATCGCCATGGGGGACCTTCAGTTCCAGAACCATGATCGTGATGATGATGGCCAGAACGCCATCGCTGAAAGCCTCTAGTCGACCTGTGCCCATATCGTGCCTGTCCTTCTGGCGCCTAACACCAAGCGCCAACGAAGCCCTTGTCGTCGAAAGTATGGGGCGACGCGCTTGGCCGCCGGGTTAGGCATTGGAACGCAAAGGGAATTTGCTGGGGTTACGTATGGACTCAACCGATAAATCAATATCGATAAGTGGCCAATAGAGGTGGTCGGGAGTTGGCCATTCGATGTTGGCGATTTCTTCCATGGTGGCTTTCTTGAACCAGGGGAATTCGGAGTAAGGAACAAAAAGTTCCTCATCGCCCAAGAGAATCCAGAAACCCTTGTTTGAAGCCAGCGAAACTTCAATTTCCGAAGTGGATGTGCCAGGCATTGCAAATCTCCTCGTGATGCTGCTGAACCAGGGATAACGCCTCACTGACTTGCTTTTGTGAGAGTCCTTGATTCATGGCGAGTTCTATTTGAGGTTCCAGCCAGAATTTTGCTTCTCCACCCGTGTGAGATACATGGATATGCTTGCGCAATTCTTCGCGAGAGAAGAAAAAGAAGCGAAAAGCACCTTGACGGAAAACGGTTGGGACCATGGTCAAATCATAGCAGTTTTGACAAATTGGCGGTGTTGCGTACTAACGAGCGAACCTGAGCTGCGCAGCTTTGTTGCGCAGCTCAGGTTGAGCGTCTGGTCAGGGCGTTTATAGCGGGTAAGGCTTGATGTCTGCACGTTTGTATAGCGGATGGCCTGGCCTTATCTCGCGCCACAAGTGTTTTTTTGGCGTCGGCAAAAAGCCGCCCTGACTTCTTCATTTTTGGAATTTAATCCAAACTGAATTTGTTCGTCGGATAACGGTAGCCACTTGCTTGTCGCAAGAGCAACCTGGATATTTGGCGGAGACTCCTTCAGAGTCACCCAGATGAACTGGTCGAGGCGGACGGACGCGGGCGACCCCCGGTCGGTGAAAGCAGACAAAATATTCGGGTTCTTATCGAACAGGATGGCTTCAAACCTGGCTTGAGTGAGTTGATAATCCGGCCGCCTCACGCAAACATCGCGAACCTGAAAAACCGGGTCGACGGTGCAGCGATCGAGCTGCCGATCATCCAGGGTGATGTTCTTGCGCAGGAGGAAAGCCCATCTCACATTGGAGTCTGAATCCGTCAGGCCGCGCTCGATTTGGGCGCTGGTGGGCGTGATTTTCTCCATATGCGCATATGATCGACGGGTCATGACCGTGGGACTGCTCAAACCCTCTTCGATCTGTTCGGGTGTCGGGAGGAAATCATTACGCATACGATACCAAAATGCAAGATCCTGGTTCTGGTGATTGATGCCGCGATTGATTTGTTCAGCGCTCAGGACTACATCGCGCCGCCTGAGGATGCCGATTCTTACGCCAGGGTCTGTATCGTTGAGAATCGTCTCCAACTGTTGAGGCGTCGGGGTGAATTTCCCGTTCATTGTCAGCTGCCGCCTGACGGCGGAATTGTCCTGAATCAACAGTAAATCGACAATTTCGGTGGGGATTGGATTAAATTTCAGGATCGCGGTTTTTATATCGGAGTCGTTCTTGCCCTTGATCAGTGCAATCATGATCTCCTTGTCCGATCCTATCTGGTAGCGGCGGGCAACAAGGAATTTTGTCAGCAGGTCGTCGCTGGATGCCAGTTGGTCGATTTGCTTCCTGGTGAGACCGAGTTCACGACCGGAGACGATCAGGCGGTTGATTTCCAAAAAATTCAAATCGATCAGCGTATCGATGTCGTCCGGATCAAGATTGACAGCGGGATTCCTCAACAGGGCATCCAGTACGAATATTTTTTTGGTCTTGATCAGTTCCTTGACTTGAGCTTGTTGCAGGAATGGATAGGAGGCAATCGATCCGCGGATGTAGAGCGAACTGTCACTGATCGCTTCGGTTACAACGGCATCTGGCAGGCGTTTTTTCTTGCTGACGGCATCGGAAATCTCAAATATTCTTAAATATTTGACTTTATCGCCCTGGAGCATTGCTTCCTCTTTGCGCAATATCTCCGTCTCTCTGGTCGCTTCAGCACTTCCCCCGGTTTCTGACGTTGACGCTATTTGCGCGTGTGCAGTCAGGGAGAACAGCAATCCAAGCAGAATATTTACAAGTACATTGCCGATGGAAGTCTGTCGGCATGGCCTGATGTCCGGCATGAGCGCAACCCACGGCTTGTCGCGTGCGGCCCGCTCGATGGAAAGGTCAGGCATCTTTTTCATCGGCGCGCCGATTGGATTCTGGCGGAAAGTACCACCAGCTTGCCGACGGTCCCCCTGGAATCGAGGGTTGGACATCTGCGTCGCGTCGCTGGACAAGCGGCCGCTGCAGTTGTACAGTAACGCGTACATATTAAGGAGCCTCGCTATGGATGCAATCACTTACACCACCGTTCGTGCAAACCTTGCCAGCGCCATGGACCGGGTTTGCGACGACCATGAAGCCCTGATCATCACACGCAACGGAGCACAGTCGGTGGTGATGCTCTCGCTCGAAGACTACAAGGCGCTGGAGGAAACCGCATACCTTCTGCGCACTCCTGCCAACGCCAGGCGGCTTCTCGCGGCCGCCGCACAATTGAAAACGGGTAACGGCGTTGAGCGGAAGCTGGCCGAGTGAAGCTGGTCTTCGCCGACGAGGCATGGGAAGATTACCTCTATTGGCAGAAGCATGACAAGCGAATGGTCGAACGAATCAATAAGCTGATACGTGAGACACAGCGCGAGCCCTTCACGGGCGTAGGCAAACCAGAACCGTTGAAGCATGCGCTCTCAGGGTTCTGGTCACGCCGAATAACGGATGAGCATCGTATGGTGTATTGCGTTGAGAATAATGCACTGATGATCGCCCAGCTGCGCTTTCATTACTGAGACGCCCAACGTTCAAGGGCGCGGTTTTGTCGTTTGCGCCCCTGTTGATGGGTGGGCAGGGCGTCACTGGTCAAAGCGACACGGCGTACTACTTCTGTTGTGCCCAGTAGCCAGGACGCCGCCTGTGATGTGCCACGGCGAGAATTCGAAGCTCCTCAGCGGTGACCTGATAGATGATGCTAAATGGAAATCGACGGAGGATATATCGCCGGCGAGTGCCACGAAACACACCTCCGAGCAGAGGATTGTCCAGAACGAGATTGGCTGTTCGTTCAAACTCAGTTACAAACGCTAGACCAAGCTCGACATTCGCCTTCAGCGTATAGAATGCGGCTGCATCGTGCAGTTCGGCGAGCGCCGGCGGGGAAACTACGAGCTTCACTTCAGCGCAGCACGGACCTGTGCCAGCGCGTCAGCAATGGGAATAACTTGTACGGCTCCGCTCTCAATGTTGGCAATTCTGCGCTCGGTTTCAAGAGCCCACGCTTCCTCAATCTCGGCATCTTCATCGAGACTAGCGAGCAGTAGCTGGGCGAAAGCCGCGCGTTCCCCGGCTGTTAGTTTCAGGGCTTCGGCTTCGAGCAATTCGAGTTGATTTCCCATGGCTTATACCTCCGTAAAGATGATAGATATTGTACCGCTAGCTTAGTACCGAGTGATGGAGACGCCAACGTAGAAGTAACCGGCGCTGCGCGGCTTCATCGCGCAGCGTCCGGTTGACTGCCGGGTTGGGCACTCTTTCGCTGCTTGGAGCTAGCGGGGACGAGTTCAATCTTGAGTGTGCAGCCAACAGCGGCTGCATATTTTTTCAGGGACGCCATTGAGGGGGCATGCTTTCCGGCCGACTCCAGGCGAGAGATCGCACTCTTGGTGGTGCCCATGAGGCCAGCAACCGCTTCTTGGGTAAGGCCGGCGCGAGCGCGAGCAGCCAGCATCTCATGAGCGAGCGCGTATTCGACTTCAAGGGCTTCATAGGCTTCGCTAAAGCCACGGTGTTTAGAGGCCTTTTCCATGAACTCCTTGTGGTCATGGCGCACAGGTTTGAATTTCAGATCATCCATTTTGAATCTCCTTCAATCGTTTTCGAGCGAGCTTGATTTCGTGGTCGGGCGTTTGCTGAGATTTCTTGATAAAGGCGTGCAGTAC
>MLJW01000423.1_pt1 | contig 19526 bp, 15 predicted proteins | sample 888231 | NCBI WGS metagenome assembly MLJW01 (sample SAMN05788063, study PRJNA343431) | mine drainage metagenome | isolation source: sample collected from the inflow into an acid mine drainage treatment plant... | place: Germany: Lusatia, lignite mining district
AACGCCCCGAAACGATTTGTTCGACAACGCACAGACGCTTGGTGTTACGCCAGATAAGGTTCACATCAATCCCTCTCGCACGGTTCCCGTCAAGAAAAAATATCATGGATGAATATCGCCATCACGTATCGGGCTTTTTTGCGCTCCGCGAAACGGCCGACAGCGCGCTTTCCCGGCTGGTTGAGCGCGGTCTGCCACGCAAGCGGTTGTACGTCTTCGAAAACAGCCTGCCGTCCCCCATCCCCGGATCCCGAACGGACAGCCGGGAGGTGAGGGATGAAGTGATCACGGACGGTGCAATTGGAACTGCTGTTGGCGTTGGCATCGGCGCACTAGGGGAGGTTGGTGGCGGCGCATGTAAGCCTGTTCATCGCCAGCCCGCTACTCGCGCCTCTCATGATGATGGGCTGGGGCGCGACGGTCGGGGGCTTGATCGGCGCTGCGACCGGCGCCAGAAACGACAAAGACTTCAAGGCATTGGTCAGCGATGCGGTCTCCAGCGGCCAGGTTGTGCTGGTGGTCGAGACCCGGACGAAGGAAGAAACGGCGACAGCCAGTGAAGTGATCAAGGCTGCAGTCGGTGACTATAACGACGTCAGCACACTATAACGACGTCAGCACATAAGCAGCCCGAACCCGTGCTGCCCGTGCCATGTTGCGTTGCGCTGATCACCGCGCGGCTCTGATTCTGGATGGGAAATTTCAACAACGAAAAGGATGTGACATCATGGAAACTCTAAAAATCAACAAAGTTTTGGTCGGCGAAGCCCTGGTTGGGGAAGGAAATGAGGTAGCGCATATCGATCTGATTATCGGGCCACGTGGGAGCGGTGCGGAAACCGCATTCTGCATTGCGTTGACCAATCAGAAGCGGGGAGATAACGCCTTGCTTTCGCTGGTGGCGCCCAATCTCATGACCAAGCCTCCCACGGTCATGTTCAACAAGGTCGACATCAAGAATGCCAAACAGGCGGTACAGATGTTTGGCCCGGCGCAGAGCGGCGTTGCCGCCGCTGTGGCAGATAGCGTCAAGGAAGGTGTGATTCCGTTAGCCGAAGCCAACGACCTGTTCATCTGCGTGGGCGTGTTCATCCACTGGGATGCCGAAGACAGCACCAAAATCCAGGACTGGAATTACGAGGCCACCAAATTGGCGCTCAAGCGTGCGGTGGCAGGATTGCCGCTTCCCGCTGAGGTGGTCGCACAGGAGAAAGTGGTGCACCATCCGCTCGCGGCGCATGACTACAAAAAAGGTGGGTACTAGGTGTGGGCAAAGGGCTGGGCTGAAAATTAAATGACGGGTGCATAAATTCTTGCCGGTAGCCTCGCTTAATCACGATGCTCCGGTATTGCCTGTGGATTCCCTCGCCCCCGGGCACGCCATTCGCACTCTAAGGCGAGCAGATCAGCAAGAATATCGTGGTCGTCACTTTTTACGGATGACGGCAATCATTCCAACAATGGCTAAAATCACGATCAGTAGCATCCATAACCCACCCCAGCCGTGCATGTAACCGGTTCCCCAGTCGCCCATCCAATTACCTTGCATCATGGTCATCACTCCCGAACTCATTGATTGCCGACTGCCGTTACGACAGGACACGGTCATTATCATCTTCCCTGCAGAGGGCTCCGTGCGCCGACGTACACATGGCAGAAAAATTGATTTTGCGCAGTGCAGTTGACGAGGGTTTTGCCAGTCACAGGGATGGCATTGTTTAAACCTTGCTGGGAGAGTACCCTTGTCTGTTGCGCTGGAATTCGTACTTGATGTGTGCTTGGCCCCTCGTTACGTTGCATGAACGCGGATGATGCCAGGATCCGTTTCTGCAATCGGCCATCATGTGCCGAGTAGCCCGATCAGGATTGAATTGGATGTCTCATGCATAAAATTTCCATCCAGGATGAAATATGACAGACCCTGACATCCAGTGTCCTTTTCCTGCGAACGAGGCGCAGCGCCTGCGGGCGGTCCGTTCCTACGGTATTCTGGATACCCTGCCGGAAGTGGATTTTGATACTCTGACACGGGTGGCGGCCAATGCCTTCAACACGCCCGCGGCCGTGATCGGATTGATGGATTCTGACCGCTTGTGGTTCAAGTCACGACTTGGACTGGAAGTGCCTCAGCTTGACCGCCAGATTGCCTTTTGCGCGCATGCCATCATGCTTCCCGGCGAGCCGCTGGTGGTGGAGGATCTGCGGGAAGATGACCGGTTCAAGCAGAATCCCCTGGTGACGCAGGCTCCTCATCTGTGTTTTTACGCCGGTGCCCCGCTCGTTGATCGCCATGGTTATGCCCTGGGCACCATTGCCGTGGTGGATACCAAGCCGCATGAGTTCACCGAGGCTCAACGTGCGCTGCTGTGCGATCTCTCCAGCATGGTGATCACGGCTCTGGAAAGCCGGAACCTGATGAACCAGCTGGGCCTGCTGGCCATGACCGATCATCTGACCGGCCTGCCCAACAGGGTCCAGTTTGAACGGGTCCTGAATTCCGAAGTGGCGCATGCACTGCGTACCGGCGAACCTTTCACGGTGCTTTACATGGATCTGGACGATTTCAAGGGCATCAATGATTCCTTCGGCCACGCTGCGGGAGATGAAGTATTGTGCGAGGTTGCCGGTCGCATGAAGAATCAGCTGCGCATCGAGGATTTGCTGGCGCGCCTCGGTGGCGACGAGTTTGCCGTCATCATGCGCAAAACCGACGAGTCATCGCCCGAATTCCTGGTCAGGCGCATTTTCGATGCGGTGTCGGCACCCATCAGCCTCTCCAACGGCGACAAGGTCGGTGTCGGCATTTCGATCGGGATTGCGACCTATGCCGATGCCATCGGATCAATGACCGACCTGCTGGCCAGGGCGGATCAGGCTCTCTACGAGGATAAGCGCAGAAAAAATTCGCCATGATCCAGTGAAGCGCTTCGCGGGAGTGATTGGAATCAAGCGGGTCCGGTGCCCAGGTCATCATCCCGGGATAAAAAATATGGATAATAAACAGTTTTCTGAACCGGCTTTGTCCGCAGCGTCAGCATCGGTTACGCGTTCATGAACGCAATGATTTATTGAAACAGACAGGAGTCGACATGCAGTTTTGCAAAAGAATATCAATGATTACGGCCATGGTGCCGCTGATTGCCGGGCTGGGTGGATGCGCCAGCGACCTGATCAAGGTGCGCGAAGGTTCCGACCGGGTATCCCTGGCGGATGCCGGCCAGATTGCCAGCTGTCAGTCCAAGGGGGAAATAACGGTCAGCGTGCTGGCCCAGGTTGGGTTCATCAGTCGCAGTGCCAAGGACGTGGAAGCCGACCTGTTGCAACTGGCACGTAACGGCGCTGTGGATGCTGGCGCCGATACGCTCGTGAAAGGCGATTGGCAAGGGTTCGGCAAGCGCACCTTTGCCATGTACCAATGCCGGCCTTGAGCGGGTTTTTCGCGGCTGGGCCGATGGGCAGGTTTTTGCCCGTTCCGTAGCGCATCCAACTGTCGCGCAACCAGCGGCCACCTCCTGAACCTTGGGTGCCAGGAGGCGGCCGCTCGTTTTTAGCTGATTATTTCTTCTTCCTGGCTTCCGAGGTGTTGGTGGGCGTGTCCTGCAGCGATGCGCCGGGCTTGAAAGCCGACTTCACGTATTTGTTGCCCTGCTTTGCGATCCGCGTTGTCCAGCCGGTGTTCCAGTGGATTACGGCCGCGCCGTCTTCCTCTTTCCAGGTGCCGTGCTTCATCGCGTCCTTGTGGGTTCCGCTGGCGGTGCCGTCCTTGCTGAGGGTGGCCTCGAAGGGGGCGCCGTTGGTATCGTTGAGTATCCACTTGCCCTCGTAATCGCCGGCCAGCGCATTGCCTGCAAAACCGATGAATAGCGCGATCACGGCCAGCAGTACCGAAACCTTGTTGAATCTGGTTGCCATTGTCTTGTGTCTCCTTAAATCAGGTTATGAAGGCGTAAGCCCGCCACGTGCCTCGTTAGCTTAACGCAGTTTGGACGACAGTTAGCAAAAAAAGCCCATCGCCAGCATGAACGGCACGATTTCTGGGCTTACTTCAATACCGCATGTTCATGATCCTCTCCATGGTGGGCCAATGTAGAGAATGGGCACAAGTTCGGGGTCATGCCCCGGCGCATCGACGAGTTGGAATGGGCATCCCGGCCCCGAGCGAAAATGCGCACGGGGCAGCGTTGAGCCGTGATTAAAAAAAATTAACACAAATTGTCCATATACTATAGTAGGATAAATGGGATAAGGATTAATAATAAAAAGGAGAAAGTGTTGCTAAAAACACTTCGTCTTATTCCTGATTCAGGGCGTCCAGGCCGCAGCAATGCGGACATGGCCGCTATGGGTTGCGGGAGTGCGACCGGACCATCCGACGTGGCTGTTCGTCTGCGACAACCATAACTTTGGTGCGGGAGACCATGGACAATCAATTCGTCGTCTTCACTTTAGGGGAGCAGCGTTATGCTTTGCGCCTGTCTGCGGTGGAGAGGATTGTCCGTGCCGTGCAAATCGACCCTCTGCCGCAAGCCCCGGAAATCGTACTTGGTATTGTCAATATCCAGGGGCGGATCGTCCCCATCATCAACCTGCGTCGACGTTTCCATCTTCCCGAACGGGAAATTGCACTGAGCGACCAGTTCGTCATCGCACACACTTCCCGGCGACCGGTCGGGCTGGTTGTGGATGCGGTGACCGACGTCATCGAATGCCCGGAGCAGGGTGTTGCCTCGGGAGACAGCATCCTTCCGGACATGGAATATGTGGCAGGCGTAGTGAAACTCCAGGATGGGATGGTGTTCATCCACGACCTGGACAGCTGCCTTTCCCTGGAAGAAGAAGCAACCTTGAAGCTGGCGCTGGAGGTTATGTGATGGACGCCATGCGCCGCACGCTTCCCGATCCGATGCTGTCAAGCCTGAGCGAATTTCTGGCGATCCGGATCGGCCTGCATTTCCCCAGCGAGCGCTGGGCGGATCTGGAGCGGGGAATGGCGTCCGCTGCCCGCGAATTCGGGGTTCCTGACACGGAACAGTGCATCCGCTGGCTGCTGTCAGCCCCCTTGACACAGCGCCAGATGGGAATTCTTGCCAGTCATCTGACGATAGGCGAGACGTATTTTTTCCGTGACCAGAAAAGTTTTGATGCGCTTGAGCAGCATGTGCTTCCGGCACTGATCCGTTCCCGCAGCGAATCTGGCCGCCATATCCGGATCTGGAGTGCGGCCTGCTGTACCGGCGAGGAGGCGTATTCCATCGCCATGCTGCTCGACGGAATGCTGCCCGATCACGAACAGTGGGACGTTACCCTGCTGGCGACGGATATCAACCCGCATTTTCTCCGGAAGGCCAAGGAAGGCGTCTACGGCGACTGGTCGTTCCGCGAGACGCCGGCCTGGGTCAGGGAACGGTATTTCATCGAGAGGCGCCAGGGGCGCTTTGAAATCCATCCACGCATTAAAAGCAGGGTGACGTTTTCCTATCTCAACCTTGCCGATGAGGTTTATCCGTCGCCGTTGAACAACACCCATGCGATGGACGTCATTCTCTGCCGCAATGTGCTGATGTATTTCACTCCGGAATCGGCAAAAAAAGTTGCCGGCGGTCTGCATCGTGCGGTTGCAGACGGCGGCTGGCTGGCCGTCAGCGCTACGGAAGCTTCAACCGCATTGTTCTCCGGGTTCTCGCCGGTCAATTTCCCCGGAGCCATGCTTTATCGCAAGGATGCGGCGGCTGGAGCCCAAGTGAAGGGCGTCGATGAGCCGGACAAGGCGTTTTCTGCCGTACCGGGAATCCTGACTTACACGGCGCCGGATATCCCGGCGATGCCTGGTGAAGGATTGCACATCCTGCCGCTATCAGAACCACAGCGGCAGGATGAAGCCCAGGGCCGCGGCGATGAAAAATCTGCCGACCTGCCCGGCGCATTGCCAGGCGAACAGGATGAACCCGGCGTGCTGCGTGGCACGGCGCGCCTCCTTGCCAACCAGGGCAGGCTCATCGAGGCGGTCGAGTGGTGCGGCAAGGCGGTGGCTTTGGACAGGCTGGATCCGCACAGCCATTATCTTCTTGCCAGCATCTGGCAGGAACTGGCCCGGTCCGATGCGGCGGAACAGTCGCTAAAGCGCGTGCTTTATCTGGACCCGAATTTCACGCTTGCCCATTTCGCCATGGGGAACCTGCTCCTGTCCCAAGATCGGCGCCGGGAGGCCGGGCGACATTTCGACATCGCCCTGGCCCTGCTGCAAGCGTATCGGCGAGATGAGATGCTTCCCGAGTCGGAGGGGCTGACCGCCGGGAGGCTCGCCGAGATCATAGCTTCCGCATTGGCCAAGCTGCCGCGCACTGCAGAAGCAAAAGCCTGATGAGAGGAACGCCTGATGAAAAACAATAAGTCAGGATCGCGCAAGCAGGTGACGACAGCCATCGACCATGGCGAGATTCATCGCCGGCTGGAGGCGGCCACGGCTCGCGCCGGGCGTCTGTGGGCGCCTGATCCCGAAGAAACCGGACGGATACTGAAGTCGCGGGCACAGGCGCTGGCCCGCGAACCCGCAAGCCCGGAGCTTGCCCAGCGTCTGGAGGTGGTGGAGTTTCTGCTGGCCCATGAGACCTATGCCATCGAGTCGCGTTATGTCCGCGAAGTCTATCCCCTGGAAAATCTCACGCCGATGCCGTGTACGCCGGCTTTCGTGCTCGGCATCGTCAATGTGCGGGGGGAGATGCTTACCGTCGTCGATATCAGGAAGTTTTTCGACCTTCCGGAGCAGGGGCTGACCGATCTCAACAAGGTGATCGTGCTTCAGTCCGGGGACATGGTGTTCGGCATTCTGGCCGATGCCATCAACGGGGTGCGGGACATTGCTCTGGATGGTATCCAGTCGTCGCTACCCACGCTCACGGGTGTCCGGGAGGAGTATTTGCGGGGAGTAACGGCGGGCATGGTGATCCTCGATGCGGAAAAACTTCTCGCTGACGAAAAGATCGTCGTGCAGGAACAGGTGGCAGGATAGGGCGTATTTCGGATCCGGTTTGACGGGATAACAAGGAGAAAAAACATGAAATGGTTCCTCGATCTTTCAGCCCGCAACAAGCTGTTCTTTTGTTTCGGACTGATGTTCGCTCTGACGGCATGGGTGATCGCAACCGCGTATACCGGCATGGCCACCATGAGCGAGTCGCAGGACCGACTTTACCAGGAAGATTTCGCCAATCTGCGCGATCTGCAGGCGCTGCGTGTGAATCAGGATCAGATGCGGGCTCTGATGCTCGAAGCGCAGCTCTTGAGCAAGCGCACGGGACAGAATCCCCTGCTGGCGCAAGCCGCGGAGCGCTCGCAACAGATTGACCACCTCCTGTTCGCCCTGTTGGCTCGGGCGAAGAATGATTCCAAGCAGCTGTCGCGGCTGGAGGAATTGAAATCCGTCTGGCTGGCATTCGCCCAAACCAAGGATGCCGAAATCGTTCCCCTGATCCTCGCCGGCAAGACCGCGGAATCGCGGCAGCTCATGACCGGCGTGCAGCAGGAGCGCGAGGAGAAAATTCGCGCCATTGCCAAGGAGCTCGGCCACACAGCCGAAGAAAACGCGCGTTCCGCAGTGGCCAATGCCAACCAGCTGGCTAAACAGTCTTTTCGCATTTTTCTGTTTGTCGTGATAGTGGCCATGGTGGTCAGCGTGGTGCTGGCGCTATTGATGGAGCGGGTGATCGCGGGACCGCTGCGAGAGTTGTCGCGCGCCGCGGAACGGGTTGCCGTGAGTGATCTCAGCGTCGTCGTGTCACACGACAATCGCGCCGATGAGGTCGGTACATTGATGCGCGCGTTCGGCTTCATGGTAGAGAGTCTGCGGCGCACCACCCAGGAACTGAACGAAAGCGTCGGCGTGCTCGCTTCCTCGGCCAGTGAGATTCTCGCGACGACGACGCAGGTTGCGTCTGGAGCGGCGGAGACTGCCAGCGCGGTGAGCCAGACCACGGCCACGGTGGAGGAAGTGAAGCAGACGGCGCAGGTAGCGAGCCAGAAGGCGAAGCATGTTTCAGAAAGCGCGCAGAAAGCGGCACAGATTTCCCAGGCCGGGCGCAAATCGGTGGAGAGCGCGAATCAGGGGATGCAGGCCATTCAGGAGCAGATGGAATCGATAGCCGAGAGCATCGTGCAGCTCTCCGAGCAGAGCCAGGCCATTGGCGAGATCATTGCCACGGTCAACGATCTTGCCGAGCAGTCGAACATGCTCGCTGTCAACGCTGCTATCGAGGCGGCCAAGGCGGGCGATCAGGGCAAGGGTTTTGCGGTGGTGGCGCAGGAGGTCAAGGGGCTGGCGGAGCAATCGAAGCAGGCGACCGGGCAGGTGCGGAGCATTCTCGGCGAGATCCAGAAGGCCACCAGCACTGCGGTTCTGTCCACCGAGCAGGGGGCCAAGGCGGTGGAAACCGGCATGAAGCAGTCAACGGAGGCCGGAGAGTCGATCCGTCTGCTGAGCGACAGCATCAATGAAGCGGCGCAGGCGGCGACGCAGATTGCGGCGTCGAGCCAGCAGCAGATCGTGGGCATGGAGCAGGTGGCGCTGGCGATGGAGAACATCAAGCAGGCCAGCGTGCAGAACGTGGCCGGTACCCGGCAGGCGGAGGTGGCTGCGCAGAGTCTGCACACGCTGGGGCAGAGGCTGAAGCAATTGGCTGCACAATATAACGTGTGATGACAGGTTCCAAGGACCTGCTGAAATGGGCTCTAAGTACCGATAAAAAGGGGCGAGAGATGAAATGGTCTGTTGGAACAAAAATTGGCGCCGGTTATGTTCTGGCATTGATTATTCTGCTTGTCCTCGGTGTGGTGTCGTATTTCAATACCACCGGGTTCATCGAGGCCAGCCGGCTGAAAGCGCATACCTACGAGGTTCTTGAAGATCTTGAAAAGGTGCTCTCTAGCCTGGAGGATGCCGAGACCGGGCAGCGTGGCTATATCATTACCGGGGAGGAACGGTATCTGGATCCGTACCGGACCGGCACGGTCGAGTTGAATCAAAGCATGCAGAACCTCCGCAGACTTACATCGGATAATCCCAGCCAGCAGCACCGGCTCGATCTCATCGAGCCCCTCATCGCCGGCAAGCTCGCCGAGCTCAGGGAGACCATCGATTTGCGGAAAGACGCGGGGTTTGACGCCGCGTTACAGGTGATCCGGACGGATAAGGGAAAGCAGTTGATGGACGATGTCCGTCAGATCACTCTGCAGATGGGGAGCGAGGAAAAGAGGCTGTTGGAGCAGCGCGACCACGCGGTGAAAGCAAGTTCTGAAATGACGGTTTCCGTCATTGTTTTTGGTATCCCGTTCGCTTTTGCGGTCCTGACCCTGGCCGCCCTGTGGATCACCCGCACCATTTCTCGCCAACTCCGCGAAAGCATTGATCAGCTATCCACCTCGTCTGCCGAGATTCTCGCGACCACGACGCAGGTTGCGTCTGGGGCGGCGGAGACTGCCAGCGCGGTGAGCCAGACCACGGCCACGGTGGAGGAAGTGAAGCAGACGGCGCAGGTGGCGAGCCAGAAGGCGAAGCATGTTTCAGAAAGCGCGCAGAAAGCAGCACAGATTTCCCAGGCCGGGCGCAAATCGGTGGAAAACGCGAATCAGGGGATGCAGGCCATTCAGGAGCAGATGGAATCGATTGCCGAGAGCATCGTGCAGCTCTCCGAGCAGAGCCAGGCCATTGGCGAGATCATTGCCACGGTCAACGATCTTGCCGAGCAGTCGAACATGCTTGCTGTCAACGCTGCCATCGAGGCGGCCAAGGCGGGCGATCAGGGCAAGGGTTTTGCGGTGGTGGCGCAGGAGGTCAAGGGGCTGGCGGAGCAATCGAAGCAGGCGACCGGGCAGGTGCGCAGCATTCTCGGCGAGATCCAGAAGGCCACCAGCACTGCGGTTCTGTCCACCGAGCAGGGGGCCAAGGCGGTGGAAACCGGCATGAAGCAGTCAACGGAGGCCGGAGAGTCGATCCGTCTGCTGAGCGACAGCATCAATGAAGCGGCGCAGGCGGCGACGCAGATTGCGGCGTCGAGCCAGCAGCAGATCGTGGGCATGGAGCAGGTGGCGCTGGCGATGGAGAACATCAAGCAGGCCAGCGTGCAGAACGTGGCCGGTACCCGGCAGGCGGAGGTGGCTGCGCAGAGTCTGCACACGCTGGGGCAGAAGCTTGGCGACATGATCGGAAAATACAGGGGATAGGCATAGCTGTTTTCTCCGGGACAGGAATAAGACCATGGACAACAAGAACGACGATTTCCTGAAAGGCCTGCTTGCGACGTTCACGATCGAAGCGGACGAGCACCTCAAGGCGATATCCGCGGGCTTGCTCGAGCTGGAGAAGAATCCGGCCGGCGGCCGGCCGGAGATCATCGAGCAAGTGTTCCGCGAGGCGCACAGCCTGAAAGGCGCCGCCCGTGCCGTGAACCTGACGGAGATCGAATCGGTCTGCCATGCGCTGGAAAGCGTGTTTGCGGCATTGAAAGACGGTCAGATGGAGGGCTCTCAGCCGCTTTTCGATCTATTGCAACAGGCGATAGATGCCGTGGGCGTGCTTCTTTCCACTGAAAGCACGGCAGCGTCCGGGCGGGCGATCAAGTCATTGACCCGGCAGCTCGATGATGCATTGAAAGGCAGGCAGGCCGTTCACCCGGCGCCGGACACGGCGGAAGCGGAGATCGCATCTCCGGTTGCTACCGCACCCTCCCCGCCCATCTCCTCAGCTGCCGAATCCGGCTCGGCATCCGGGATTCGCCCGCCGTCGCAGCTCGGCGCATTGTCCGAAACGATCAGGGTTTCCACCGCAAAACTGGGCGCGGTGATGCGCCAGGCTGAGGAACTGCTTTCGGCAAAGCTGGCGGCAAACCAGCGTGCTGCCGATTTGCGCGAGATCAGGATCACGCTCGCCGCCATGAAAAAACAACGGGCCGCGATCCAGCCTGTCCTGCGGACGATCGAGCAGTCGATCAGGAAGGGTGACCAAGGCCACGGTGCCGTCAGCGGTCGGCAGGAACTGGCCAGGCTGCTCGAATATGTCGAGACAGAGAACCTGCTGGTAAAGTCAATGGAAGGCCGCATCGCGGCAATGAAAAAATCCGCCGAGCACGATTCTCGAGCATTGGCCGGGACGGTGGACGGCCAACTGCACGGCGTGCGCGAAATGCTGATGCTGCCGTTCAATTCGCTGCTTGAAATTTTTCCGCGCTTTGTGCGCGAACTTGCCCGCGATCAGGGGAAGGAAATCAAGCTGGCGATCCAGGGTAGCGAGATCGAAATTGACCGCCGCATCCTGGAACAAATGAAGGACCCGCTCATCCATATTCTGCGTAACTGCATTGACCACGGTATCGAAAATCCGGCACTGCGCCGTGAAAAACACAAGGCACCGAACGGCACGATCAACGTGGCAATCACGCAGAAGGATGGCGGCAAGGTCGAGATCGTGGTCGGCGACGATGGCGCGGGCATCGACGTCGGAAAGGTGCGGGCCTCCGCCCACAGGTTGGGTATTGCTTCTGCCGGAGGCGACGACAAGCCCGGCGCGCCGGAGTCGCTGGCACTGGTGTTCCAGTCGGGGGTGTCGACCAGCCCCATCATCACGGATATTTCCGGCCGCGGGTTGGGACTTGCCATCGTGCGGGAAAAGATCGAGCGGCTGGGCGGCACGATCGAAATCGAATCTCATCCCGATGCCGGAACGACATTCCGCATGGTGGTGCCGCTGACGCTCGCCGTTTTTCGTGGCCTGCTGGTGCGCGCAAGCGGCCAGCTTTTCGTCATTCCCCTGCGTAACGTCGAGTGCGTGGTGCGGGTAGCCGCGAAGGACATCCGGACGGTAGAAAACCGCGAAGCCATCCTGTTCGGCGGGCAGACGGTTGCACTGGCGCATCTGGGTCAGGTGCTGGAATTGTCCGGCGACAATCCCGCAAACGAAAAAGATGCCACCCTTCATGTCGCCATTCTCGGGCTCGGCCAGACACGCATCGCATTCCAGGTGGACGAGGTGCTGGGCGAGCAGGAAGTCCTGGTCAAAACACTGGGCCGACCGCTGGTGCGCGTCCGGAACGTGGCCGGGGCGTGCGTGCTGGGGACGGGGCAGGTGGTGGTGGTTCTGAACGTTGCCGACCTGATGAAATCGGCCATGCAACAGACAACAGCCGGGCGTGCGCCCATGCCCGAGCGGCTTGCCGAGGCAGAGCGGCGTTCCATCCTGGTGGTGGAGGATTCGATTACTTCGCGCGCGCTGCTGAAAAACATCCTGGAGTCGGCGGGCTTTCGCGTGACCACTGCAGTGGATGGCGCAGATGGCTACGCCGCGCTCAAGACCGCAACTTTCGACCTGGTGGTGTCGGACGTGGAGATGCCCAGGATGGACGGCTTCGACCTGACGGCCAGGATACGTTCGGACAGGAACTTGTCGCAGCTTCCGGTCGTGCTGGTGACGGCGCTGGAGTCGCGCGAACACCGCGAGCACGGCATAGACGTCGGTGCCAATGCGTATATCGTCAAGAGCAGTTTCGATCAGAGCAACCTGCTGGAAGTTGTCAGGAGATTGTTGTGAACGAGGCGCGGGCAAAAGCCATCCTGCCGGGAATTTTCCGGTAACGCACAGTGAGGGGACATCCTTGATCAAGGTTCTGGTTGTGGAGGATTCCCTCGTGGTGCGCGAATTCATCGTGCAGATACTTGGCTCGGATCCCGGCATTCGCATCGTGGGTACGGCAAGTAACGGCGAGGAAGCCATCGAGGCCGTCCGCAGCCTGCAGCCGGACGTCGTCACCATGGACATCCACATGCCGAAGATGGACGGCCTGGAGGCCACGCGCCGGATCATGGAAACTCATCCAACCCCCATTGTCATCGTCAGCGGAAGCTCCGATCCCCAAGATGTGGCGATGACGTTCCGGGCAACGGAGGCCGGAGCGCTGGCTGTGCTGCGCCGTCCGGCAGGCATCGGCCATGAGGATTTCGAGGCCACGGCCGGAGACCTGGTGCAGGTGGTCAAGCTGATGTCGGAAGTGAAAGTGGTACGCCGCTGGCCGCAAGCGCGGCGCGATGCGGCGATGCCGTGGTCGCCCGCGCCGAGTGAAAGAGCGATGCCGGTGCCCGCATCGGCGAAGGCCAGGATCGTGGCTCTCGGTGCGTCGACCGGGGGGCCCCCCGTGCTGCAGACCATTCTGGCCGGATTGCCCAAGGATTTTGCCCTGCCGGTGCTGATCGTCCAGCACATCGCGGCCGGCTTCGTCGGGGGCTTCGTCGAGTGGCTGGCACAGTCATCCGGCCTGCCTGTGCATGTGGCCATGCACGGTGAGCTGGTACGTCCGGGCCACGTCTACGTCGCGCCGGACGAATGCCAGATGAAAGTGGAGCGTGGCGGCAGGATCGCTCTCAGTCCGGATGCGCCTGAAAACGGGCTGCGCCCCTCGGTCTCCTGCCTGTTCCGCTCGGTGGCCGAGGTTTACGGGGGCGAGGCCGTGGCGGGCCTGCTGACCGGCATGGGACGTGACGGTGCCGAAGAGTTGAGGCTGTTGCGGGAAAAAGGCGCGACCACTTTCGCGCAGGACAAGGACAGTTCCGTCGTGCATGGCATGCCGGGCGAGGCGATCAGGCTGGATGCGGCGATGCTGATCCTTTCGCCGGAGAAAATCGCCTCGGTCTTGACAAGTCTGGCGCAGAACAAAAATAAAAAGGGGCAATGATGAAAATGAAGAAAAGCCGGAATGAAAAGGTGGAAATTCTCATCGCTGAAGACAGCCAGACCCAGCTGGCGTTGCTGAAGCATCTGCTGGAGAAGAATGGCTATGAAGTGGTCACCGCCATCAATGGCAAAGAGGCCCTGGCGCTGGCGCTGCAGCACAACCCTGCGCTGATCATCAGCGATATCGTGATGCCGGAACTGGACGGCTACGGTCTGTGCAAGGCGATCAAGAGCGACGCAAAGACAAGGGACATCCCGGTCATTCTGGTGACTACGCTGTCGGAATCACAGGATGTCATCCACGGGCTGGAATGCGGAGCGGACAATCTGGTTCGCAAGCCATATGACGAACGCTACCTGCTGTCGCGCATCGAGTATTTGCTAATGAACCTGGCGATGCATGAAAGCCAGAAGATGAAAATGGGGATTGAAATACTTCTGGGCGGCCGGAAGTATTTCATTACCGCCGAGCGGCAACAAATCCTCGATCTGTTGATTTCGACTTACGAACAGGCGGTCCATATCAACGATGAACTCAAGCTGCGCCGAACGGAATTGGAGCATTCCAACCAGGTGCTGCAGGGGTTTGGCAATATCGTTGCGGGTCTCAACCATGCGCTTGGCGAACGCGAGGTGGCAGAGGCGGCGCTGGAACGGGCCATGGAGTTGCCGGGCATCCAGGCCGGCTGGATATCCCTGTGGGAAGAAGAGTCCGGCTTCCGCCTTGCCGCCGCGCGCAACCTGCCGCCGGCCCTTCTGTGCGAAGGCGTCATGGAGGGTTTGTGCGACTGCCGGCGCCGCTTTCTCGCGGGAGAGCTGGATCACGTCACCAACATCATGGAATGCGAGCGCTTGAAAAGCGCCAAGGGGGATGCGCAGGGTCTGCACTATCATGCCAGCGTGCCGTTGTGGGCCGGGAATCGGGCCATGGGAATCATGAATCTGGTCGGGGCGGAGCAGGGCCTGTTCGATGAAGCGGAATTGGACATGCTGTATGTTGTCGGCAACCAGGTGGCGGTGGCGCTGGAGCGCGCCCGGTTGCACGAACATCTCGAACATCTGGTGGAGGAACGAACTGCAGCGCTGACCGCGGAAATCGCCGAGCGCCAGCGCATCCAGGATGCGCAGGCGAGGCTGGTGGCGATCGTCGAGGCCACTCCCGACCTGATTGGCACCGCGATGCCGGATGGCCGGCTGCTGTACGTCAACCAGGCAGGCCTGCGATTGCTCGGGATTAAGGAGGATGATTTTCCCAAATCCAGAATCCAGGATTTCCATCCGGAATGGGCGGGCAGGCTGGTCACGGAGGAAGGCATTCCGCATGCGGTCAGCCACGGGGCATGGAGCGGCGAAACAGCCATCCTCGGGCCGGACGGTCGCGAGATACCGGTGCTGCAGGTCATTCTTGCCCACAAGGGATCCGACGGCACGGGGACGTACCTGTCCACCATTGTGCGCGACATCACGAATCGCAAGGCGAATGAAGCCAAGATCATGCGTCTCAATCGTGTGTACGCGGTGTTGAGCGGCATCAACACGACCATTGTCCGTACCCGCAGCCAGCAGGAACTGTTTGACGAAGCCTGCCGCATCGCAGTGGAACACGGCCGGTTCCGCATGGCCTGGATCGGCCTGATCGAGGCCGGGGGCGAGGACATCATGCCCATGGCTCGGGCAGGTTTCGAGGATGGCTATCTCGACCAGGTCAGGCTGACTACCAGGAAGGGGGCGCCGGATGCGCGCCTGCTGGTGGGACGGGCGATCCGGGAAAAAACATCTATCGTCAGCAACGATATCGCCACGGACCCGGAGTTGCTGCGCTGGCGCGAAGAGGCGCTGCTGCGTGGTTATCGCTCCATGGTGGTGTTTCCGTTACTGAGGGAGGACAAACCGGTCGGCGTGTTCGTTCTCTACGCAGTGGAGGCGAATTTCTTCGACAGCGAAGAAATGACGCTGCTGACGGAGGTCGCCGGGGATATTTCGTTTGCCATGGATCATCTTGAAAAAGCGGCGCGCCTCAACTACCTGGCCTATTACGATGTACTCACGGGGCTCTCCAACCGCACCTTGCTGGAGGACCGCATAACCCATGCCATACCCCAGGCTGCCCGCAGCGGCGACATGGTGGCCATCCTGTTCATCGACCTCGACCGCTTCAAGAACATCAATGACAGCCTGGGGCACAGCTTTGGCGACGCCGTGCTGAAACACACGGCTGAACGGCTGAGCGGATGCATCCGCGAAGTGGATACCATAGCCCGCCTCGGTGGCGACGAGTTCATTGTCCTGTTGACGGGTATGGGCCGGGTAGAGGACATCACGGTGGTGGTGCAGAAGATACTCGAAACTCTGGCCTCTCCCTTCGTGATCGATTTGCACGAGTTTTACCTCACGGCCAGCATCGGCATCAGCGTCTATCCCAAGGATGGCGGGGATGTGGAGGCGTTGCTGAAAATGGCGGATGCGGCCATGTATCGGGCAAAGGGAGGCGGCAGGAACCGCTTCGAGTTCTTTATCAGGGAAATGAATGAGCTGGCTTCACGCCAAATGCTGCTGGAAGGCCAGTTACGGCAGGCGCTCGACCGCAATGAGCTGGTGGTTTACTACCAGGCGCAGGCCGATCTCAAAAGCGGCAGCATCATCGGTGTCGAGGCCTTGCTGCGCTGGCAACACCCGGAATTGGGGACGATTTCCCCGGCGGAATTTATCCCGATTGCCGAGGAGGCAGGCCTCATCGTGATGATCGGCCACTGGGTGCTGGAGTCCGCCTGCCGTCAGGCCGTGGCCTGGCAGGCTGCCGGGCTGCCGAAACTTCGCATGGGGGTCAACCTGTCGGTGCGCCAGTTCGCCGACAATAAGCTGGGCGACACCGTGAAGAGAATTCTTCAGGAGACTGGGCATGACCCGGAGCTGCTGGATCTCGAGCTCACCGAAAGCGTGCTGATGCAGGGGGCCGAAAAAACCATCGTGATTCTCAAGGATCTGCGCAAGCTGGGCATCAGTCTGTCAGTGGACGATTTCGGTACCGGCTATTCCTCGCTCAGCTATCTCAAGCGTTTTCCGGTGACGACGGTCAAGATCGATCAGTCCTTTGTGCGCGGCATTACCACGGATTCGGACGACGCCACGCTGGTGCGCTCCATTATCGGCATGGCCCATGAAATGCGGCTGGGCGTCATTGCCGAGGGTGTGGAAACCGAAGGGCAGCTGGCTTTCCTTACCAACCACCATTGCGACGAGGTGCAGGGCTATTACCTGAGCCGGCCATTGCCTGCCGACGAGTGCGCCGCCCTGTTGCGTGGGTTCACCGGCCTGCCACCACTCCAGGACGTCGTGGAGGTCCCGCAGCGGACATTGCTGCTGGTGGACGACGAGGTCAATATCGCCACCTCCCTCAAGCGCCTGCTGCGCAGCGATGGCTACCGTGTCCTTACTGCGACCAGCGGCAAGGAAGGGCTCGAACTGCTGGCTGTGAACCAAGTAGGCGTGATCGTCTCCGATCAGCGCATGCCGGAGATGACGGGCGTCGAGTTTCTGCGCCGGGTCAAGGGGCTCTATCCCGAGACGGTGCGCATCGTGCTCTCCGGATATACCGAGCTGCAGTCCATCACCGACGCCATCAACGAGGGCGCCATTTATAAATTCCTGACCAAGCCGTGGGAAGACGAGCAGTTGCGCGAGCATATACGCGAAGCGTTCCAGCACTACGAATTGAAGCAGGAGAATATTCGCCTGACGAGCGAGATCGAGCACGCCAACGAAGAGCTGTCCGAAATCAATCGCGACCTGAAGTTGCGCGTGGCGGAAAAAGCCCAGGAAATTCACCGCAACATCAATGTGCTGCGGGTCTCGCAGGAAATCCTGGAACATTTGCCCGCTGCCGTGATCGGCATCGATGATGATGGTGTCATCGTGGTCGCCAACCACCAGGCGGACATGCTGTTTCCCGACGTCGGTGGTGGTCCGTTGCTAGGCTGCGAAGCCGGCAGCCGATTGCCGGCCTCGTTCATCGCCTGTGCGGCCGATATCAACGGACGCGCCCACCCTGCCACCTTGCCTGACGGTCGTCGTGTGAGCATTATCTGCCACCGCATGGGCGAGATGTGCATCTCCAGTGGCACCATCCTGGTCATTTCCCTGATCGATACCGGTGCGTAGTACGGATGGTCGGGGAGACGGAGCGTGACATCCACAAGGGAATAGGAAGATGAACCAGGACGAACAAACAAACATCCGTGTCGCGCTCGACCATATCCAGAAACTGCCTTCGATGCCCAGCCTGATGCTGGAGATCATGCAGAGCTTCGATGACGAGAGTGTGGATGTCGGTTCGCTCGCGAACAAGATTTCGCATGATCAGGCTCTGGTGGCAAAGGTGATGCGGGTAGCCAATTCGGCATTTTTCGGCTTGTCCGGGCAGATCGGTTCTATTCCGGAGGCAGCGTCGGTGCTGGGTTTCAACAATCTGCGCGGCCTGGTGACGGCAGCTGCCGTCATCGGCATTTTTCCGCATGAGGAACACAATTTCGACTTGACGGCCTTCTGGCGTCACAACATCGGCACCGCCGTATGCGCCAAGGTGTTGGCCAGGCACATCGGGCTGAATGCGGAGGCTGCCTTCACCGCCGGAATGCTGCACGATATCGGCGGACTGGTGATCGGCGTGTATTTTCCGCAAGTCGCTGCAAGAACTGTTCAATTCGTCGATGGCGGCGGCGACGAATCGTTACGGATCGAACGTGCGGCGCTTGGCTTCGATCACGCAGTCCTTGGCGGCGAGGTGGCGAAGCGCTGGCATTTCCCTGCGACAACCCAGCAGGCGATCGCATTGCATCATACGCAGGCCGCGGACGGCACAGAGCGAACCCTGGCCGATGTCGTCTATATTGCCAACCTGTTTTCCCACGCGCTGAATGACGGCCACCTCCTGGAGAATAAGGCATCTCGGCTCGCGACAGCGGCCCGGCTGCGGCTGGAATTGAAAATGGACACGCTGGAAGTGCTGGCTGTTGAAGTGCAGCGTTTATATAGTGGTGCCATTATGCTGATCGGACGATAAAAAATGGTCGATGGAGGTCATGAAAAGATGAGAGAGGCCAAAGAGATGGGCGCTGTTGCCGAGGCGCTTGGCCTCGACGAGGCCGAAATCGTCCGGCGCAAGGATTTTCTCGAATTCACCGAAACTGACGTCGCTCAGCTGAAGCGGTTCCACGAATTGCTGAAGGATTCCAGTGATGATTTCGTCCATGCCTTTTACAATCATCTGCTCGGCTTTCCTGAATTAAAGCCCGTGCTGGCGCATCAACCATCGTTAGAGCGCCTGGTGCAGTCTCTGAAGCTTTATTTCGATGAAATCACCGCGGGAGAATATGACGGCCAGTATGTGCTGAATCGCCTGGGGATCGGTGTGACGCTTCAGCATCTGGGACTAGAGCGGAAATGGTATATCGGCGCCTATCGCAAGTGCCTTTCCGGATTCCTGCCGGAATTATTGCGGCTCTGTGAAGGCGATGACGGGGTGCTTCTCGCCATCCATGACGCGCTGCACAAAATCGCCGCTTTCGACCTGGGATTGTTTCTCGACGCCCATGGCTACGCCGACAGGCAGGCCGCACTGCGGCTTGAGAAAGGTGTGCATGACATGATGGAGGGCATCGATGCCATCGTATGGGAAGTCGATGCCCGTACCTTAGGATTCAGTTATGTCAGCCCTCAGGCACAGAAAATCCTGAGTTATCCTCTTGTGCAGTGGGAGGGATATTTCGACCTCAAGCGCGCCATCATCTTTCCCGAGGACTACCCGGCCATCAATGCC
>MLJW01000424.1_pt1 | contig 19498 bp, 21 predicted proteins | sample 888231 | NCBI WGS metagenome assembly MLJW01 (sample SAMN05788063, study PRJNA343431) | mine drainage metagenome | isolation source: sample collected from the inflow into an acid mine drainage treatment plant... | place: Germany: Lusatia, lignite mining district
CAGCGTCACTCTGGTCGCCCTACGGGCTCCCGGCGTGACGCTGAGAAATCGGCACCTCGGGAAAACAATCGGCAGAGGATCCACTTATCTTTCGCCGATTCCTGTCCAAACAAACCCGGCCGGCTCTAACAATCGGCAGAGGATCCACTTATCTTTCGCCGATTCCTGTCCAAACAAACCCGGCCGGCTCTTAGAGCAAACCGAACGAGGGTCACGACCGACGAAGTCTAGAACTGCTCTGTCCATGGACGAAGGTCGATTTCATGCGACCAGGCGCTTCTCGATTGGGTGAGGACATCAATGTAGGTCTGGGCGATAGCGTCGGGATCGAGCAGGCTGTCGGGCTGCTCGCTCGGATCGGGTCGCCGCGCGGAGCGCACACCGCCGTCGATGTTGCAATGTGCGACGTGAATGCCCGTGGGGTCGAGCTCTTGCGCGGCGCTTTGGGCGAGGCCGCGCAGGCTGAACTTGCCTCTTGCGAAGGCCGCAGATTGTGCGAACTCCTTCAGGCTGGCGCTTGCGTCGGTGAAGAGGATCGCGCCACGGCCTTTCGGCTTCATGCGTTTGGCGGCCTGCTGAGCGCCTGGAAACGCGCTGAAGGCGATGGCTCTTTCGAACGCGGCGGGATCGATGCTCGAGAGCGGACCGGCGAGGCGCGAGAACTTACAATCAATAGTAGATCTGTCCGCGCGTGCCGCCGCCAGCGGCGATAGCGTCACCGTTGATCGCCACGCTGCGGGGGGAGGCAAGGAAAGCGACGATATCGGCGACTTCCGCCGCTTCGACAATCCGGCCGATCGTCACATCGGTCGCCAGGCCCCGCTCGGCCTCCTCGACGCTGAGGCCAGCCGCGGCCGCGCGGGTCGCGACCAGCGATGCGGTGCGTTCGGTGCGCGTCGCACCCGGGTGAACCACGGTGACGTTGACGCCTCTGGGCCCCAGCTCGTCGGCCAGGTTTTTGCTCATCGCAGCGACTGCGACATTACGGATCGAGCCGATGATGGAGCCTGACTGCCGCGCGGCCAAGCCACTGATATTGATGATCCGCCCCCAGCCGCCGGCGACCATATAAGGCGCTGCCTCGCGCGCCACGCGTAGATAGCCCATCACCTTGACGTTCACATCGTCCCAGAACAGGGCATCTGTGATTTCAGCCAGCTTGGGCACCGGCGTTTGCCCACCCGGCTTGGCTGCAGCATTCACGAGGATATCCAGGCCACCGAGTGCCGCGACCGTCGCTGCGACAAGCGCCTTGACCGAACTGTCATCCTGGGTTTCGACCGTTACGCCGAGAATTTTGCGGCCGGTCTCCTCCCTGATTTCGTGCGCGGCTCTGTCCAGTTCGGCGCCATTCCGCGCGGCGATCACCAAATCGACGCCCTCCAGGGCAAGTTGGCGGGCGATGGCGCGGCCGATCCCCTTGCTCCCGCCAGTGACCAGAGCGCGCTTGCTGTTTAGTTGCAGATCCATGAATCAAATCCTCGAATTCGTTATCAGTCTGTTCAATTCGGCCACCTGTTTTTACTCGGGTTGCCCTGTGGAGTTCGATTTCCCCCCCCCCTGCATGGCGGCAAGTGGGCCTGGTTCGGACCGGTGGCCCAGATAAGCGCGGTTGGATCAACGGCGCCCGACCAAGCCCTTTTCGATCTAGACAGCCGTCAGGCCGCCATCGACTGGCAGGTCGATACCGGCGACGTAGCTGCTCTGGTCCGAGGCGAGGAACAAAGCTGCCGCCGCGACCTCTTCAGGACGTCCTTGTCTGCCCAATGGGATCATCGCCGTGATCTGCTTTCTGGCTTCGGCAGCGCCCTCTTTGGACGGGAACTGCCCGTCGAACATCGGCGTATCGACCGGACCTGGGCTCAGCACGTTGGTCCTGATTTTCCGATCCTTGAATTCGTTGGTCCACGTGCGCGCCAATGACCTCAGCGCCGCCTTGGTGGCGCTGTAGGTGCTGCGGCCAGGCAAGCCCATGTTCTTCCCGGCGGAGGCCACGAGGATGATAGAAGCCCCGTCATTCAAGTAGGGCAGCGCCTTTTGAACGGTGAAATAGGTGCCGCGGGCGTTGGTGTTGAAGGTCTCGTCGAAATGCTCAGGCGTCACCGCAGCGGTCATCACTTTTTCGACGAAGGCCGCAGCCGCAAAAATCACATCGATCTTGCCCTTTTTCGCAACGATCTCGTAGAAGCGATCGAGGTCATCGAGCTTTGAGATGTCTGCTTGTACGGCGGTGACGTTCTCGCCGATCTCGGCGACAGCCTTGTCGAGCTCTACTTGGCGGCGACCGGCGATGAACACATAGGCGCCCTCTTCAACGAACCTCTTGGCGGTGGCGAGGCCGATGCCGCTGCTGCCACCCGTGACGACGGCGATCTTGTTATTCAATAGAGACATGGTGTTTCCTTCTTTATTGAATGCAGATCCCATGGGGGTGTTTCCCCGACGCTGGCGCCGAGTCGGTATGCCGTTTCATTCAGGACTGCCCTTCGCCAGGGCCACGTTGCTTCACAGATGACCCGGCCGGGTTGGTTGTTGTCGTCCCGCCGACCTTGTCGGTGGTCTCCAGTGGGACACGGCAACCATTGAGCCACAGGCCCACGAAAATGAAGACGGAGATCGACAGGATGTACTTGCGTGTCGAGACCTCACCAAATGTGGTAAGGAGTTCGCTGAGCGTCTTGTCGCTGAGCGTCTTGTCGTTGGCAAGCTCGTCGGCGGCCCGGCAAAGCAAAATATAGTCCGCCCCGACGCCGGTGACCGGCCCATCCGAGGCGAAGGCGACGATTTCGTCTTCGCTGAGCCCTACGTTGCGGCCGATCGCTGAGTGGATCTGCCACTCGTAGGGTGCGTTGAGAGCCTTGGCGACGCGCATCATGCACGTCTGCCGGTGCTTCGGGTTGATGCCCTCAGGGCCGAAGATCGCGTTGACCAAATCGATCACGCCTGGGAAGTGGGCTCCCGTTCCGGCGAACATTTTGACGACGTTCAGCGTCGTGTCGGGCTGATAGGTGCTACCGTAGTATGACTCGATGACGGGCCTGATGAGGTCATCGTCTGGCAGCGGCACCGTTACCGTCGCCGCGTAGGTTGTCGGAAAGTTTGTTGCCGATGTCCTCGTTTTAATCTGTTCCATTGTGCTTCCTCGTCCTGGATTTTGGTGTTGCGCGCTTGTTCGTGCGGAGCATTCAGCCTTTTCCCGCCACGGTTTGCGCCGCACTCAGGGCCGTCTCCCCGACTCTGACGCCCAATCGGTGCGCCGTTTCGTTCACGGCCGAGATAATGCCCTGGGTCAGCGTCGACTTGCCGTCGCCGATACATGCCGACTCCGCGGCGACCGTCGCGGTGGCGATTCCGTTAGCATCGAGAATGGGAAGGCTGGCGACGCCCGCACGGTCGGCACCAAAACCGGCGTCATTGAAGAAAACGAGACGTGGCCTGAACGCTCTCGCCATTGGCGCAGCTGTCGCGCCGCCATGACTGCCGCTCGCAACGACCAGACCTGCATCTTCCGGGGTACCGAGTGAGATGGAGCCTATGCAGAGGACGCCATGAACAAAGGTGCGTCGCTCAACCGGCGCCTCCATGTTTGTGTCGTGGGGCCAGGCTGCGGATTTCAGAAGTTCCACGGCGTAGGCGACGGTCTGCCCGTCCTCGACGCCACACGCAGCCGCAAGTTTGTTGGCGCGACTGATGATCCCGCGTTTGACCATGTCTGCGGCGTCACCGACGCGGGCGCTGGCAGTCGCGACGGCTGCCATAGCCATGCCATGTTGGTCCGCCCAAAGCAGGCCGCTGACCCCTGCTTCATCTCGACCGATACCGCAGTCATGATGAATAGCAGCGCGAGCGCCAGCCTTGGCCGAGAAATACGCCGCGTAAGCCGTGGCGTTCGAACCACCAACAACGATGCCGCCATTTGCTTCTGGAGGAAGCTTTACGACACCATCGATTACGATAATCGGAACGTTCATCCCGTTGCTGCCCCCGCGACAACGGTAATCGTGGTGTTCAATAGAGACATCCTGTTTCCTTCTTCGTTGAGGGCTGGGGCGGACGGTCTTGATGGTCCCTTGTGACTCAGGCCACCTTCCTCTCGGCACCGAAGACGAACATGAGGATCACGCAAGGGTCGTCCGAGCGGTTGTGAAATTCGTGGAAGGCCCCGTTCTGCACGAAGAAATCGCCCTCCTTGGCCGTGACCGAGTGCACTTGGCCGTCTTCTCCCGGATAGGCGATATCCACTTCGCCCTTGAGTACCACCGCGAGGTCGATGGTGTCGGTCCGATGCATCGCGCCGCCGAGCTCGCTTGGGGTCATCCCCCCGCCGGTGCCGAAATCAATCTTGGCCATCAAGGCCCCGAGATCCGTCTCACCCGCTTTCTCGGGGGGAACGACTTGGAGATCGACGCGGACTGAGTGCTTTGGCCCGAAGATCCCAAGCCGCTTGTATTCACCAAGAACTTGCTCAGGCGTAAGGGGCAGCTCGGGAATCTTGTCGAATCCCCAAATATTCGTGACCCTATCGGCGGTTTCGGTATCGAGAAGATCGCCCACTTGCATGACAACGCCAGCTTTGCCTTCGGCGCTCACGATCCGTCGCATCTTCATCTCGGCGTCTCCTCTGAAAAGTGACCGGCTTCGCCTCACGTGTCGGCGGGCTCGATCGCCGCCTTCGCAAAACCACCCAGCAAGCGGCGCCTGCCGTTCTGTAGTGAAGGCTATAGAATGAGGCGGCCACCGTCAAACGATTTTATATTGACCGATATAGAATCTTGACCGACGCTAATGTAGCGCCCACTATAACAACGCGCAGCCCTTAAGGGTCTCGATGGGCAGCTGGCGCCTACCGCGTATTCGTCAGTCGCCATGCCACAGGCGCGGCAACGGCCCACGGGGCTCTCTCAACGCGGCGAGCTTTTCGTTAGCTGTCGGGGGTGAGGAGGCCGGCGAAACAGAGGAATTGGAGATCAGCGTTGAGCGACGCAACAGACCGCTGGACAGTCGGAAACGTTACGATCACCCGGGTCGTCGAATTTGAAATTGGCGGCTTCCCGCCCGGTTTCATGTTCGCAGGGCTGACCGAAGACCGCGTCAAATCTGTCGGGTGGTTGCATCCGCACTACGCGGATCCGGACGGAACAATCCGCTACGCGGTCCAAGCGTACATCATTGAATCGCAAGGGCGCCGGATCATCGTCGACACCTGCGTCGGCAACGACAAGGACCGCAATAACGAAAGCTGGAATCACCTCAAGCTTCCGTTCCTCGAGCGACTGACCGAGGCTGGCTATCCTCCTGAGTCGATCGACGCTGTCCTCTGTACGCATCTGCACCTGGATCACGTAGGCTGGAACACCCGGTGGGACGGCGGCAAATGGGTCCCGACGTTCCCCAACGCGCGCTACCTGTTTGGGCGGGTCGAATGGGAACACTGGAGCCGGGAAGTCCACAGCAACGGCGACATGCCGCAAATGGTTGTTGAACTCGCCGAACAAGACAGAGTCATGGTCGACTCCGTCCTTCCTATCGTCGACGCCGGCCTGCACGAGTTGGTCGAAACTGATCATCGGCTGACCGACGAGGTCGTACTCTTCTCCACCCCAGGTCATTCGCCGGGGCATGTCAGCGTAGCGATCCGTTCACAAGGACAGGAAGCCGCCATTATGGGCGACCTCATCCATAACCCAATACAGTTCGCTGATCCCGGCATCTGCGCGAACTTCGACTTCGATCAGAAGGTCGGCTTGGCGACACGGCAGGCCTTCATCAATAACCACGCCGACCGCGACGTTCTGGTCCTCGGGACACATTTCCCAACGCCTGCGGTCGGGCACATCGTCCGAGACGGCGAAGGCTGGCGCTTCACCCCCGTGGGCGCCAGCGACAGCTAACCCTCGTGATATGAGATCCTGGTGATCGAAAGCTGTGGCCCATCGGCGCTGGAGGGGCCGAGGTCAAATCGTCAGGACCGTTCACCAGATGACCGAGACCATCCGGACCGTCCAGCGCACACTGCGGCGGTGTCACCAGTGCGCGAGCTTTTCGTAGAGGTTGCGTTCGAGAAAGTTGTTTAGGGAGAGCCGGAACAGCTCCCGCTTGTTTCCGAACGTCAGGCACATGCTGCACGTCGTAAGGCCTGTACGAGTGGTCAGGTCGCGGGTGGACGTGCTCGTAGCCCTTCCTCCAGAACGCCTCTGTTGCGGCGTCCAAGACCGTTTCCTTATCAAACTCGCGCGGGCGGGCCATCGCGTCCTCTGGAGAAAGGCTGGAACGCAGTCATCGGATAGTATAGCGTGCGCTCTAGAACTGTTATGGAGCGGGCGCTATAGAATGTCAACGCCTTGCGCCGTGGTTCGCCGAGCGGGTTGAGGTAGCAGTATGGCGCCAACTACGGCAAGTCGATCATCCCCTATGGGCCTCTTGCTAGACGCGATCCACCAACCTCTCTGGCAAGCGGGTGATGGTGGTCGGCGGAAAGACCGGAATGTAACTAAGACAACCAGATGAGAGTTCGCCTTGGTAGTTGAGCTTCGAATTATGCGTTGGGCGATCACGGCTTCCCAATATCACAGCCTTCGTCAAGCCGCCGAGGCTCTCAACATTCGGCAGTCAACGCTCAGCCGTAGATTGCGAGACCTCGAATTCGAATTGGGCGCAACACTCTTCGAACGAACCAATGGCGGTACGCGCCCAACTGTCGAAGGCCAGGAGTTTCTTGAGACCGCGCGGCGAATCGTCGATGAGACCGACGGCCTCGCGACGCGACTGAAGACGAGATCGCGCGGAGAAAGTGGTGACTTAACGATTGGGGTTCACGCCTCCCTATCAACGGGCAATCTCCGAGCCACGTTGGCTGAGTACTATCGTCGCTTCCCGGAGGTCTGCACCAGCTTGATCGATGGATCAAGCGACGATCTCATGTCGGATCTCGCGGCCTCTGCAATCGACCTCGCCTTTGTCGCTGAAAGTAACTGCCGATGGGACGAACAATCGCTATCGGTCTGGAGTGAACGCGTCATCGTTGCCCTTCCGGACGATCACTCGCTGATCAGTCGCGAGTCGATTTATTGGAATGAGCTCAAGCAACAGCCGCTGCTTCTGCCGCTACGCGGGCCTGGCCCGGAGTTCCTCAAATTGCTTGCCAGCAAACTGGAGATATCAGACACATGCCGGTTGCATCGCCATGACGTTTCACTCGACCGCCTTCTCAGTCTTGTAGGTGCCGGTTGGGGTATTCTAATTGCACTGGAAGGCGCGACTGGCGCGACATATCCTGGTGTGGTGTATCGCGAAATTCGGGACGAGAACGGGCCGACGCGGCTGAACTTCAAAGCCTACTGGCGACAGGCCAACAGCAACCCGACCCTCAAACCGTTTCTCGCTCTTCTCCGGGAACGCTATCCAGACCTTTCGCTGACAGGACGAGCGGTAGACGTCTGAAGCACCTCTAAGCGGCGCGCCTTCGCAAACACCCGATCCGTTGCCATGAAGCGCTGGATCATCGGCACGATCAGCTTGATCGGCTCCGGTCCGGCCTGCCCATTCTCCCGGCCAATAATTTCGGCATAGGCGGTCAGATCACGATACACGGCGGCTGGCAGTTCGACGGTGAGTTTCACCGCCTTATCATCGGGAATGGCACTCAGCTTCAATTTGGTCATGTCTCACCCTCCATAGGGTGCCAACACCAGATCGCGATTGACGATGACCCGCACCGGGTATCCCGGCCGGATGGTCAAGGTCGGCTGGATATTGAGCTGGCGCTGGATGATCTGCTGGCCGGTCTGACTGACGCTGTTCGATGCTCCCTGGCGCAAAGCCCGCACCACGTCGCTGTCCTGGCCGGAGGAACCGGATTCAGCGCCGACGCTCAGCAGCGTCGATAGCAGCGCTCCCTTGAACAGCGTGCCCCAATGGTAATCGACGTCGTCTTCCAAGCCGGCATAGCCCTCGGTATCGGCGCCGGGCTGACGCTCCAGCACGATCGAGGTGCCGTTCGGCATGATCAGCCGGGTCCACACCAGCAGCACCCGGCTTTGGCCGAAGGCGACCGAGCTGTCGTACTGGCCGATCAATTTTGCCCCTTGCGGGATCAGCAGGAACCGACCAGAGGGACTGTCATAAACGGTTTCGGTGACCTGAGCGGTGATCTGACCGGGCAGATCGGAGCGAATGCCGGTGATCAGCGCCGCCGGAATCACGGTGCCGGCCTGGACGATATAAGGTGAGGCCGGCTTGGCCAGTCGGTCGGGACTGACGGTGCGGCGATCGACCGTGCCGTTGACGAAAGCCGTTTTACGATCCTGCATATTCTGGGCGGCACCAGCGTCGATCGGCGGCGTCTCGGTTGGCTGGGCAGTCACCGTTCCGGAAGCGTTGGCCACTGGACCAGAGCTGTTGCCTTGCCGTTCGGTCTGGGTAAACAACCGGCTGATCCGCGCCGCCTCAACCTCCTGCATTCGCCGCTGCTCGACCTGATTGAGACCTTGGCCGGGAACCGACACCGCTTGCCCCTGACCCTGGGCATTGAGGATCGGTTTGCCGAGATCGCCGGGCAGTGCCGGCCCCAGCTTGGGCACACTGGAGTAATCACGAGGCAGACCGGCCAGCCCTTCCGCCGCCGGACGGCTCTCGGTGCCCAGCAACTCCTTGCCAGCATCGGTTCCCCGATGAGGCTGCAGCGCATAGCCGAGTGCTCCGGCGATGGTCAGGGCGGAGACGCAACCCAGCCCGACCAGCACCTTGCGCGACAGCCGCGTCACCCGTGGCCGTTCGGCGCGCAGGCGCAGGTCGGGTGCAGTCGGCACGGGCGGAACAGTTTCGGTTTCTCCCGTGGTCATGGCCGCTGCCCTTCGCTTGCGCTGCGGGCGTTCGTCGCTTGCGAAGCTCCACCGGAGCTTCGCATCCATGAGGATGGACCGCTTCTCACTCCATCGGACCGGCTGATGCGGACATGGCGCTCGCTGTCGGCATCGCCCATGCGCAGCTCGGCGGCGGCAAACAGCCGATCGACGATCAGATAGTTCTGACGCACCCGATAGTTGACCAGCTCGGAACCGCCCGCCGGACCGACGACAAACAGCGGCGGCATCTCGCCCTGTTTGATGCCGGAGGGAAACTCGATATAGACCTTGGCCCCATCGTCGAAGGCGCGCAGCGGCCGCCAGGCCGGGCTGTCGCCCTCGATGGCGTAACGGAAGTTCAAAGCGGCAATGTCGATGCCGGAGGCTACCGATTGCTGAGCCTCGGCCTCCTTGTTCTGCCGACGCAGGGCGATCAACTGGTCTTCTGCATACTGCCAGGACACTGATGCCATGTAGGTCTTGGCGGTCGAGTGCAGTTCCAACAAGTAGGTCCGCCGGTCGGTGTTGATCACCAGATTGGTGACGAGGCTGGGCCGGGTCGGCTTAATCAAGACGTGGATCTTCTTGGTGGGACCGCTGCCGCTCTCGGTGTCGCCGATAATCCAGCGCACGGTATCGCCGGCGGCAACCGGACCGGAGCCAACCAATTGCTCGCCCTCCTGCAAAGCGACATCGGTGATCTGCCCCGGCGCGGCATAGACCTGATAGAGCGCCCCGCCGGAGTATGGATAGACCTGCACGGCATTGATGAAACCGTCGCGATCGGGCTGGACCCGGGCGGCGGCATTGGCCTGAGTGACGCGAGCGATGGGATTCTTGGCTTCGGGTGCAACCTTGGCCTCCGCTAGTGGCTTCAACTGACCGGGCAGCGGCAATGGTTCGGGCACCGGCACGACGGTGACCGGCGCTGGCGGATCGGCGGCCAGGATTGCCGGTGCGACATTGTCGTATTGGATCTCCGGCGGCGGCACTTTGACGGCGCAGCCGGCCAAGGTTATGGCGGAGATCAGTAGAGCCGGAAGTCCGGCTTTGCGGACTGTGCGGCTCGACAGGCTGTGTCTCATTGACCCAACTCCTTCGACCAGTTGATGGCGGTGACATAGATGCCGAGCGGGTTCTTGCGTAAGTGATCGGCGTCATGGGGGGATTGGATGATCACCGACAGAATGGCGGTCCAGCGCTCGGTGGCGGCGAGGGCACCGTCCTGGTAACGGCGCTGGACCCAGGCGACGCGGAAACTGCCCGGCGAGGCCCGGATGACGCTGGAAACATCCACCGCGATTTGCTGACGGCCGACCTTGGCGAAGGGATCGTCGGCGCGGGCGTAATCATTGAGCGCGGCAGCCCCCGCCCTGGTGGTGAAGTCGTAGGCGCGCAGCCAGTTCTGGCGGACGATGATCGGATCAGCCGGAATGCTCCGCACCTGTTCGATGAAGCGGGCGAGATACCAGGCGATCTGGGCATCGTTGGGCTGGTAGTCGGCCTGCGCCGGAGCGACGGCCTGGGCTTCTCCCAGTTTGTCGACTTGCACCACCCAGGGCACGACGGTGCCGCGCGCCGATTGCCACAGCAGGCCGCCCGCCAGACCAGCGGAAAGAATCAAACTGCCGAAAGCCATCAGCCGCCAGTTCTTGGCCTGGACGCGGGCCGAGCCGATGCGCTCGTCCCACACCTGGGCGGCTTTCTGGTAGGGCGTTTCGGGTTCAGGGATGCGGCCATAGCGCACCGAAGGGCGATGGAAGATCGACATCAGCGCTCCTTATCGGACAGATCGACGGAATGGCCGCCGCCATGGGAATCGCCTGACTTGACCGCATGGGCAGCGGCGGACGCCCCATGGCTCATGGCCTGATTGCGCTTCATGCGCTGGGCCCAGGCTGGTGGAGAGGGTGGGTTGGAAGGCGCGCTGTCGGCGGTTTCACCAGCGCCAACCGTGCCCATGGTCGAGGAGCCGCCGGTGGCGGCGAACCCCGAGCGGGCCCCAGCCTGAAACCGCTGTTTCAGACTATCGGCAGCTTGGCTCGCAGCCTGTTTGGCCGATCCGGTTGTCGCCTTGCCAGCCGCCTTGGCGACACCCGCCAGCCCGGAGGCGACACCGGACGCGCCGCTTTGCCCTGCCGAGGCGAGGCTGTAAGCGGTCGAAGCCGCTCCCGCCATATGGGCGCCACCGCGCGCGGCGGCGGCGGTCGCCCGACCAGCCCCGGCCAGGGCCGCTCCACCACCGCTGACAAGGGCTCCCGCTCCCATGGCGGCGCCAACACCCAGACCGGCAGCCGCCAGACCGGTGCCGACGGCAGCCCCGGCGCCAAGCTGCGGCGCGCCCGACACTAACCCGGTGGCGATGCCTGGCCCGAAGATGCCGAGGCCCAGCATGGCCAGGGCGGCCAGCACTACCGACAGCGTCTGCTCGATGGTCGGCTGATTGGCGCCGTAGCTGGTGGTGAATTGCGAGAAAAGCCCGGTGCCGATGCCGACGATGACCGCCAGCACCATGACCTTGATGCCCGAAGCGACGATGTTGCCCAGCACCTTCTCCGCCAGGAAGGCGGTCTTGCCGAACAGGGCGAAGGGCACCAGCACGAAGCCGGCCAGGGTGGTCAGCTTGAACTCGATCAGGGTGATAAACAGTTGGACCGCCAGGATGAAGAAGGCCACCAGCACGATCAGCCAGGACACCATCAAGACGGCGATCTGGACGAAGTTGGCGAAGAAGCTGGTGAAGCCCAGCATCTTGCTGGCGGCGTCGAGCAGCGGCTGACCGGCATCGAGGCCGACCTGGGCCAAACGCCCGGGGCGGAGGAATTCGGCCGTGGTGATGGAAGAGCCGCCCGCCAGCAGACCGAGGCCGGAAAAGCTCTTGAAGACGATCTGGCTAAGGCTGTTGAAGTTGCCGATGATGAAGGAGAAAAAGCCGATGGACAGGGTCTTCTTCACCAGCCGCTGCAGCACATCCTCGTCGGCGCCCCAGGCCCAGAACAGCCCGGCCAGGGTGATGTCGAGCACGATCAGGGTCGAGGACAGATAGGCGATCTCACCCTTCAGCAGGCCGAAGCCGCTGTCGATATAGGTGGTGAAGGTATTGAGGAAGGTGTCAATAACGCCGACATTGCCCATAGCGGATTACTCCCCGAACATGCTGACGTCGTGGGGGACATAGCCGCTGCGGGTGGAGAAGCGGCGGTACTGTTCCTGGCCCTGGGATTCGGTCGCGGCATTGCGCGCCTGCTCCAGGGCGTCGGCCCGGCTTTTGGCGGCAACCAGCGCCGTTAGATCGGACAGTTGCTGGGATTGCAGGGCGAGCAGCTGGTTGCCGGCCTGAGCGGCCTGCAAGGCTCCGCTCGACGACTGGCTGGCGGATACCAGCGACGACATGGCGCTGCTGTTGACAGGGATGTTGCCAACGACACCGGCCTGGGTTTTGAGGCTGTCCTCGAAGGAACCGACCGAGGTTTGCCAACGGGTTTGAGCGGTAGAGATCAAGGTAGCGTCCGACGCCGTGGTCGAAGCCGCGCCATAGGTACTGGAGTATGCACCTTCGATCTGCTGGACATCGAAGGCGATGTTCTGCGCCTGAGCCAGCAGGGCTTGGGTCTGCTGGGTCGAGGATTGAAGCTGGGAAAGCGTCGACAGCGGCAGGCTTTCGAGATTCTTGGCCTGATTGACCAGCATCTGCGCCTCGTTGGTCAGGCTCTGGATCTCGTTGTTGATCTGTTCCAACTCGCGGGCGGCGGTCATAACGTTCTGGGAAAAGTTGGCGGCATCGAACACCGCCCACTGCGCCCGCGCCGGAGTCGTCGCCAGCATCATAACCAAAGCCAAAGTCATGGGGGTTCGGGGCCTAGCCCCGAGCGGGCGCGGGCGGCAGCCCGCAGAGAAGCGGCTCATAACGTCCCCTCCATATTCGTGAGACCGGGAATCAGATCCGCCGCCCAATCGAGACCGCGCTTGCGCAGCCAGACCTCGGCAAAGTTGTCCCGCCCATGCTCGTCCAGAACCTCGGTGATGGCGGCATGGTCGGCTTTGCCGGAAGCGGCGCAGAAGGCCAGGGCCACCGGACCGAGGCCCAGCTCGAACAGGCGGTTGCCACGGCGGGATTGGCAGTAGTAGTCGCGCTTGGGGGTGGCGCGGGCGATGATCTCGATCTGGCGGTCGTTGAGACCGAAGCGGCGGTAGATGGCGGTGATCTGCGGCTCGATGGCGCGCTCGTTGGGCAGAAAGACGCGGGTCGGGCAGCTTTCGACGATGGCCGGGGCGATGGCGCTGTTGGCGATGTCGGACAGGCTCTGGGTAGCGAAGAAAACGGAAGCGTTCTTCTTGCGTAACGTCTTCAGCCACTCGCGTAGTTGCTGGGCGAAGGCCGGATCGTCGAGCACCAGCCAGCCCTCGTCGATGATCAGCAGGGTAGGTCGACCATCAAGGCGGCCTTCGATGCGGTGAAACAGATAGGTCAGCACGGCGGGAGCGGCCCCGGCGCCGATCAGGCCCTCGGTCTCGAAGGCCTGGATCGAGGCGTCGCCGAGGCGTTCGGCTTCGGCGTCGAGCAACCGGCCGAACGGGCCACCGATGCAATAGGGCTGCAAAGCGCGTTTGAGCGGGGCCGATTGCAGCAGCACGGCGAGGCCGGTGAGCGTGCGTTCGGTGATCGGCGACGAGGCCAGCGAGGCCAGGGCCGACCAGACATAGTCCTTGACCGTGGAATCGACGGTGATGTCTTCCTTGGCCAGGATCGCGGCGATCCATTCCGCCGCCCAGGCGCGCTCGGCAGGATCATCGATGTGGGCCAGCGGCTGGAGGGCGACAGAACCGCCGCCCCCCAGGTCATGCCAGTCGCCACCCATGGCGAGGGCGGCGGCGCGGATCGAACCGCCGAAATCGAAGGCGAAGATCTGGGACTTGCCATACCGACGGAACTGCAGCGCCATCAGGGCCAGCAACACCGATTTGCCGGCCCCAGTCGGGCCGACGATCAGGGTATGGCCGACATCACCGACATGGAGCGAGAGGCGGAACGGCGTCGAGCCTTCGGTCTTGCCGAACAGCAGCGGCGGAGCCTGGAAATGCTCATCCCGTTCCGGCCCGGCCCAGACGGCGGACAGCGGAATCATGTGGGCGAGATTGAGGGTCGAGACCGGCGGCTGGCGGACATTGGCGTAGACATGGCCGGGCAAGGAGCCCAACCAGGCCTCAACGGCGTTTAGAGATTCCGCCATGCAGGTGAAGTCGCGGCCCTGGATGACCTTCTCGACCAGGCGCAGCTTTTCGGCGGCGAGGCCGGGATCGTCGTCCCACACGGTGATGGTGGCGGTGACATAGGCCTGGCCGACATCGTCGGCGCCCAGCTCCTGCAATGCCTGATCGGCGTCGGCGGCCTTGTTGGCGGCGTCGGAATCGACCAGCACCGAGGCCTCGTTGGTCATCACCTCTTTAAGGATGGCGGTGATCGATTTCCTTTTGGCGAACCACTGGCGGCGGATCTTGGTCAGCAGTCGCACCGCCTCGGTCTTGTCGAGCAGGAGCGCGCGGGTCGACCAGCGGTAGGGGAAAGCCAACCGGTTCAACTCGTCGAGGATGCCGGGATGGGTCGCGGTGGGGAAGCCAACCACCGTCAGGCTGCGCAGATGGGTCGTTCCCAGGCGTGGCTCCAAGCCGCCGGTCAGCGGCTGGTCGGCCAGCAGGGTATCCAGGTACATCGGGATTTCAGGGACACGGACCTTCTGACGTTTGGTCGAGATGGTGGAATGCAAGAATGTCAAGGTGTCGCCATCGTCGAGCCAAGCCACTTCCGGCACGAAGCCCTCTATCAGTTGCAGCACCCGGTCGGTACGGTCGATGAAGCCGCGCAGCAGTTCCCAGGGATCGACACCGCGTTGCGAGCGGCCCTCGTAGAGCCAGCTTTCGGCACGGGCGGTCTCTTCCACGGGCGGCAGCCACAGGAAGGTCAGGTAATAGCGGCTCTCGAAGTGGACCCCGGCCTGCTCGAAGCCATCCTGGCGTTCGAGGTCGACCAGGGCCGAGGCGGCATCCGGGAATGAGCTTTCAGGGTAATCGGTGGCCGCCACCCGCTGCGCTTCGACGAAGATCGCCCAGCTGGAGCCGAGCCGACGCAGGGCATTGTTGAGGCGGGCGGTGACGCCGACCAGTTCGGCCGGGGTGGCGGAATCGAGGTCCGGCCCGCGAAACCGCGCCGTGCGCTGGAAGCTGCCGTCCTTGTTGAGCACCACGCCCGGCGCCACCAATGCCGCCCAAGGCAGGAAGTCGGCGAGACCGGCGGTGTGGCTGCGATATTCGGCGAGGTTGATCATCGCTCACACCCCGAAATAGGCCGGATAGAGGAGATGCCGTCGTCCGACATCGACAAACAGCGGATCCCGCTTGGCCGCCCACACGGCGGCGCCATGGCCGAGCGCCCACAGCAGCAATCCCGGAACCCACAGCCGCAGGCCGAGGGCGATGGCGGCGGCCACGGTGCCGTTGGCAATGGCCACGGTGCGCGGCGCGCCACCGAGCAGGATCGGATCGGTCAGCGAGCGGTGGACCGGGACCGAAAACCCGGCGATGGGATCATTGCCGGTCATCACACCAGCGCTCCGCCGGAGAACGAGAAGAACGACAGGAAGAACGAGCTGGCGGCGAAGGCGATGGAGAGGCCGAAGACGATCTGGATCAGCCGACGGAAGCCGCCCGAGGTGTCGCCGAAGGCCAGAGTCAGGCCGGTGACGGTGATGATGATGACCGAGATGATCTTGGCCACCGGGCCTTGCACCGATTCCAAGATCTGGTTGAGCGGCGTTTCCCAAGGCATCGACGATCCCGAGGCGTAAGCGGAGGATATCTGGATCAGAACGGCGAGGCCGGCTGCACTGACGATCGTCAGGTGACGGCGGATATGACGAATCATGGAGTTTCTCCTGCGGGAATGACGCGGTAATCGCCGGTGGCGGGATCAAGGCCGCTGACGATGGCCAGTTCGGCGAGACGGCGCTGCCGCCCGCGACCGGCCAGCACGGCGACGACATTGATGGTCTCGGCAATCAGAGCGCGAGGGACGGTGACGACGGCTTCCTGGATCAGTTGCTCCAGACGGCGGAGCGCACCGAGCGCCGAGCCGGCATGGATGGTGCCGATGCCGCCGGGGTGGCCGGTGCCCCAGGCCTTCAACAGGTCGAGCGCTTCCGATCCACGCACCTCGCCGATGGGGATACGGTCGGGCCGTAGGCGCAGACTGGAGCGGACCAGATCGGACAGCGTCACCACGCCGTCCTTGGTGCGCAGGGCCACCAGATTGGGGGCTTGGCATTGCAACTCGCGGGTATCCTCGATCAGCACCACGCGGTCGGAGGTCTTGGCGACTTCCGCCAACAAAGCATTGGTCAGGGTGGTCTTGCCGGTCGAGGTGCCGCCGGCGACCAGGATGTTGCGGTGATCGGCGACGGCCTGGCGCAGAAGTGTCGCTTGTGCGGCGGTCATGATGCCGGCGGCGACATAGTCGTCGAGGGTGAACACCGCCACCGCTGGTTTGCGGATGGCGAAGGCCGGTGCCGCGACCACCGGCGGCAACAGGCCCTCGAAACGCTCGCCGGTCTCGGGGAGTTCGGCGGAGACACGGGGGCTGTCGGCATGGACCTCGGCACCGACATGGTGGGCCACCAGCCGGACGATGCGCTCGCCATCGGCAGGCGACAGGGTGGCGCCGGTATCCTCCAGCCCGCCCGACAGCCGATCGACCCACAACCGGCCATCGGGGTTGAGCATGACCTCGACGATCGCCGGGTCTTCCAGGAACGAAGCGATGGCCGGCCCCAGCGCGGTGCGCAACATGCGGGCGCCGCGGAGGAAGGCTTCGGAGTGGCGGGAGGCGCCCGGCATGATCATCCCCAGGAAGAGCCGACGCACCATGCGTTCGGCGATGGGGATGATTAGAAAAGGCAGAAAATCGCGCAGATCAACAAGGGTTTGGTTGTCGTAGAGGTCCGGCGGGAGGCATGGGGAAAATACTTGCTGGATGCGAGGTGTGCGATCTAACGCATGAAGAAAGCGGCGGGCTTCATGTGGGCGCAAGAAGCCCGTTGCTCACGGGGGCTTAAGCCGGGAAACGGACGCCGGTCAGATCTTCGCTCAGTGTCCACAGCTTTTCCGCCGCAACCGGGTCGACCGCGTGGGGGAATACCCCGCCTTGTCCTAGGGTGTCGCCCAGCAGGTATTCGCCTTCAGGCGGGGCCAGCGGAGCCGAGACATCGCAGTCCTCGCAATAGACACCACCACGGTCAATCAACTGCGGGCTGGTGGCGCACCACACTTGGGTGGCCGCTCCCATGCTCGGAGTTTTGAAGCCGCGTTCGGGGGCGATGATCGCTTTGCCCTCGGCATCGATGGCGCCGAGGTCTCGCAACATAGCCGGGTCGATATGTTTGCCGAGATTGGTTTCGACGATGCCGCCGGGATGAACAGCGAAGGCGCGGATACCGTCTGGCATACCGCGTTTGTCCAGTTCGACCGCGAACAGGGCATTGGCGGTTTTCGACTGGGCATAGGCGGCAAAGGGGCTGTAGGGGCGGTGGCGGAAATCAATATCGTCGAACACCACAGGGGAGAAGCGGTGGCCCAAGGAGGAGACCGCGACCACCCGTGCGCCGTGCGCCGCCTGCAGGGCCGGCCACAGACGGAGCGTCAATTGGAAATGGCCGAGATGGTTGGTGGCGAATTGCAGTTCATGCCCACGTCCATCCAGGGTCAGTTCAGGCAAGGCCATGATGCCTGCGCTGTTGACCAGAATATGCAGCGGTGTGCCCTCGGCGAGGAAGCGCTGGACAAAGGCGTCGATCGAAGCCGGGTCGAGCAAATCCATTGGCCAGATTTCGGCTGCGGCGAACTTGGTCAACGCGGCTTTGGCCCTCCCGACGTCGCGCGTCGGCACGATCACGCGGGCGCCGGCGGCCAGGAACACGCGGACGGTCTCAAGGCCGAGTCCGGAATAACCGCCGGTGACGATGGCGGTTTTGCCGGTAAGGTCGATACCGGCGATTACTTCGTCCGCCGTGCTGGCTTTGCCGAAGCCTGAGCCGATGGGGGTTTGGGATGTTGTCATGAGACGCTGACTCCAGTTTGTTGACCCTTCCACAAATAGGAGCATATCCTTGGATCGTGAATAATCCATCGTCCCTGATTCTTGCGCGGCAGTTCAAAGCATGAGTGATGATCCTTTTTCTTCCGTTCTGGCGATGGTCAATGCCCAGGCGGTTTGTGCGGGCGGTTTCACCGTCGGTGGGGACTGGGCAGTCGCCTTCCCGCCGCCGGACCAGCTCAAATTTTTGGTGATCGCCCGAGGCTGTTGCTGGCTTGCGGTTGAGGGGCAGGGAGCGCCGCTGCGGATGGAGGAGGGGGATGTCTTGATGTTGTCGGCCCCGCGAGCTTTCGTGCTGTCAAGCGATCCCACGATTTCTCCGCGCCAGGCACGGGAGGTCTTTGCCGGGGCCACCTCGGGTATTTTTTCGCTAGGTGGGGGCGACGAGATGTTGTTCCTCGGCGGGCATGTGGATATGGCGGCGGGGTGTGGCGGGCTGCTGCTGGACTGCTTGCCCGACGTCATTCGAGTCAATGGCGGCTCGGATAAGGCGCCGTACCTGAAATCGCTGATCGCCCAACTGGCCGAGGAATGCGGCACGGACCGCGAAGGGGCGGGCTTTGCCTGCACGGCGTTGGCTCAGTTAATTTTCCTGCAAATACTGCGGGTTCATCTGGCGCATAAGGGGGAACTGGCGCCCGGCCTGCTGCGTGTTCTGGCTGATCGGCGGCTGTCCCCGGCGCTGAGGCTGATGCATGGCGAGCCGGCGCGGAACTGGCATCTACCGGAGCTGGCGCGGGCCGCCGCCATGTCGCGGACCGCCTTTGCCACGCATTTCAAGGCGCTGGCCGGGATGGGGCCGCTGACCTATCTGGCGCAATGGCGTCTGCATTTGGCCCAGCGTCGGCTGGTCGCGGGGGGTATGACCATCGGCCAGATCGCGCAAGAGGTTGGCTTCTCCTCGGATGCGGCCTTCTCCAACGCTTTCAAGCGGATGACGGGAAACTCGCCGTCGCAGTTCAGGTTGAAATCACAGAGGACGGCCGCCGAATAAGGGACTGGAGGTCACGGTCTCGCATCATATTCGGACTGTGCCTCCCTGACTTGCGTCCAGTTCGTCTTGGCCCAATCGACCAGCCCCTGCATGGGACCCAGCAGGCTTTTGCCCAACTCGGTCATCTCGTATTCGACGCGGGGCGGCACCTCGGGAAACACCTCGCGGACAACCATTCCGTCGCGTTCGAGGGTCTTCAGGGTGACAGACAGCATCCGCTGTGAAATTCCCGGAATCGCCCGTTCAAGGGCGGAGAAACGTGCCCGTCCGCCGAGGAGATCGAGCGAGAGAACGACGAAGATCGTCCATTTGTCGCCGATCTTGGTCAGCAGTTCCCGGATTGCCGTCGGGTCCGAGCTTCGACAGATCACCGCAGGGTCCAAGGGGGCATTGGCTTTGCGCGGCTTTGTCATGACTTACCTCGGTGTTAGCACCTGATTTCAAGGTGCCTTCTTTTTCAGAATGAGCCTCCAATATATATGTAGCTCTCGTTCAGTAAGCAACTTGCGAAGCGCATGG
>MLJW01000425.1_pt1 | contig 19479 bp, 21 predicted proteins | sample 888231 | NCBI WGS metagenome assembly MLJW01 (sample SAMN05788063, study PRJNA343431) | mine drainage metagenome | isolation source: sample collected from the inflow into an acid mine drainage treatment plant... | place: Germany: Lusatia, lignite mining district
CGGGCCGAACGCGCGCAGGTCGCCGCTCGCGAAATCGGCGAACTCGCCGCCGGCTCGGTGCGGCAGGCCGGCGCGGCCGGGCAGCGTCTGGACGAGCTGGTGCCGGCCATCACGCGCACCAGCGAGCTGGTCGAGGAAATCAACGCCGCCAGCACCGAGCAGGCGGGCGGTATCGCGCAGATCAATCAGGCCGTCGCCCAGGTCAGCGCGACGACCCAGCACGGCGCTTCAGCCGCCGAACAGCTGGCGGCGACCGCCGAGCAGATGAGCGCGCGCTCGAACGAGCTGCGCCGCCAGCTCGATCGCTTCCGGCTCGCCGGTCAGGGCGAGCCGGAAGCGGATGCTCAACGACCGAGCACCAGGTTGGGCAGCGGCGTGGCCCCGTCGGTCTTGAAGCCGTTCGGCAGATCGGTCACGTAGATCCCGGCCCAGCTCTCGCTGGCCGCGTTCAGCGACGCCGCGCTCAAGGCCAGCCAGCCGCCGCGCAGCGCCTCGCGCTCGAGCGACACCGCGGTGACGACCGAGCCGGCGGGAGCGGCCGGGTCGAGCGTGGCCATCGAATCGCCGAGCGCGACGACCTTGAACAGCGCGCCGACCGTACCCGTGCGAGCGTTGAACGGCACGCCGTAAATGCCCGAAGTCGGCGCCGATGCGATGTACGACGGGTTCAGCGAGCCCTTGAACACGACGCCACGCGAACCGTCGACCGCGGCGAATGCCGACGCGCGCCAGCGCGGTGCTTCAGCGTCGGCCGGCCCCGACGAAGCCGACCCGCTCGAGCCCCCGGAGGCGCTCGACCCGCCGGAGCCGCTCGAGCTGCCCGAACCACTGCCCGAACCACTACCCGATCCGCTCGAGCTTCCGGTGCTGGTCGGCGCGCCCGAGAAAGTCCAGAATTCGAAGTCCTGGAACTGCGAGTTGGTTCCGGTGCTCGCGTCGGCGACCATCCAGATCTTGCTGCTGCGCGTATCGGCGATGAACAGCCCCTGGTTCTCGGGAACGTAGCGCGTCGTCTGCCACTGGCCGTTGCCGTTGTCGGTCGCGCCGTTCTGGCACGCGGCCTGCAATTGCGCGCTGCCGTCGGTCGGACACGTCACCGTGACCGGGCGCATGCCCTTGCCATTGCCCTCCGCGTCGAGCGCTCCGGTGTCCCAGGCACCCCAGAATGCGACGTAGCGCCCGTCGAACGACAAACCCTCGCCGAGCAGCGTGAACACCGGCGCCGTCGTACTCGGCGCAATGGGCGTCAACGGCAGACCATTGCGGTCGGGAACCGGCGTCGTGCCGACCTGCACCACGGGATTCAAGGTCGGCAGGTTGGCGATTGGCGCCAGGTAGATGCCACCGGCCGCCGGACTGGCCTCGTTGTCCAGCCCGGTGAACACCACCTGGCCGGCGGCCGCGCTCGGCGGCGCGGTCGAGCCGAACAGCGTGCCGACCGCGGCCCCGGGGATCTGGGTATTGCTGTCGGCGATCACCTGCACCGGTGAGTTCGGGGTGTTGAGATCGCGGAAATAGATCCCGGTCTTGCCCGCGCCGTCGGTGAAGTTGCCCTTGGTGACCAGGTAGCGGTTGCCGGTCACGCTCGGCGAACCCGGAAACTGGTCGAACTTGATGCCGCTCGTGCTCGCGTTCGGCACTTGCATATAGGAAAAGTCTGGAACGGCACCAAGCAGATTGATGCCCGTCGCCAACCCTGCGGGGAGCGTCACGTACAACCCGCTGGTGCCGGCGCGCGTATCGGTGCCGGTCAGCGGGTCGGTGTAGGTCCACACCGGCGTGGTCTGCCCGCGCGTGGCAATCAGCCCGGCGTTCATGTCGATGCGCGGAATCGACGGGAACTCGTTGAACGTCGCGGCGGTGTTGTTAGGCGCGGGAACCGCGACGTTCGCGGTGTCGGCGACGATATACACCTTCGTGCTCGTCGGGCACATCGCAGCGGTGTAGATGCCCCGCTGCGGCTGCGTGCCACCGGTACTGCCGGAGCTGCCGGAGCCGCTGGTGCCCTCGCCCGTCGCACTCTTGGCCCGCCCACGGAAAACAACGAGGCCGTAAGTATTGACCGACGGCTGGTTGAAGCTGAAGAACGTGAGCCCTTGCGATTCAGGTGCCACCGTCGCATTGTTGGCGACAACTTTCCAGGCGCCGATGACGTCGCTGCCCGGGACGCAATTGATGGGGTTGGCGAGCAGACTCGTCGGACTGTAGAAGCTGCTTGTGTCCGTCGAACTGACGCCACCGCCACCGCCACCACACGCCGCCAGGGTCGCTGCGAGCGCCACACCCAGGGCAATTTGCAAGGAATTTCTTGAGTCCATCTCGCGCTCCCGGAACGAAACACATGTAATTACGTGTTTCATTCTGAATCGTGCGGATGAAAATTTCCTTGTCCCAGCTCATGGAATCCGAGCGGAAGAAAGCTGCCGCGGCGCTGCGAAGCCAGGCAAGGCGTCCAGCCTTGCCTCGGGTTTTGCGCCTGGCATCGCATCCCGCCGCCGCGCGCCGCGCGAGTTCTGAACAGCATCCCTGGCGGTTGTCTGTCGGACCCTGTCCGATGGGCAACTGCTAGCCGAAGCGCGCGGCGTGGTGGCCGGTGAACAAGCGTCGACCGATCGCGCGCTCGCGCCGCTCGAGCTCGCGCAGGCGCTTCAGGTGATGACCGCCGACGTCCTCGTACAACTGCTTGGCGGCATCGCTGCCCATCATGCCGCGCATTTGCTCGTGCCAGATTTCCATGGTCCGTGCGTACCACTCATGGATGGTTTCGCCGGCCAGCCTGTTGCTGTTGTGAACCTTGCGCGCCACTGCCACCGTATTCTCCCTCGCATGCTTGCGGGCACGCGCGCTCGGGCTTCGAGTGCGCGACTGCCGCGTCGAGCGGTTTGCGTGGTCGATTCTTGCGCAGAAATATTGATCTACATAAAAGTTACAACAGAAAAATCACGTCTTTTTGACGCCGATCACCCCCGCGCCAGCCGACGGTGCCGCCGCCGCTTGAGCCGACAGCAAGTGAATCGCCTGCGCCGGAAACACGCGATCGATCGCCGCGCCGACCGCCCACGACACGATCGACGCGAGCAGGAACACCAGCACCTTGCGCAGCAGGCCCGGCTCCAGGTATTCGTCAAGCCGAATGTGCAGATACCAGGCGGCGAGCGCATAGGCGATCAACGAAACGATCAGTGAATACATCGGCAGATTCTCGGATCAGGGCGTGCCGATGTTATCCGCCCCCCGGCCCCTTCGGTGCCTGCCGCGGCTGGCGCTCGACACGGACAATAACAGTTAGTCACTTTCGTTACGATTACTTCGCCTGCGAAGCGCCGAAGCGGCGACCTAGACTGGACTGCAGCGTGGCACCGCCGCGCCACGCACCAGCGGAGGGGGCGATGGACCCGGACTGGCACGTGATGCTGCCCTGGCTGGGAGTGGCCGGCGCGGCGCTCACAGCAGCCGCGGCCGCGGCATGGGAACTGCGGCGCCGAGGGCGCGATGCCGCGCGGGCGCTGCAAAGCGCCGAATCGTGGTACCGCGCGGTCGTCGAATCATCGGACGACGCCATCATCGGCAAGGACCTGAACGGCACCATCCTGAGCTGGAACGCCGCAGCGCAGCGTCTGTTCGGCTACGCCGCCGACGAAGCGCTGGGGCGGCCGATCACGATGCTGTTTCCACCGGGAACCGAACACGAAGAGACGGTGTTGCTGCACCGCATACGAAGCGGCGAGCACATCAGCCATTACGAGGCCGAACGCATCTGCCGCGACGGCCGCACGGTCACCGTGTCGCTGAGCATCTCGCCGATCAAGGACGCAAGCGGCCGCGTCGTCGGTGCGTCGAAGATCGCGCGCGACATCACCGAGCGCAGACGCATCGAGGCGGAACTGCGTGACAGCCGCCAGCACCTGGCGCTGCTGATCGACCGGGCACCGGTCGCGCTCGCTCTGTTCGACCGCTCGGCGCGCTGCCTGCTGACCAGCCGACGCTGGAGCGAGGAATACGGCGTCGCCGACGGCGACCGCAACGAGTTGTCGAAGCTGCTGCCGCACGCCGAGCTCGACTGGTCCGACGTGCAGCGCCGGGCGCTGGCCGGCGAGACCATGCAAGGCGACGCGTTGCCGGTGTCGCGCGCCGCTGGCGGCCGCGGCTGGTTGCGTTGGGCCGTGCGGCCTTGGCGCGACGACGACGGCAACATCGGCGGCCTGGTCGCGTTCACCGAGGACGTGTCCGGGCTGATCGAGGCGCAGCGCGAGATCGAACGCCTGAACGCCGACCTTCAGCGCCGCGTCGACGAAGGCAGCGTCGCGCTCAGCGGCGCCAACGACGAGCTCGACGCGTTCACCTACGCTGTAGCCCACGAAATGCGCGCACCGCTGCGCGCGATGAGCGGCTTCAGCCAGGCGCTGATCGACGACCATGCCACAGGCCTCGACGGCGAGGCGCGGGTCTATCTGGAACAGATCGACGCCGGGGCGCGACGCATGGCCGCGCTGGTCGACGGCATCCTCGCGCTGGCACGAAGCGCGCGCAGCACGCCGCAACGCGTCGATGTCGACCTCGCCGCGCTGGCGCGCAAGCTGCTGCTCGAGTTCGAACGGCGCGACCGTGCGCGCCCCGTCGACTGGCAGGTCGACGACATGCTGCCCGCGCACGCCGACCCGCGCCTGGCCGAGGTCGCGCTGCGGCTGCTGCTCGACAACGCCTGGAAATTCAGCGCGAACGAAGCGCAGCCGCGCATCCGCGTCAGCGCGGTCACGCTCGACGGCGTCGACGGCTGCTGCATCGAGGACAACGGTGCCGGCTTCGACATGCGCCACGCCGCACGGTTGTTCAAGCCATTCCAGCGCCTGCACCGGCACGACGAATTCCCCGGCGTCGGCGTCGGACTGGCGACCGCGCAGCGCATCGTACAACGCCACGGCGGGCGCATCGATATCGACGCCAGCCCCGGCGCCGGTTGCCGCGTGCGCTTCACGCTGCCGCGGGCGTGACGCGTGACGCGACCTTGCCGTTCAGTGACTGACGAATTGCGCCGCGCCGACCGTGACGCGGTTGCGCCCGGCGCCTTTCGACGCGTACAGCGCACTGTCGACCCGCTGCAACAGGGTTTCGCGGGTGTCGTCGCGCGCGCGAGTGGCGACGCCGAGCGAAGCGGTGAAAGGCTCGAGCATGAAATTGTCGCGCTTGCGCACCAGTCGCAGCGACTGGATGCGCGTGCGTATCGTTTCGGCCAGATGCAAGGCCGCGTCCTCGGGAGTTCGCGGCAACAGCACGATGAACTCCTCGCCGCCGTAGCGCACCGCATGGTCGGCGCCGCGCAGGCATTTGCGGATCACTTCGGCGACGTTGCGGATCACCGCATCGCCGAGCGCGTGGCCGTAAGTGTCGTTGATGCGCTTGAAATGGTCGATGTCGACCATCAACACGCTCAACGGCTCGCCCGAGTCGATCGCCATCAGTTCGTCGAATTGCGCGTCCATGCCGCGGCGGTTCAGCAAGCCGGTGAGCGGGTCCAGCAACGCGGCGCGACGCTGCTGCTCAAGCTCGCTGCGCAGCGTTTCCGTTTCCTCGAGGGTATCGTGCAATTGCTGCTGCAGCCGCTCGTTGCTTCGCACCACGTCGCGCGTCGCGTCGGCCAGGCGCACGACCACCGCCTCGACCGCGTCGGCTGCGGTAGCGCCGTCGAGGTGGTTCAGGCTGGCTTCGAGTTCGCGGCCGAAAGCCGCCGCGCCCTCACCGGCCTCGCCGACACTGTTCGCGAGCTGCTCGACCAGCTGCTTCAGATCGCCGCCGACGCCGCGCAGGTTCTTGTACGGGTCGACCGCGATGTGGCGTTCGTGCAACTCGGCGAGCAGGAAAGCGTCGAGCGCGCGACCGCTTTGCAGGCGCTGGTCGATTTCGGCGCGCAGCTCGGCGTGCGTGCCGGCCGCGTACAAATAAGCGACCGCATAATGTTGCGGAGTCGGTGCGATCGAGTGCTCGAGCAGCAGTTCGAACGCACGCTCGCCGAGCTTGCGCGCTTCATTGAAGTCCTGATGCGCTATCTTGGAATCGACGGCAGGCATGGCAGTGTCCCAGTGGTCGCATGATCGACGGGTTACTCGCCATTGCAACTAAAATGGCAGCTATCCGACGGAACTTGCGGATTTCTATAGGATTCTATACCGCTTATTCCGATTCGCCCCCCCTGAATCGCATGTTCGCAACACCCGAGGTACCGGCGCCCGCACCGGCCGGCTCTATTCACCCGCTAGGCCAGGCGCTGATCGCCGCGGTCGACGAGCGCGACCGCCACACCGGCGCGCATTGCCGCCGGGTGTGCCTGCTCGCGGTCGAGCTCGGCCGCCGCGTCGGACTCGACAGCGCAGCGCTCGGCCTGCTGCACCAGGCTGCGGCCTTGCACGATCTGGGCAAGATCGGCATACCCGACATGGTCCTGCTCAAGCCCGGCCGGCTCGACGACGAGGAATGGGAGGTGATGCGCAGTCACGCCGACCGCGGCGCGCGACTGATCACCGCAGCGGGCTTGCGCGACACCGACGCACTGGCGGCAATCGTGCGGCACCACCACGAGCACATCGACGGCAGCGGCTACCCCGATGCCTTGCGCGGCGATGCGATCCCGCTGCTGTCGCGCATCGTCGCGCTCGCCGACAGCTACGACGCGATGTGCGAACCGCGCGCCTACCGCGACGCCTTGCCGCCGGGGCAGGCGCTGGAGATCATGCGCGGCGAGCGCGGCGTGAAATTCGATCACGAGCTGTTCGCGTTGTTCGAGCAGGCGGTCGCTGGCGTCGGCGACTGAAGCCGTTTCGGCGCGGGCTCGCGAACAAGCCGAAAATGCGCGATAATCCAGGGTTGCCTGGAATCGTGCGATGACCTATTCGGTCAAGGAAATCTTCTACACGCTGCAAGGCGAAGGCATGCAGGCCGGGCGAGCCGCGGTATTCTGCCGCTTCGCCGGGTGCAATCTGTGGTCGGGCCGCGAGGCTGACCGCGCTGGCGCGCAGTGCCGCTTCTGCGACACCGACTTCGTCGGCACCGACGGCAGCGGCGGCGGCAAGTTCGCCGACCCCGCAGCACTGGCCGCCGCGATCGCCGCGCAGTGGCCGGCCGGTGTCGCGGGCAAGCGTTTCTGCGTGTTGACCGGCGGCGAGCCGCTGCTGCAGGTCGACGCCGGACTGTGCGCCGCGCTGCACGCGGTCGGCTTCGAGATCGCGCTCGAGACCAACGGCACGCTGCCTGCGCCCGCCGGTCTCGACTGGATCTGCGTCAGCCCGAAAGCTGGCACCGAGCTGGTGTTGCGCAGCGGCGACGAATTGAAAGTTGTCGTGCCGCAGCTCGGCATCGACCTCGACGCGCTGGCCGCGCTGCCGTTCCGTCATCACCTGCTGCAGCCGCTCGACGATGCGCGGCGCGCGGCAAACACCGCCTGGGCGGTGCAGCGCTGTCTGGCCGACCCGCGCTGGAAACTCAGTTTGCAGACGCACAAGACCTTAGGCATCCGTTGACCCCTGCCGCGCGCATAATGCGCACTGACCGCGAGCGTACCGATCGATGAACAGTGAAACCCAGGAAGCCCCGCAGCGTTATACCGAGCTCGACTTGGACGAGCGGCTGCTGCGCGCGGTGGCCGATATCGGTTACACCACGCTGACGCCGATCCAGCAACGCGCGATTCCGATCGTGCTGTCGGGGCGCGACGTGATGGGCGCGGCGCAAACCGGAACCGGCAAGACCGCGGCGTTCTCGTTGCCGATCCTGCAGAAGCTGCTGCCGCTGGCGAGCACCAGCGTGTCGCCGGCGCGTCACCCGGTGCGCGCACTGGTGCTGGCGCCGACCCGCGAGCTGGCCGATCAGGTGTTCAACAACGTGCAGGCCTACGCGCGTCACACGCCGCTGCGCTGCACCTGCGTGTTCGGCGGCATCGACATGGCGCCACAGACCGCTGCGCTGCGCCAGGGCGTCGAAGTGCTGGTCGCGACCCCGGGGCGACTGCTCGACCACATCGAGGCGAAGAACGTCTCGCTGTCGCAAGTGCAATACGTCGTGCTCGACGAAGCCGACCGCATGCTCGACATCGGTTTCCTGCCCGATCTGCAGCGCATCCTCGCCTACCTGCCGAAGCAACGAACAACGCTGCTGTTCTCGGCGACGTTCTCGCCCGAAATCAGGCGCCTGGCGCAGAGCTATCTGCAAGAGCCGGTGCTGGTCGAAGTGGCACGGCCGAATGCGACCGCGACCAACGTCGAGCAGCTGGTCTACAAGGTCGGCGAGGACAGCAAGCACGCCGCGCTGCTGCAGCTGCTGCGCGACCATGAACTGCGCCAGACCATCGTCTTCGTCAACAGCCGCCTCGGCGCGAGCCGGCTGGCTCGCCTGCTGGCGCGCGACGGCCTGCGCGCGCAAGCGATGCACGGCGACAAGTCGCAGGCCGAACGGCTGGCCACGCTCGACGCGTTCAAGCGCAACGAGGTTGAAGTGCTGGTCGCCACCGACGTCGCCGCGCGCGGCCTGGACATCGCCGAGCTGCCCGGCGTGATCAACTACGACGTGCCGTTCAACGCCGAGGACTACGTGCACCGCATCGGCCGTACCGGGCGTGCCGGCGCGTCGGGGCTGGCGATCACGCTGGCCGCCGAGCGCGACACGCGCGGCCTGGCCGATATCGAGAAGCTGATCAAGCGCTCGATCGAAGTGCGCGAACTGCGCGTCGAGCCTCGCCGGCGCCCCAGCGAACGCCCCAGCGAACGCCCCGGCGAGCGGCGCGACGAGCGCCGCCCGGCCGGCGCGACGCCACGCACCGCGGCGCGCCAGACGCAGGACCCGTGGTTCGACAAACCCTACGAGGCCGATCCGAACGCCAACCCAGGTTGGGAACAGGCGTCGTCGGCGAGCACGAAAAGCACGACGCCGAACATCCGCCAGCGACGCAAAGTCGCGCTGCTGCTCGGCGGCAAGCCGCCGGCTTCGGGCAGCTGAGCAGCACGCGTGCCGCGGCGTTTGCCGCGTTGGCCTGCGGCTTGCGGACCGGCACGGTCAGCGCGACTTCGCGGCCGGCCACAGATCGCGCCACTGCGCGACCGCTGAATCGAGCAGTTCGGCGCTGCTGGCGCCTTGCGGCGTCAGCCCCAGGTGTGCACAGGCGTCGCGCAACGCTGCAAGTCCGGGCACCAGCGGCGCCGCCGCATCGCTTTTCGACAGCTTGCGCCCCTGCGCGTCGTGCACCAGCGCGACGTGCAGATGACGCGGCGACGGCAGCCCGAGCGCCCGCTGCAGCAAGAGCTGGCGCGCGGTCGACGCGGCCAGGTCCTCGCCGCGAACGACGTCGGTGACGCCCTGCGCGGCGTCGTCGACGACGACCGCGAGCTGATAGGCCCACAGCCCGTCGGCGCGGCGCAGCACGAAATCGCCGACCGTCGAAGCGACGTCCTCGCAGCGTTCACCCAGACGCCGGTCGATCCAGCGCACTCGCGCCTCGTCGGGCAGGCGCAGCCGCAGCGCGCGCGGCCCTGCAGCGCGGCGGCAGCCGCCGCGGCAGCTTCCCGGATACGGCAGCTCGACCCCGGGCGCGGGCAGGCGTCCCTGCGCGCGCAGCGCGCGCGCGATATCGCTGCGCGAGCAGCAGCAGGCGTAGACACGGCCGGCGGCGTCCAGCTGCGCCAGCGCCTGTGCGTAGGCCGCGCCGCGCGTCGACTGGCGCAGTGGCGGCGCGTCGGCCAGCAGGCCGCATTCGGCCAGCTGGCGCGCGATCAGCTCGTCGGCACCGTCCACGCAGCGTGGCGCGTCGACGTCCTCGATGCGCAGCAACCAGCGCCCGCCGGCGGCACGGGCGTCGAGCCACGAGGCCAGCGCCGCGACCAGCGAGCCGGCGTGCAGCGGGCCGGTCGGCGACGGTGCGAAACGGCCGACGTACATCGGCCGCCGGTCAGAAGCGCAGGTAGTGGTCGACCAGCATCGCGCCGAACAGCAGCGACAGGTAAACGATCGAGTAGCGGAACATGCGGCGCGCCAGCGCGTCGCTGTAGCGCTGCTTGAGCTCCCAGGCGTAGGCCAGGAACACCGTGTCGAGCAGCACCGCGGCGACCGCGTAGACGATGCCGCTCATGTGCATCGCGAACGGCATCAGGCTGACCGCGGTCAGCAGCACCGTGTACAGCAGCGCCTGCAGCCGGGTGAACTCCGAACCGTGCGTCACCGGCAGCATCGGCAAACCCGACTTGCGGTAATCCTCGGTGCGGTAAAGCGCCAGCGCCCAGAAATGCGGCGGCGTCCACAGGAAAATGATCAGGAACAGGATCAGCGCCTGCGCATCGACGTGGCCGCTGACCGCGGCCCAGCCCAGCACGGGCGGCATCGCGCCGGAGGCGCCGCCGATGACGATGTTCTGCGGAGTCGCCGGCTTCAGCAGCACGGTGTAGATCACCGCGTAACCGATGAAGGTGCCGAAGGTCAGCCACATCGTCAGTGCGTTGACTTGCGTGGCCAGCAACAGCATGCCGGCCGCGCACAGAATGCCGGAGAACGCGATGATCGACGGCGCGTGCAGCTCGCCGGTCGCGCTCGGCCGCCACGATGTACGCCGCATCACCGCGTCGATGCGCTGCTCGACCAGGCAGTTGAACGCAGCAGCGGCGCTGGCCACCAGCCAGATTCCCAGCGTGCCGAACACCAGCGGGCGCCATGCCGGCAGCCCCGGCGTGGCCAGGAACATGCCGATCACCGCGCAGAAGACGATCAGCTGCACGACGCGAGGCTTGGTCAGCGCGTAGTACTGCCTGAGGGTGCGCCGCAGGCCCGGCGCCGGAGGCATCGTGGTCGTTTTCATCGATTGAAGGTCAGAGGGTCTCGACTCGGGCCTCCGGCCCGGTATACGGATAACGTCAGCAGCAGCACCAGCAGCGCGGCGACGCCGTTGTGCGCAACCGCCAGCAGCAGCGGATGCGCAAAGACGACCACCGCGGCACCGAGCGCGATCTGCACGCCCAGCAGCAAGGCGATCTGCCAGGCCAGCCGGCGCAATTCGACATGGCGCGCCATCGCGACGCAGGCCGCGCCGACGATCAGCGCCAGCACCAGCGCGAACAGGCGATGGCCCCACTGGATCGCGACCAGCGCCTGCAGCGTGACGGCCGATCCGTCCTGATTTTCGCCGAGATTACGCCAGAAGGTAAAACCATGCAGCCAGTCGGCTTGCGGATGCAAGGTGCCATTGCACGTCGGGAAACCGGTGCACGCCAGCGCCGCGTAATTGGTGCTGACCCAGCCGCCGAGGAAGACCTGCCACAGCGTGGCGGCCAGCGCCAGCCACAGCAGCGTGCGCGTCGCGGTGCCGGCAGCGGCGCGCGGCAGGTCGTCGCGATTGCGCATCCAGAACCAGGCGGCGAGCACCAGCAGCACGATGCCGCCCATCAGGTGCAAGGTGACGATCAGCGGCTTGAGCAGCAGCGTCACGGTCCACGCGCCGAACAGCCCCTGCAGCACGACCCAGGCGACGAGCAGCAGCGGCAGCCCCAGCCGCACCGAGTTGCGGCGCCGCCGCGTCAGCGCGGCACGCACCGCCATCGCGACGATCAGTGCGCCGATGATCGTCGCGACGTAACGATGGATCATTTCGACCCAGGCCTTGAACGGGCTGACGTTGCCCTGCGTGCCGCCCTGCTCGGCCACCGCCTGGCCGATCTGCACGTGCGCCTGCGCCGGCGTGAAATGGCCGTAGCAGCCGGGCCAGTCGGGGCAGCCGAGGCCGGCGTCGGTCAGGCGGACGAAAGCGCCGAACATCACCAGGTCCAAGGTCAGGAACACCAGCAGCGCGACCAGCTTGGACCAGCGCATGCGCAGCGCCGCGAACAGCACCAGCGCCAGCCCGCCCAGCCACATCGCGGCCTGCACCGCGTGCAGCGAGAACGACCACACGGTCGGTACCGCGGTCGACAGATTGCCGGTCATCGCAAAGGCTCCAGGTGGCGTGGCTTCCAGCCGGCGCTGTTGTACAGCAGTTTCTTGAACACGCCCAGAGCGGGCAGCGGCCGCACCGGAGCGTCGAAGCGCAGCATCAGGTGACCGAGCGGATCGACCAGCCACAGCGTGCCCTCGAGCCCGGCGCCGGGCGCGGTCGGCAGCCAGGCGCGCAACTGCGCCGGGTTCGCGCGCAGCATCATCGTGCCAGCAGCCGGCGCGAGCACGCCGGGATTGATCGGCGCGTCGTCGAGCACCAGCCAGACGCGCGCGACGCGGTACTGATCCTCGCCCGACGCGAGGCGGAACTGGCGCATGTCGAACAGCAACTGCTGGCACGTGGCGTCGCACGCCGCCGGCGCCGCCATCACCATCAGCCAGTAGCCGTCGTAGCGGCGCAAGTCGACGGGCTGTCCGCGCAGGTCGCTCAAGGTCAGCGCCGGCACCGGACGTTGCGGCTCGATCAGCTCGCCGTAGGCCGGTCGGCCGTGCGGATGCACGACGAAGAACAGCAGTGCGGCCAGCACCACCGGAGCGGCCGATACCGCGAAGATCAGCCCCAGCGTGCGCCGCTTGCGCCGTGCGACTTGCGTGTTCAATGTGGCTCCTTCGCCGCAGCGCCGCGGCGCAAGCGCCGTGTCGTGAAATAAACCATCAACCCTGCCCCCAGCAAGCTCATCGCCCACCACTGGTAGGCATAACCGAAATTGCGCTCCATGCCGGTGTCGGCGCGCGGCCACTCGCAGACCAGCCCCGGCTCGCACGGCGCGAGCTGCTGCAGCACATAGGGCATCAATTCGATGCGGTGCGCGGCGGCGAACGACGCAAGCTGCACGTTCTGCCGGATCACCGCGTCAGGCGCGTCCTTGGCGAACGAGAACCACTGCGACGGAGCCGGCGCCAGCCGGCCGGAAACTTCGATCGCGCCGCGGGGCGTGGGCACGCCGGGAACCAGCGAGCCCGGCTGGAAAGCCGAAGCGACCCAGCCGCGCTCGACCATGATCCAGCGCGACGTTCCGGCCAGCCGCAGCGGCGTGAGCACCCAGAACCCCGAACGCCCGTCATACTGGCGATTCTGCAGGAACACGGTCCACTCGGCAGCGTAGCTGCCGCTTGCACGCAGCGGCCGCCATGCGTCGCGCGCGGCGTCGAGCGGCTGCGCGCCCTGCACCAGCGCCGGCCCGCGCATGCTCGCTTCGATGCGCGCGGCAAGTTGCTGCTTGGTCTGGCCACGGCCCCACTGCCAGCGGCCGAGCAGCGCGGTGGCGACGATCAGCGCCAGCGCCACGAGCAGCGTCAGGATTTCCCTAGGCCGCAGCGGCGCGCGCGCGCTTGATGGGACAATCGGTCGTTGCATCAATTCGCCCGCATGCGACGGGCGCGGGAGTAAGCCTTGCACATCATCGTCGTGATCGCCTTCATCGCCATCCTCGTCAGCCTGTTTTCGGGGCTGTACTTCGTGATGAAGGACAAAGGTCGAAGCGACCGCGCGGTCAACGCGCTGAGCTGGCGCATCGGCCTGTCGATCCTTCTGTTCATCTTCATCCTGGTCAGCTACCGGCTCGGCTGGATCCACCCGACCGGCATTCCGCTGACGCCGCGCTGAACACCGCTGGCCGCCCGGCGCGACACGCGCCGGGCGCGCGCCCCGATCAGAGCCAGTAGACCAGCACGTACAGCAGCAACCAGACCACGTCGACGAAGTGCCAGTACCACGCTGCGCCTTCAAACGCGAAGTGGTGCTCGGCCGTGAAGTCGCCGCGAATCATCCGGCGCAGCACGACGGTCAGCATCGTCGCGCCGAGGAACACGTGGAAACCGTGGAAGCCGGTCAGCATGAAGAAGGTCGAGCCGTAGATGCCCGAGGTCAGCTTCAGCCCGAGTTCGGTGTAGGCGTGGTGGTACTCGTATCCCTGCAGGAACAGGAAGCACACGCCGAGCAAGACGGTCGACGCCAGCCAGAAGATCGCCTTCTGCCGATGGTCGGCACGAAGCGCGTGGTGCGAGATCGTCAGCGTCAGCCCCGAGCTCAGCAGCAGCGCGGTGTTGATGGTCGGAATCGGCCACGGATCCATCGCCTTGACCGCCGGGATCAGACCCGACGGGCCGACGCTGGGCCACGCCGCCTGGAAATGCGGCCACAGGATCTGGCTGTGCAAGGCGCCGAGGTCGGGCACTGAGTAGACCCGCGCGTAGTACAGCGCGCCGAAGAACGAGGCGAAGAACATCACCTCGGAAAAAATGAACCAGCTCATGCTCCAGCGGAACGAAGTGTCGACCGCCTGGTTGTGCATGCCGCCTTCGCTTTCGGAAATCGCCCGACCGAACCAGCGGTACAGCGTGAACACCAGCCACAGCAGACCGAAGGCCGCCAGCCACTGCCCGTGCGGCACGCCGTTGAACCAGAACGCGGCACCGAACGCCACCATCACCAGGCCGGTGGCGGCCAGTACCGGGAACGGCGAAGGTCCCGGCACGAAATATCCGTTGTGATTTGCTGTTGTCGACATATCGTCTTCCTCGCGTTTACGAATGACCGGTCGGGATGACCCAATGAATGATGAGCATCAGCAGCCCGACGAACAGGGCTGCCGAGACGAGACCCGCGATGGCCACGTGCACGATGTTCAGATCCTCGAAGTCCTTTTCGCGGTCGCGCGACTTGCGCACGCCGAGGAAGGCCCAGAAGATGGTTTTGAACGCACGCACGAAGGAACCCATCACGGCCTCAGAGCAGTGTCCAGCGCAGCACGAAGCCGACGAAAATCGCCGCGGCGATGCTCAGCGTGATCAGCGCCACCCTCAGGTTGCGGCGCTTCAGGTCCTTGCCGGTTCGGTCGTCCATCGCGCGTCGTTCAGTGGTCGGCGAGCACCCGCGTGGCGGTCTCGTCGAGCTTGGGCGGATGCTCGAAAGTGTGGAACGGAGCCGGCGAAGGCACTTCCCACTCCAGGCCGTGCGCACCGTCCCACGGGCGCTGGGGCGCCGGCTGGCCGCGGCCGCGCAGCACCGGAATCACCACCGCGAACAGGAAATACGCCTGCGCCAGCCCGAAGCCGAGCGCGCCGATCGACGAGATCGCGTTGAAGTCGGTGAACTGAACCGGGTAGTCGGCGTAGCGCCGCACCATTCCGGCCAGGCCGAGGAAATGCTGCGGCAGGAAGGTGACGTTGAAGGTGATCAGCGAGGCCCAGAAGTGGATCTTGCCGGCACGCTCGTCGTACATCACCCCGGTCCACTTCGGCGACCAGAAATAAAAGCCCATGAAGATCGCGAACAGCGAACCGGCGACGAGCACGTAGTGGAAGTGCGCCACCACGTAATACGTGTTGTGCAGCTGAGTGTCGATCGGAGCGGTGGCCAGCACGAGGCCCGAGAAACCGCCGAAGGTGAACACGAAGATGAAGCCGATCGCGAACAGCATCGGCGTCTCGAAGCTCAGCGAGCCGCCGTACATCGTCGCGATCCAGTTGAACACCTTGACGCCGGTGGGCACCGCGATCAGCATCGTCGCGTACATGAAGAACAGCTGGCCCGTGGTCGGCATGCCGGCGGTGAACATGTGGTGCGCCCAAACGATGAACGACAGGATCGCGATCGACGCGGCGGCGTAGACCATCGAGCTGTAGCCGAACAGCGGCTTGCGCGAGAACGCCGGCACCACCGAGCTGACGATGCCGAACGCCGGCAGGATCATCACGTAGACCTCGGGGTGGCCGAAGAACCAGAACAGGTGCTGGTACAGCACCGGATCGCCGCCGCCGGCGGCGTTGAAGAAACTGGTGCCGAAGTGGCGGTCGGTCAGCGTCATCGTCACCGCGCCGGCGAGCACCGGCATGATCGCGATCAGCAGGTAGGCCGTGATCAACCAGGTCCAAGCGAACAGCGGCAGCTTCATCAGCGTCATGCCCGGCGCGCGCATGTTCAGCAGCGTCACGATGATGTTGATCGAGCCCATGATCGACGAGGCGCCCATCAGGTGCACCGCGAAGATCACCAGGTCCATGCCCATGCCCTGCTGCACGGTCAGCGGCGCGTAAAGCGTCCAGCCGACCTGCGGCGAGCCGCCGGAAACGAAGAAGGACGCGGTCAGCAGCATCGCGGCGGGAATCAGCAGCCAGAAGCTGAGGTTGTTCATCCGCGGGAAAGCCATGTCGGGCGCGCCGATCTGCAGCGGAATCATCCAGTTCGCGAAGCCGACCATGGCCGGCATCACCGCGCCGAAGATCATCAGCAGGCCGTGCATCGTCGAGATCGACAGGTACAGCTGCGGGTTCAGGAACTGGATTCCGGGTTCGGCGAGTTCGGCGCGAATCAGCATCGCCAGGATGCCGCCTTCGAACAGCATGAACAACGCGAACAACAGGTACATCGTTCCGATGTCCTTGTGGTTCGTCGAGAACAGCCAACGCCGCCAGCCATGGGGGCGATCGTGGGCATGATCCCCGGCGCCGGCCGGGGCATGGTCTAGCACTGCGCTCATCGGGTGCACTCCTCGGGGTAAATGGAAAGAAGCGGCCTGGCTATAGGTCTATGAAGTTCTGTCGACTTCGCTTGTGGGTGCCAGGCCGTGCTGCGCCGGTGTCAGCTGTCGGCGCCCGACGGCGGCAACTGGCCGCCGCCGGCCTTGATCGCGGCCTGCGTGGTCTTCACCCAGGCCTGGTAGTCGTCCATCGAAACGACCTTGACGACGATGGGCATGAACGCGTGGCCCTTGCCGCAGATCTGAGCGCACTGGCCGTAATAGGTTCCGACCTTGTCGGCCTTGAACCAGGTCGCGCGCACGAAACCGGGAATCGCGTCGAGCTGCACGCCGAACGAGGGCACGTACCAGCCGTGGATCACGTCGGCCGAAGTCGTCAGGATGCGCACTTTCTCGTTGACCGGAACGACCAGCGGATGGTCGACCTGCAGCAGATAGTTGTTCGGCTTGGCCGCGTTGCCGAAAATCTCGCTCATCGGCGTCGTCAGCGTCGAGTAGAAGTTGATGCCCTTGCCGGGGCCGTCGACGTAGTCGTAGCCCCACTTCCACTGGTAGCCGGTGACCTTGACGGTCATGAACGAGTTCGCCGTGTTTTCCTGAGCGACGACGAGCTTGGTCGCCGGAATCACCATCGCGATCACGATCAGCAGCGGCACGATGGTCCACGCGACCTCGACCGCGGTGCTCTCGTGGAACTTGGCCGCGACCGCGCCTTTGGACTTGCGGAACTTGAACACCGAATAGAACATCACGCCGAACACGACGATGCCGATGCCGAGGCAAATCAGCATCACCAGGTAGTTCAGGTCGCGCTGGTCGGCGGCGATCTGCGTCACCGGCGGCTGGAAGTCGATGCCCCAGGTCTGCGGACCGCCCGGAAGGCTCTGCGCGCCGAACGCGTTGGCGACGAACAGCGCCGACGCCGCTGCGAGGTAGTGCTTCAGTTTCATCTTCGGTGTCACCTTCATATGGAAAACTTCGGCCAGCCCGGAATCAGGCGGCGAGCACGGCACGGCGCAAGTCCCTGGCCAGGGTCTCGCGCCGTTCGGGTCGCGTGTAGCGACCGACGAAAGCCTGTTTGCCCGACTCGGAAATCGAGACCAGTCCGTTGTCGTGCACGACGATCCTGGCCCAGCGCGGATTGAACTCGGCGCGCTCGAAGCGACCGCCGCACTCCCACTCGACGACCAGCGCACGGGACGAAATCGCCACGCGCTCGCGGTCGCCGGCGTGACGCGCATAGACCAGCAGCGCGCCGCCGAACGCGAGCAATTCGACCAGCGTGAACGGCGGCACCAGCTTGGCGCCACCGGCCCAGCACAGCAGCGCGACGAACAGCGAGACCAGCGTCAGCGAGACGAAGAACATCAGCAGCTGACGCGGGCTGATCGAACAGTTGCGACGCAACAGCCAGACGAGCGTGTCGTCCTGGCTGAGCGGCCTGCCGAGCAGGCCGAAATCGACACTGTCCACCCACTGCACCTCTGTCCCCAAAATGTGTCGTTCGCCGTCGTTGGCAATCCGGCGCCGACTATTGCTCGTTCGCTTGATCTCGCGCAACACGGCGGTCGCACGAAGCCCTTAATCGGTCCATTATAAGGAGCCGATCGCGCGCGCTGATCCGCACGCAGTCGATTTGGCTCGATTTTGCGCACAATCAAGACGGCCCGCCACTTATCTCGTTCAGCCGATACAACAACAGGCCTCGCGGAGCCGTCGGCGCCGCTTGCACAAAGCGCGTCGTCCGAGGCGCCGGCGCGGTCAGCGCCGCGCGCGCGAGCCGCGCAGCTGCTCTACGGGGAAGGTGGCGACGCCGTCGCGCGCGCCGCGCGTCGCCGGCTTGTAAGCGTGGCCGTAGATCAGCTCGAAACTCAGCTCGACCTCGCCGCCGCCCAGCGCCTGCTGCAGCTGGCGCCAGCGCCGCGGCGTGCGCAACCCCGGCGCGGCAGCGGCGTGCGGCGCACGACCGAGCTCGGCCAGTTCGGCCAGCGCCGCGCGCGCGTCGGGATAACGCAGCGTGACGATTTCCATGTCCATCACCGGTTCGGCGAAACCCTGCGCCAGCAGCAGGTCGCCGAGATCGTGCATGTCGATGAAGTCCGGAGGCACGATGCCGAGCTCGCGCACCGCCGGCGCGCGCAGCTCGCGCAGCGTGTCGGGGCCGAAGCTGGTGAACATCAGCACGCCGTCGGGCTGCAACGCGGCGTTCCAGCCGCCGAGCAGCGCGGCGAGGTCGTCGGCCCACGGCAGCGCGAGGTTGGACCACAGCATCTGCGCGCCGTCGCGCGGCGGCGCCGCGAGCGCGGCCACCTGAACTTCGGCGCGTCCGCGCAGCGCCTGCAGCAGTCGCGGCGGCACGTGGGCGCGGCGCGCGCGTTCGGCCAGCGCGGCGGCCGGCTCGACGCCGACGAGTTGCGCGCGCGGGTACTGCGCGCGCAGCAGCGCGAGGCCATCGCCCCAGGCGCAGCCGACGTCCAGCGCCCGCGTCGGCTGCAGCCGCAGCAGCGGCAGTCGTTCGGCCAGCCGCCTTGCGGCTTCCTGCCAGATGAAAGGCGCGGCACGGCGCGCCAGCCGCTCGCGCGCGAGGCGGCGGCCTTCGGTTTCGGTTGGGATGGCGCTCATCGGGAAGTCGTGACGGCGGGGGCGACGCGTTGCGCACTATAGTGGTTCGGCGGCCGCGACGCCGGCCGCCTGCCTCTTGCCCTGCCGCCTGGCCCAGCGATGCCCGATTCCGCCGCACGCACCGCCGGCGGCGCCGCGCACCCGCTCGCGGCGCCGCTGGCGTGGCTGTGGCCGCGCGGTCTGTGCCAGCTGTGCGCGCTGCCCAGCGGTGAGCCGCTGTGCCCGGCGTGTCTGGCGCAATACTTCGACGACGGTGCGCCACGCTGCCCGCGTTGCGCGCTGCGCGCACCGTGCGGCGCCTGCGCGCTGGCACCGCCACGCTTCACCCGCACGCTGACGCTGGGCGATTACGCGCCGCCGCTGGACCGGCTGATCGAGCGGCTGAAGTTCGGCGCCCAGCCACGGCTGGGCCTCTGGC
>MLJW01000426.1_pt1 | contig 19415 bp, 17 predicted proteins | sample 888231 | NCBI WGS metagenome assembly MLJW01 (sample SAMN05788063, study PRJNA343431) | mine drainage metagenome | isolation source: sample collected from the inflow into an acid mine drainage treatment plant... | place: Germany: Lusatia, lignite mining district
TCCGCTGCTCGAAATCCGCCGCGTCGCGATGAGCTTCAACGACGCGCCGGTGGAGTACCGCCGCTCCCTGGTCAACACCGCCGATTACGAATACCTCAGCGAGATCGCCAAGAGCGAGCGCGGCTAGCGGGCCGTGCCTCGATCAGCGCCGGGCTCCTCTCGCCCGCACAAGAGGAGCCGGCCTGAAATCAGCGCGCCGCATCCGCAAGAATCATGTCCGATGCCTTCTCGGCGATCATGACGACCGGAGAGTTGGTGTTGCCCGACACCAGCGTAGGCATGACCGAGCAATCGACGACACGCAAGCCACCGACGCCATGGACCCGCAGCCGGGCGTCTACCACCGCCATCGGGTCCGAACCCATCTTGCAGGTTCCCGAGGGGTGAAAGATGGTCGCGCCATACTCGCGCGCCCACTCGATCAGGTCGTGGTCGGTGTTCACCGCGGGGCCGGGCCGATACTCCTCCGCGAGGTAAGGGCGGAGAGCCGTTGTGCCGGCAAGCCGGCGGGCAAACTGCGTCGCCGCCAAGGCACAGCGGCGATCGGTTTCGTGCGAGAGATAGTTGGGCTGCATCGCCGGCGGCTGCTGCGCGTCCCGCGACTTGATGAACACCCGGCCGCGCGACTCTGGCCGCAGCTGGCAGACCGAGAAGGTACAGCCCGACCAGGGATGGGGCTTGGCGCCGGCCATTTCCGCCGACACCGTGGCGAAGTGGAACTGAATGTCGGGCGTTCTCGATTCGGGCAGCACCCGGGTGAACAGGCCGCCCTGGTTGATGCCGATGGCCAGCGGCCCGCGGCGATGGAGCAGCCACTTCAACCCCATGCGCGCCTGTCCCCAGAGCGTACGCAGCTCGTCGTTGGTGGTGATCGGCTTGGCCACCTTGTACATCAGGCGCAACTGCAGGTGGTCCTGCAGGTTCTCGCCGACGCCGGGCAGATGGCGAATCACCGGGATGCCCAGCGCCTGCAATCGCGCCCCATCGCCGATCCCCGACAACTGCAATAGCTGCGGGCTCTGCAAGGCCCCGGCAGCGACAATCACCTCGCGTGCGGCGCGGGCCTCATGGGACTTTCCCGACTGCTCGTAGCGCACGCCGGCGGCGCGGCCGCCCTCGAAGACGATGTCGGTGACCTGGGCGTCGGTCTCGACGCGCAGATTGGGGCGCTTCTGCGCCGGCCGCAGATAGGCCACCGCAGTGCTGCAGCGCCATCCTTTTCGCGTAGCGAGCTGAAAATAACCGACGCCTTCCTGACTGGCGCCGTTGAAATCGTCGTTGCGCGGCACCCCCAGTTCCATGGCCCCTTTGATGATGGCGTCCATCAGCTCGTGTCTTGCCTCGATATCCGAACACCAAAGGGGGCCATCGCCGCCATGGTAGGCGCTGGCGCCGCGGGTGTTGTGCTCCGACTTGATGAAATAGGGAAGCACGTCCTGCCAGGACCAACCCCGGTTGCCCAGCTCGGCCCAGTGCTGGTAATCCTCGGCTTGGCCGCGAATGGTGATCAACCCGTTGATCGAGCTCGATCCGCCCAGGCCGCGGCCGCGCGGCCAATAGATCTTGCGGCCGTGCATGTTGGGATCGGGCTCGGTGTAGAAGCCCCAGTTGTAGGTCTTGTGAAACATCGTCTTGCCGTAGCCGATCGGGATGTGTATCCAGAGGTAGTTATCCCTGGGACCCGCTTCCAGCAGCAGGACGGTATGCCTGCCGTTCTCGGACAGCCGGTTGGCCAGCACGCAACCCGCCGAACCGGCGCCGACGATAACGAAGTCATATGACACTCCAGCTCCCCTCTCACACGTTATGACGTAGCTTGTCCCCTATTCCGGCCATGGCCGACGTTGATCGATTGGCCGGTCGAGGCAGTGTCGAGTGACGGCTTCAGGTATTGAGAAAGCCACCGTCGATGGCGATCGTCTGCCCGGTAATAAAAGACGACAAGTCAGATGCCAGAAAAACCGCCAAGTTGGCGACATCTTCTTTTGTTGCGAGTCTAGCCAAAGGAAATCGCGCCAATATCCTCTGCCGGATTTCAGGAGTAAGAGAGTCCTTGACCATATCGGTCTCGACGACCCCCGGTGCGATGGCGTTGACCCGGATTCCATTTGGTCCCAACTCACGGGAAAGACCTTTGGTCAGCGCCACAACGGCCGCCTTGGTGCTTCCATACCAGGTATTTCCGAGGGCGCCGCCGCCCTTCATCGCGGACACGGAAGCGATATTGATGATATTGCCTTTTCCGCGCTCTATCATAGACGGAGCGACTGCCCGAATACAGTTAAACACGCCGGTGAGATTTACGGCAACGAGCTCATCCCATTCTGCATCCGTAGTATTCAAGAAGGGACCCTGGGTCATCAGCCCGGCGTTGTTGACCAGGACGTCAATAGAGCCTCGCTCTCTTACAATTTGTTCAATCGTCGATCGCACTTCAGATCTGTTGCATACATCCATGCGCATCGCGATAGCGGCGGTGCCGAGCTCAGCCGCATTTTTGCGCGCTCCCTCAAAATCGATGTCTGTCACATATACCGAGCAAGCGCTCCGAATAAAGTGGCGAGCGATCTGCGCTCCAATTCCGCGCGCGGCGCCAGTAACCAAAATAGTCTTGCCACCCAGCGTTCGTTCCATACCGGTTTTCCCTAGGTAAGCCCCCCGCAGACGCAAACTGAGGCTGAATGCACGGGATGCAAGCCAGCGCCATCACACATTGGCGGCAGGCATCCGCCTGCCGCCAAGCGGTCGCTAGCGGGCGATGGCAACGTGCGCCGCCGCGGCGTCGATTTCCGCCAGGTCCGTGCCTGTCTTGTCCTCGAGGAAAGACACCGAGACCAGGCTGACGATCGCCACCAGCACCATGTAACCGGCGATCAGCCACGGGTGGTTGCCCCCCATATGCAGCAGCGCCGCCGCGATCAGCGGCGTCAAGCCGCTCGCGAATATGCCCGAGAACTGATAGACGAACGACACGCCGGTGTAGCGCACGCGCGTGCTGAACAGCTCGGAGAACATCGCCGCCATCGGGGCGTACACCGCCGCATAGACAACGCCGAACGGCACCAGGATTGCGAGCGTGGCGAGCACCGTATTGCCGGTTTCCATCAGCCAGAAGGCCGGATAGGCGAGCAATGCCGTGAAAATCACGCCCAGCCGGTAAACCTTGTGCCGTCCGTAGCTATCGGACAGCTTGCCGAATATCGGGATCATGAACACCATGACGAGCGAGGCAAGCGACACCGCGACCAGCGCGGTTATGCGCGGCATCTTGATCGCGGTCGTCAGGTAGGCGATGGAGTACACCCCGTAGACGTTGAACGTGACGCCTTCGATGTAGCGGCAGAGCATGCCGAGTATCGTCTTCCGGGAATGGGTGCGCCACAACTCGATGAAGGGGACTTTCGCCTCCGCCTGTTCCTGTTTCAAACGCCGAAACAGCGGGGTCTCGAGGATCTTCAGGCGGACATAGATGCCGACGGCGACCAGGACGCCGCTCAACAGGAAGGCGACGCGCCAACCCCAAACCAGAAACGCCTGATCCGATACCATCGACAGCAATGCCACCACGATTGTGGCCAGGAGTAAGCCGGCGGGAACGCCGATTTGCGGCCAGCTACCATAGAAACCGCGGCGCTCCTTGGGCGCATATTCGACCGCCATCAGTACCGCACCGCCCCACTCGCCACCGATGCCGAGGCCTTGCATTATGCGCAACACGAGCAAGAGGATCGGCGCCCAGACACCGGCGGTGGCGTACGTTGGCAGCAGCCCGATCAGGAACGTCGCGCTGCCCATGATGAGCAGCGTCAGCACCAGCATGCCTTTGCGCCCGAGGCGGTCACCGAAATGGCCGAACAGGATGCCGCCGATAGGGCGTGCGACGAAGCCGATCGCAAACGTCACGTACGCCAGCAACAAACCGATGAAAGGATCTTGATTCGGGAAAAACAGCTTATTGAACACGAGGCCCGCGACCACCCCGTACAAGAAGAAATCGTACCATTCGATCACGCAGCCGATCGCGCTCGCGAATGCAACCATCTGGATCTCTTTAGCGTCGGCAACATCTTTTGAATTTTCCATCGTCAGTCTCCTTCGGGTTATATTTTTAACCGTCTTGAAATACCTGTGCTGCTCATCGGCCAAATCGAAACCGTGACTTCGGTTCCGGCTTAGCTAATTCCTGCAAAACCCGGATCTCCAGCCGTCCCCGCAGGGCGGATCAGTTGGTCCCGCGGCGAAGCCCTGAATTCTCCGAGCTTTTCAACAGCGTGCGTGGCTTATCCCATGTTCCAGCCATGGCTGACATTGATCGATTGGCCGGTCAAGGCGGCGGATGGAAAGGCGGCAAGAAACAGCGCGACTTCGGCGATATCGGCCTCGCTGGTGAACTCGCCATCCACCGTATTTCTCAGCATGACGTCACGGATCACCGCCTCCTCGCTGATGCCCATCTCCAGCGCCAGCTGGGGCAGTTGCCGTTCCACCAGGGGTGTGCGTACGAAACCCGGACAGATCAGGTTGGCCCGCACTCCGTGGACAGCGCCCTCCTTCGCCACGGTGCGGCACAGCCCCAGCAGGCCGTGCTTGGCCACCACATAGGGGCCCTTCTTGGGCGACGCCTCCTTGGAATGTACCGAGCCCATCAGAATGATGGCGCCGCCGCGTTTTCGCTCGAACATGTGGCGTAGGCAGGCGCGGGTGGTGAGAAAACCGCCGTCGAGATGCACCGCCAGTATCCGCTTCCAGTTCTCGTAGGAAACATCGGCGATCTCCTCGATATGCTGAATCCCGGCATTGCTCACCAGGATGTCCATGCCGCCCAGCGCTGCCACCGCCGCATCCACGCCCGCGACCACCGCCGCTTCGTCGGTGACATTCATTGCCACCGCGAGCGCAATACCGCCAGCGGCATTGAGTTGCGCGGCCACCGCTTCGGCACCCTCGCCGTTCATGTCCGCGACGCACACCTTGGCACCCTCGCGCGCGAACAGGCTGGCAATCGCCGCACCGATGCCGCTCGCGGCACCGGTAACCAGCGCCACCTTGTTCTCCAGTGCCCGCCGCTTCCTTAGTTGCATATTTCCTCCTCCGCCCGAAAGCGTTCAGATGACCAGCACGACTCCGGACACAAGCACGAGAAACAGCAGCGTCCAGCGCCGGAAAACCCGCTCGCTGATGCGGCCAAAAAGCTGACCTCCGAGCCAGATCCCGAAGTAATAAGGGGGGCTGAGCAGCAAGGCGATGAGCATGTTGTGGGAGTCGAGAAGGCCTCTTGAAAAAAGCATCGTCAAGGTCCCAAAGGAAATGATGGCGACAAAGAGCGTGAGATTGGCGCGCGTCACCACCAGGGAATCCGGTCCGGAAAGAAGATACAGGATCACCGGCGGCGCCCCGACGCTCGTCGCACCCACCAGTACGCCGCTGGTCGCGCCGAGGGCGATGGAGGTGCCCAGACGCTGTCGCCCGACATAGCGGAAGCCCGCCAGCATCAGCAGGGAGAACATGACCACCGTCGCCGCGATGGCACGGCGCATCAATTGCGGCTCGATCGTCACCAGCAGGTAACCCCCGAGCGGCACGGTGATGCAGGCGGCGACGCAAATGGGTGCGATGACCCGCCAGTGGGCCAAGCGGGCCGCGGCTGGCAGCATCGGCGCTGCCGCGAAGGTTTCCAGGAGCAGCGCCGACAGCACCGCCGGAATCGGCCCCAGCAGGAGAGAAAGCGTCGGCGTCATCACCATCGCCCCGCCGAAGCCGGTGACGCCGCGCACCACGCCACCGATCGTGGCCATCACCATGGCCCCGGCAAAAGCCGCCGACAACATCGCTCAGGCCACCTAGCGCTCGGCCTCGAACTCATCATGGATGAGCTCGCGGATCCGGCGTTTCAGCGCGAGGAACTCCGGGTCTTCCTCATTGCGCGGCCGGGGCAGACCGACCATGAGATCCGCCTTGACCCGCCCGGGTCGTCGCGTTAGCACGACGATACGGTCAGAGAGGATGATGGCTTCCTCGATGCTGTGGGTGACCAGGATCATCGTCTTGCGCTGGCTCGGATCGCTGTTCGCCAGGATGCGTCCCATCTCGTTCTGCATCTGCGCACGGTTCTGGGCATCGAGCGCGGCGAAGGGCTCGTCCATGAGCAGCACCTTGGGGTCCACCGCCAGGGCCCGGGCAATCGATACCCGCTGCTTCATGCCGCCTGACAGCTGATGCGGAAACCGGTGCTCGAAGCCCTTGAGCCCGACCAGCTGGATATTGCGCTGGATGATGTCCTGGCGTTCCGAAGCGGGGATTTTCTTCATTTCCAGACCGAAGGAAATATTCTCCTTGACCGTCATCCAGGGGAACAAGGCGTAGTCCTGAAAGACGATGGACCGCTGCCACGTGGGCTTGCCGATGGGCTTGTCATCCACCAGGATCTCGCCCTCCGTCGGCTGCTCGAAGCCGGCCATCATGGTCAGCAAGGTCGTCTTGCCGCAGCCGCTATGGCCCAGGACCGAACAGAACTCGTGATCCTCGACTTTGAAGCTGACATCGTCCAGCGCCAATACCGACCCATCCTTGGCATCGTGTCCCGGATAAACCTTGCTGACGTTTGCTACCGTTACAGTACTCATGCCGATATCCTGTTTCCCGCAGACAAGCGATTTACCTGGCCATCACACGGGACCAGGGAAGCAGTCGGCGCCCCAGTTCCCGGATTACCTGATCGATCAGGAGTCCGATCAGACCGATGGTCACCATGCCCACGATGATGTAGTCGGTGCGCAGCACCGTGCGCGCATCGTTGATGAGAAAGCCCAGGCCCGAATTGGCGCCGACCAGTTCCGCCGCCACCAGCGCCATCCAGCCCACGCCCAGACCGATGCGTATCCCCGTGACGATCTGCGGCAAGGCCGCCTTGACCACTATCCGCCACAGAATGCTCCACTCGCTCGCACCGAGGCACCGTGCGGCGCGGATCAGATTCACTTCGATGCTCTTGACGCCGGTAACCGTATTGAGCAGGATGGGGAAAAAGATCGCGAGAAAAATGATGAACTCATTCTGCGTGTCGCCGATGCCGAACCAGAGGATGGAAAGCGGAATCCAGGCGAGCGGCGGCACCGGACGCAGCATTTCCATCAGGGGATCGACCTGCTCATCCACCCATTTCCACCGTCCCATGGCAATGCCGATGGGAATCGAAACGGTCGCCCAGAGGAAGGCCATCATTTCCCGTTCGAGGCTGTCCCGGGCGTGACGAAGCAGTTCCCCGGAGCTGATAAGCTCCCACGCCGCGATAAGAATCTTCGTGGGCGGCGGCAACAGGATACTCGTCGTGCTGTCCAGCACGGACGTGCTGACATACTGCCATAGCAGCAGCAGCACGGCGATCAGCCCCAGGTTCTTCAGCTTGCGGACGAGCTTGAGCCACACCGGCTGATTTTTCCTCGCCACAGGCGCTCTGTTATTCATCAAGTCTCCCTTGTGCCAGGCTCGCCCGGGCAGCATCGCGCCCGGGCGGGCTTGGTCACGGCGTATAGGTTTTCCCGGCGAAGCTCCAGGTCTTGGTCAGGTCACCCTTTTCCGGGAAGGCCTGCGGCACCTTGGTATTGAGCGGCGTCGAATACTCCGGGTAGGGGATTTTGTCGAGCCGTCCGGACCAGTTGGCCGGGATGAACGGCGGTAGCTTCGGTATGGCCCAGCCAAGCTTGGCGAAGGTGTGATCCATGAAGCGGGCGTCGACTGCATTGGCGAAGTCCTGCGCCTTCAACGGCCGCTCGATGCGCTTTTGCTGATAGAGCCAGTTGAAGATCGGCTCGTTCGCCTTGCCCCAGAAATCCGCCAACGGGTACATGTAGGTGGGCTTGGTCAGGTTGTTGTACGCCTTGATCTGCTGCAGCAGGATGGCGGCGGAATAATTCTTCAGGTTCGGGTCTTCCTGCATCGCCTTCACCGCCTGATTCGGGTGCAGCCGGATCCATAGCGTGGCTTCGACCGCGGCATCGGAGAAGGCCTGGACCACGTCCGGAACATGGTCGATCAGTTCCTGCCGGACATAGAAATTGCCCTCGTACACGTTATAGGGAAAGATGGTATCGAGGATACGGCCGTTCTTGCGCTCCTCAGTCATGATGCTCGGCGTCGGATCCCAGGGTACGACACCGGCCAGGCCTTTGGGCAGCGCCATCTGGTCACCCGGCGTCATGTTCTTCAGGATGATGTCTTTGCCCATGATCAGGCCATGGGTGGCCGCCGCCATCTGGAAGTAGAACTCTGCCGAAGAGCCGGTCACGATGCCGATCGTCGCCGGGGGATTGCTACCCTTCAGGTCATCGATGGTTTTCAGCGGCGAATTATTGGGCACCACCAAGGCGTGGAGCAGGTTGGCGTTGATCACCGCGATCGCCTTCACGGGAATTCTCTTGTCGATCAGGGAGGTGAAGGGGAAGTTACCGCCGTTGCCCACCTGGAACCGGCCGGTGATCATGACTTCGTTGATCGCCGGCCCGGAGGGAAAGGCCTGAAACTTGGCTTCGATGCCGCGCTTGGCCAGCAAGCCCTCCTTGTCCATGACGATATTGATGGTGTTCTGGCCCGACCACGGCGCCTGGAAAGCAACCTGCATCGGCCACCAGCCTTTGTCCTTCAACCACTTGATCGATTTGTCCGACACCTTGTCATAGGGCTGCGGCCAACCCCACGCGGTGAACTTCTGCTGCGCCAAACAGAACGTCGGCGCGGCGAGCAATACGGCTCCTGCCGCCAGGGCTGAAACCGCCCGCAGCAGCCCACTCCCCACTTTGGTTTTCGTCATCGCTGTCTCCTTCCGGTTATATTGGCAAGGCCTTGGAATACTCGTGCTGCTCATCGGCTAAGTCGAAACCGTGACTTCGGTTCCGGCAAAGCAAATTCTTGCGGAACTCAGATCCGTATCCGTCCCGACATAACGGATCAGTTCGTACAGCGGGGAAGTCCTGAACTGATAGTCCTCCGGCTTTTTCAACAGCGCGATCAAGTCGCGATCGTAGAACGTCGCGAGCAGCAAGTCCTCATCGCTGGCCGCTGTACCGAGCTCGGAACGCAGGCGCGGAATGCCGGCAGCAAGATGCTCGGCCGGCCGCTCGGTAACCATGTCGCCCGGCCGGATATTCGCCCGCTCGAGGAAAGCCGCGGAGGGCTCGGCAGCGAGCTTCCCGTAGTATCCCAGCGCATACTTGCGGACTTCGTCGGGTATGGTCTTGTAGCGCTCCCCCTGAACCACGTTGAGCACCGCCTGGGTGATGATGTACTGGGCAAAGGGACTGACCAGGATCGGGTATCCCAGGTCGCGGCGCACCTGTGCCGCCTCCTCCAAAATCTCCGGCAGCCTATGCTCCATGCGCATGACTTGCAGTTGCGACTTGAGGTTGGAAATCATCCCCCCCGGCACCTGGTGCTCATAAAGCGCCGGGTCATAGGCGGCGACTTCTCCGCGCGGCTTTCCCTCGCGTTCACAGAGCCAGGCAAAATAGCCGGAAACCTCGTTCATGGCTTCCCGATTGATTCGGGTGGCGACTCCCAGTTCCCTTGCCCGCCGCTCCACATCCTCCATTGCCGGCAGCGAGGCGCCGTTGGCCAGAGGTTCGGCCGCGGTGTGCCCGAAACGGAATCCGCTCGCGATGGCGACCGCATAGACCTCCGGGGCCAGTCCCGACTGGCAGTGGGAATGCAACTGCAGCGGGATGGTGCCGGCCGCCGCAACCACGGCCGGAAACAGCGTGCGCGCCCGCTCCGGCGTCAGCAGGCCGGTGGGATCCTTGATCGATATGAAATCGGCCTTGAGCAAAACCAGTTCCTTGGTCCGCTCCACGTAATAGGCATCGCTATGCACCGGGCTCAGCGTGTAGGTCATCATGGCATTGACCTGCATGCCGGCGGCGTGACCGGAAAGAACCGAGGATTCGATATTGCGATTGTCGTTCAAGGCATCATAGACGGTCAGAACCTTCAAGCCGCGCCGCGCCAGAACATGGGAGTTCAGGCTCACGACATCGTCGGGAAAGAGCTCGAAGGTATAGAGGCTTTGCCCGCGTGTCAGGCCGTCGCAGGGGGTGCGCAGACGATTGCACAGCAGGCCCACGCGTTCCCAGGGATTCTCACGCAGATAGCGCACGCAGACGTCGAATACCGCACCGCCGAGGATATTGATATACGAGTAGCCGACCTCGTCGAGGCGGGAGAGTATCGGGGTCATCATCGCCGTGGTCATGCGGGTCGACCACAGGCACTGATGGGCGTCGCGCAGGGTGACGTCGATGAATCCGAAGGGAGTTCCGGCGGCCCCGTTTTTTCCAGTCATCTCATTTCCCCTGCAGCAGATTGTTCTCGACGAACTGCGTGTGCACATCGCCTCGCAGGAATGCCTCATGGTGCAGCAGCTTGAGATGGAAAGGGATCGTGGTCTTGATTCCGGTGATCTCCATTTCGCAAAGCGCCCGCTTCATCCGCGCGATGGCCTCGGTGCGGCCCTCTCCCCAGGCGACGACCTTCGCCACCAGGGAATCGTAGTAGGGCGGAATTCGATAGCCGCTGTAGAGGTGCGAGTCCACGCGAATTCCTGGCCCTCCGGGGGCATGATAGTGCTGCACGAGTCCGGGGTGAGGGGCAAAGCCGTTTTCGAAATCCTCGGCATTGATGCGGCACTCGATGGCGTGACCGGAGAGGCGGATATCCTCCTGGCGGAGGGCCAGCGGCAAGCCCTGGGCAATCCTTATTTGCGCCTTGACGATATCGATACCGGTCACCATTTCGGTGACCGGATGCTCGACCTGGACGCGCGTGTTCATCTCCATGAAATAAAATTCGCCGCTGCCCTGATCCAGAATGAATTCTATGGTTCCCGCGCTGGTGTAGCCGACGTGGCGACAGAGGCGCACCGCAGCCTCCCCCATGCGCGCCCTCACCTCCTCGTCGAGGACCGGAGAAGGACTTTCTTCGAGCAGCTTCTGGTTGCGGCGCTGTATCGAGCAGTCCCGCTCGCCGAGGTGAAGCACCGTCGCGCCATCGGCGAGAACCTGGATCTCGATATGACGAATATTCGTCAGGTATTTCTCCAGGTAGATCGCATCGTCACCGAAGGACGCCTTGGCCTCGCGCGAGGCATCGGCAAACTGACCGGCGAGCTCGGCCGCGCTGTGCACCACCCGCATGCCGCGCCCGCCCCCGCCTGCCGCCGCCTTCAGCAGGACCGGGTAGCCCAGAGCCTGCGCCACGGCCGCCGCCTCTTGCGCGTTCGACACCTTGTCGCTCGATCCCGGCGTGGTGGGCACGCCCGCCTCACTGGCCAGCTGGCGCGCCCTCGCCTTGTCGCCCATCATGGCAATCACGTCGGCGCGCGGCCCGATGAAGCCCAAGCCCTCCATCTCGCAAAGACCGGCAAAAGCGGCATTTTCAGACAGGAAACCGTAACCCGGATGGACGGCATCGGCCTGGTGAATCAGGGCTGCGGAAACAATGAATTCCGCATTGAGATAACTCTGGTTCGAACGCGCTGGGCCGATGCACACCGCGCGGTCGGCAAGGCGCACGGCCAGCGAATCGGCGTCGGCCTCCGAATAGACCTGCAGCGTCTCCAGTCCGAGTTCGCGGCAGGCGCGGATGATGCGCAGCGCGATCTCCCCGCGGTTGGCCACAAGAACCCGCCGCAAGGGTTTTGCACCGGGAAGGGGCGTCACGCAGCGAGCCTCGGCTCGATCACGACTATCACCTGCCCATACTCCACTGGCTCCCCGTCCCCGACCAATATATGCGTGATGACACCCCGGTTCCCGGCCGGAATCGAGTTCATCAGCTTCATTACCTCGATGATGCCGACGATGGTTTCGGGCTCGACCGCCTCGCCCACTTCGGCAAACGGCTTGGCCCCAGGCTCCGAGGCTCGATAGAAGGTCCCGACCATTGGCGACTTGATGAGAATCGCCCCCTCCGGATAGGCGACGGGCGGAGCGCGCAGCGTGCGCCCAGGCTGCGGAGCAGCTGGCATCTCGTCGGCGACGACGATTTCGCCGCCGCCCAACGGGCCATGCTGCCGATGCTGCACCGGCGCCGCCGCTTTGGCCACGACCGCCTGCGCCGCCGCAGGTGCGGCGATGCCGCGCTTCAGATCAAGCTCGATGTCGCCGACCTTCAGGTGAAACTCGGCGAAATGCGACGATGACTTGATCAGATCAACAATCTGGAGAAGATCCTGATACGTGAAATCGCTCAATTGTCAGTCCTTGTTCTGGGGAAGTTCGCAGCCGCTTTTCAGGCAAAGAAAATGATTGCACAAGGAACTAGATATTGCAATAATGAAATGGATTATTTCATTTAACGAAATATTGTTGCGATGCAAAAAACCCGTGGGGTGCCGGAATCGGCGACGTTGAGGGCTTTCGCTGTGCTCGAATATATCGTGCGGGCGGAGCTGCCCCTGTCGCTTGACGAGCTGACCCAGCAATGCGGGCTACCCAAGCCCACCGTCTACCGCATCCTCGGGCTCCTGCTGCAAGGTGGCCTGCTGCAACGCGAACCGTCTGGCAAGCGCTATGCCGTAGCCTCGCGCCTCGCCGACGCGGCGCTGGAACTGCTCATGCACTCGCCCCTGCGCGCGCGACGACACGCCATACTCGTGCGGCTCGTCGATCAAATCGGCGAGACCTGCAACTTCACCATGCTCGACGGCGATCATGCCGTTTACCTCGATCGCGTGGAAACCTCGTCGCCGGTGCGACTGCTCATGGAAGCCGGCTCCCGCGTGCCGCTTCACTGCACCGCCAGCGGCAAGCTGTTTCTGAGCCAATTGGCGGAGAAGACGGTGCACGAACTGCTCGGTCCCGGACCTTTCAAGCGCTACACCGAACGGACCATCACCGAACCGGGTACGCTGGCGCGCGAGCTCAAGAAAATCCGCGGCGAAGGCGTGGGCAGGGACGTCGGTGAGTATCTCGAAGGTTCCGTCTGTCTCGCCGTGCCGGTGGTCGACGCGAAAGGACGCGTCTGCGCCACGGTGGCGGTACATGGCCCGGCGCCGCGCATGACCTTGAAGCGGGGCCGGGAATTCCTACCGGCACTGCGGCAAGCAGCCCTTGAAATGAGTGAAACCCTGGTCGCCGATACCCCAGCCGAAGCGCGCGCGACAGGCAGAAAGAAATTGAAATCGGTTCCTTGAATAGGAGAGCAGCATGGCAGAACCCGTCATTATCACCGTAGCCATCACCGGCGCCTTGCCGCGCAAGAAAGACAATCCGGCCGTTCCGGTGACGCCAGCCGAGCAGATCGAATCGACGCAGGAGGCCTTTGAGGCCGGCGCCTCCCTGGTCCACATCCATGTGCGCAACCCGGATGAATCTCCCGGCTCGGATCCGGAGCTGTTCGGCAGGGTGCAGGAGGGGGTGCGCAAATACTGCCCCGGCATGATCATCCAGTTCTCGACCGGCGGCCGCGGTCGCGACCAGGCGGCGCGCGGCGTCATGCTCCACCTCAGGCCGGACATGGCGTCGCTGGCCACGGGTTCGGTCAACTTTCCCGCCAGCATCTACGAAAACCCGCCTGACTTCGTCGAGGGCCTCGCCAAAACCATGCTGGAATACGACATCAAGCCGGAAGTCGAAGTGTTCGACCTTGCCATGCTCTATAACGCCGCCAACCTGGTGAAGAAGGGCCTGCTGAAGGATCCGCCGCACATCCAGTTCATCATGGGCATCCCGAACGCCCTACCCGCGCGCCGCTCGATATTCTCTTTCCTGAGATCCGAACTCAAGGAAATATTGCCGCAGGCGACATGGGTGGCCGCAGGAATCGGGAAGCACCAGTTCGAGGTCAACCTGTGGTGCCTGGAGAGCGGCGGACACTGCCGGACCGGTCTTGAGGACAACACCCGTTTTGATCCGACCCGGCTCGCGGCAAGCAATGCCGAATTGGTTAAGAAGATCGTCGACGTCTGCGAGCGTTATCAGCGACGCCCGGCCAGCGCAGCGGAAGCCCGTGCGATCCTGGGACTGCGGCCTTCAGGCTGAAGCGGCAAAACGATCTTCTGGCAAATTGCCGACTGCAGCGAAGCGCTCCTCGCCGGCATTCATCACAAACCGGCCGCCGGGGCAATCGGCTCATGGAAGGGATGCCCGGCTATCCGCAGAAGTCGGGTGGGCTGAGCGGTTCTCACGATCACGCCGTTGACAGCAAGCGTATCGGCGAACGCGACGCTCCCTCCCCGCTTGTCGTCTAGCCCGATAATTAGTTGAATACCCCCGGCGAGCCGGGGGCTTAGCTCGCTAAGTTACCGAAGCAGTATTCAGTTGCGCAGTCGTAGCGTGTTTTCTGGCTCCAATCCAGATTGCCGATAGCGCACTGACTAGCCCCGAAAAACAGACGTAGGAAGCGATAAGCCATGGCTCTCCGTTGCCTTCCTTGAGCAAGTAGGTGGCGATAATCGGAGTGATGCCGCTGGCGAATATCCCAGAGAATTGATATACGAACGAGACGCCCGAGTAGCGAACCTTGGCATCGAACAGCTCTGAGAACAGCGCTGCTTCAGGCCCATAGATCGAGGCGTAGAGTATGCCGAACGGCAGGATGATCGCGAGCCAAACAAGCCTGATATCGCCGCCGCTGTGGTTCATCAGCCAGAAGCCGGCAAACGCTGAAAGACCGGTCAATAGAGAACCCCAGAAATAAATGCGGGTTCGGCCAACTTTGTCCGACAGATACCCAAAGAAAGGGATGGTCACGACCATGACCATGGCAGCCACCATGACCGCCAACAATGCGTCGGTTCTGGCGATCTTCAATGTCTGGGTCAGATAAGCGATAGAAAACACGCCAAAGATGTTAAAGAACACGCCGTCGATGTACCGCGCGCCCATGCCGGCAAGCACATTCCCGGGATATTTGGTGAGCACGTCCATGATCGGCAGTTTGACGAGCTCTCCTGATTTCTTCACCTTCGAGAACTCGGGAGTCTCCATCACATTGAGACGGATATACATGCCGATGGACACGAGAACGATTGAGAATACAAATGCAACCCGCCAGCCCCAGGACAAAAACTGCGCATTGGTAAGTGATGATGAGAGCAGGGCAACCACGCCAGCCGCCAGGCACAGACCGATGGCCAAGCCGATTTGCGGAATGCTGGCATAAACGCCGCGTTTTTCCTTCGGCGCATACTCGAACGCCATCAAAACGGCTCCCCCCCATTCCCCGCCCAAACCGATACCTTGACAAACGCGGAGGAAAAGCAACAGCAACGGAGCCCATATGCCGATCTGTTGATAGGTCGGCAACAGACCAATTAGCACTGTTGCCACGCCCATGATCATGAGGGTCATGACCAGCATGGTTTTACGCCCGAGCTTGTCGCCGAAATGACCGAAAATTACGCCGCCCAGAGGACGGGTCAGAAAACCTACAGCAAAGGTTCCATAAGCCAGCATGATGGAAATCAAGGGATCGGCATTGGGGAAAAAAAGCTTGTTGAATACGATCCCAGCCACCACCCCATAGAGGAAGAAGTCGTACCACTCGATGGTCGCTCCGATGAGGCTGGCCATAATCACCCGCCTTACGGCTAAAGCATTTGTCTGTTGCGTTTTGCTCATGATTGGTCTCCGGTAAATAGGTTTCTTCTAGAAGCGCTGTCGTTGCTGGCGTTAAGAGCTTTTGATTTGGTGCAGGGGCGACGGCCATTGGTTGTCCGCGAGAATCATGTCGGCGGCCTTTTCGGCGATCATGACCGTTGGGGCGTGGGTGTTTCCCGACACGATTTCGGGCATGATCGAGCAATCGACGACGCGCAACCGCTCTATCCCATGCACTTTCAGTCGTTCGTCGACAACGGCCATCGGGTCACCGCCCATCTTGCAGGTTCCGGCCGGGTGGTAGATCGACTGGCTGTAGCGGCGGGCGGCGTCGAGAAGTTCGGCGTCGGACTGAAATTGCCTGCCGGGTACGAACTCGGAAAGGATGTGGGGAGCAAGCGAAGGTGCTTGTGCGATGCGCCGGGCCACTTTGATCCCGTCTATCACCACCGCATGGTCACGCTCATCGGACAGGTAGTTAGGGTGGATGGCGGGATACTGCAGGGCGTCTGCCGACACGATTTCGATGCTGCCGCGGCTGTATGGCCGCAACTGGCAGACCGATGAAGTGAATGCCGAGAACCGATGCGGGCCTTCGCCCGGTTTGTCGGCGCTCAAGGGTTGCATGTGAAACTGGATGTCGGGTCGCTCAGCGTCGGGCCTGGAACGGGTGAAGATCACCACCTGACTCGCCGCCAGCGTCAGCGGACCGGTACGGGACAGCATATACTGCAATCCGATCCACAATTTGTTGAACGGATTGTTGACTTCGTCGTTCAGCGTTCGCTCACGCGTTTTGAACACCAAGCGCACCTGGAGATGATCTTGCAGGTTCCTCCCGACTCCGGGGAGATGGTGGACCATCGGAACCCCGACTTTGCCAAGAAGTTCCGACGGGCCGACGCCGGAACATTGCAGGATCTGAGGCGATCCGATGGCTCCCGCTGAAAGAATGACCTCGGCGGCTGCGCGGGCCTGGTGAAGCTGACCGCCTTGCCGGTATTCGACGCCGACCGCACGCTTGCCTGTGAACAGCACCCGCGTGGTCTGGGCGTTGCTCATGACAATCAGGTTCTGGCGACTTCTGGCAGGGCGCAAAAATCCCTTGGCACTGCTCCAGCGGAATCCTTGGTAAGCGTTCTGCTGAAAGTAGCCGACACCCTCTTGTGTTGCTCCGTTGCAGTCCTCGTTGAATGGAATGCCAATATCTTTGGCGCCGGCGATGAAATGCTCGGCAATCGGGCGCCGCAGCCTGAGATCGGAGACCTTCAGGAGGCCGCCTACACCGTGGTATTCATCGGCACCACGCTCCTGGTCTTCCGACTTCTTGAAGTAGGGCAGTACCTCGGCGTAGCTCCAGCCCTTGTTCCCCAGCTCAAACCAACGGTCGTAGTCCTGATGCTGCCCCCGAACGTAGAGCAGTCCGTTGAGTGAACTCGATCCACCCAATACCTTGCCGCGCGGCCACTGTAGCTGACGGTTGGCAATGCCCTCGTCCGGCTCCGTGACGTAGCACCAATCGAGTTTTGGGTTGTGCATCGTCTTGAAGTAGCCCACCGGGATGTGGATCCACGGATTGCGATCCGAGCCGCCGGCTTCGAGAAGCAGGACCCGGACGCCTGGATCCGCGGACAGTCGATTGGCCAGTACACAACCCGCAGAGCCTGCCCCGACCACAATGTAGTCAACTTCCACCGACATGATGCCTGTCTCCCAAATGCGTCGGCCGGCACCAAGAGCCATGACCAGTCGCCTAGACTTACGAATAAAATGAAACGGTGTGTTTCAATATGATGCGCGGTGACTATTAACCATCGAAAACAACGGATCAAGAAGAATCAGCATCGGAGGCGAATAATGAAACGAAAAACGGGTGAGTTGGATCAATATCGCACTGCAGCTTGGCCGGAGCCTGAGGCTACTGAAGAGAGCGATCCGGGATGCCCGGACTCTCGCAACGATGTCCGGCGCCTGCGACCGTTGACGGTTCTGGAGCACCTGAGTGAAGCGTCGCAACCGCTGACGCTGGCCCAGTTGAGCAAGCTGATGCGGGTGCCAAAAAGCACTTTGATGCGATTGCTGCGTTCCATGGAAATGCACGGCTATGTGCTGCACATGCCGGCTGAGCGTGGTTTTGTTACGGGTGTCCGATCTGCCACGCTCGCCCTGAGAACGCTGCGCGGCTCAAACATACGACGCGAATGTCGAGCGGTGCTTCGCGGTCTGGTAAAGAAGCTCGGCGAAACCTGCAATCTGACGGTGCCCGATGCCGGACGCGTTCTCTATGTTGAGCGGATCGATACGACTGCACCCCTGAGAATGCATTTACAGCCGGGCACCCTGGTGCCCATGCATTGCACGGCAAGCGGCAAACTGTTTCTTGCCTCAATGTCTCTTCTGGAAAGGCGCAGTGTTCTTGCTCATCTGCCGCTGACCAAGCCTTCCCCGCGCACGATCATTGATCGCCAGAAACTCGATATCGAACTCGACAAAATCGCCAGAGATGGTTTCGGCATAGACAATGAGGAATTCGTCCGCGGCATGGTCGCGGTGGCGGTGCCGGTGCGCGGTAATGACCACAAATTGGTGGCAGCCATTGCTTGCCATGCCCCGACTGCGCGTATGTCGCTGGCTGAACTGCGGAACGGGGTGCCAGAACTGCGCGCGGCCGCCGACGCAATGAGACAGGTTCTATTTCCGGCAAAGTCTTGACTTGTGCCGCAGCGAATGACAGCTCTCGCATACCGGTCGCTTATACCCAAGCTAAGCCTGGCATCGATCAACTGTTGAGCAGCCAGTGTTTGTCGCACTAAGCGGCCGTCCCCCGACCAGCCGGTGACAGACCCGCACCGATCCCAACTGAACACGCACGACCAGCGCCAGCGTAGCGTCAAACGCCTTCTGCACTCGCCGGCGAATGAGAGTGCCCAGATATGAGTTTAGATTATATAACTTATGTCAGTACCTTTTATCATTTGCTGCATCGCAACAACACAGGTACTATCACCTCGAAATTGCTTTTGCAGTCTTCTAATCGTCATCTACACATTAGGAAATATTGCTATGAAAGCACAGCTACAGAATGCAGGTCGCATTTTTGACTTTGACGTCGCTCTGGCTTCCATCAATTTGCTGGAAAGAGACCGCATGCGGACGAGAGCCGACCTTGCCCGCGCTGAATTCGTGGTCGATCTGCTGGCTAAGGCCACAAACACCCTGAGAAAATGTGCGGACACCATCAGGAATGGAGTCGTCAGTACGTTTTCCTCAAGGTTCGGCCGTTACCACGGTCGGGCCGCAGAAGTGGCCCGGCAAGAGGCGACTGGTCGATAAGCGATAGCCGCGGACGCTTCCACGTTCCTGCATGAAGAGATAGAAATTCGTGGATAGCTAGATCATGGATGCGCTCAAGCGCGTTGAGGCTGGTCTAGCCTAGTGGTGCACCTCGAACTCATGAGGTCGCCAGCCGCGCGGCCGTCTCCCTTTTCCGCAGGGCGGTGCGCAGGGCGAAGAACAGCTGGACCAGGATCAGCAACGCGCACGCCGCCATGAAGCCGGCGCTGATCGGGCGCTTGACGAACACCAGCAGATCGCCCCGGGAGAGCAAGAGCGCACGGCGGAAGTTCTCCTCGACCATCGGTCCCAGCACGTAGCCCAGCAGGATCGGCGCCGCCGGAAAATCCAGCGCCGCGAATACCGCTCCGATCATCCCGAACACCAGCACCTCGCCGACCTCGAACAGGCTGTTGTTGGTGCTATAGACGCCCACCGCGATGAAGAACAGCGCCGCCGGATACAGGTAGCGGTAAGGCACCTGCAGCAGCTTGA
>MLJW01000427.1_pt1 | contig 19347 bp, 17 predicted proteins | sample 888231 | NCBI WGS metagenome assembly MLJW01 (sample SAMN05788063, study PRJNA343431) | mine drainage metagenome | isolation source: sample collected from the inflow into an acid mine drainage treatment plant... | place: Germany: Lusatia, lignite mining district
GCGCAACAACCCCATCATGGGCGGCGTCATGGCGCAGTTCAGCACCCAGGATCTGAAAGACATCGCCGCCTATGTGTCCAGTCTCAAGGGCCCGCTCTACATCCGCAACGAAGTGCATTGAGCCGCCATCAACCGGGGTTTGGCCTCGGCATGAAAAAGCCGCCCTCTGGGGCGGTTTTTTCATGGGCTGGCGGCGGTGAGCCGGCAGGAGCGGCAGTTCAGGCTTGCGGGCGCAGCAGGTCGAGCAGGCTGCGCGCCACGACCTTGGTGGCGCGGCGCAGATCGTCCAGGGCCAGGTTCTCATCGGCGCGCTTGGCGTTGGATTCAAGAATCGTGCGCGGGCCGGCGCCATAGATCACCGCCGGAATCCCGCGCGCTCCATACAGGCGGACGTCCGTGTAAAGCGGTGTGCCGCGCTCGGGCGGGGTGGCGCCGAACACGGCCTGAGCATGACGCTGGATGACGCGCACCAGTTCGGCGCTCTCGGGACGCGGCCTGAGGGCCGTGGCCAGCAGGAGCCGGCGGAGGTCCACGCGCGCACCGGCCATGCCCGCCGCAGCGGTGGCGATGGTGGCGCGGATCTCGGCTTCCACGCGCACGGGATCTTCCTCGGGAATCATGCGCCGGTCGAGCCGGAACACCACCTCGCCGGGCACGACATTGGTGTTGGTGCCGCCGGCGATCGTGCCGACGTTCAGATAGGGGTGACCGATGCCGGCGATGCCCGATTGCACCTGTGCGTACCGGATGTTCAGCCCATACAGCGCCTGCAGGATGCGCACGGCGGCCTGCAGCGCGTCCACCCCGGTCTGCGGGACGGCTGCATGCGCCATGCGCCCATGGACCGTCACTTCCATCTGCAGGCAGCCGTTGTGCGCGGTGACCACTTCGTAGCTGAAGCCGGCGGCGATCAGCAGGTCGGGGCGGGTGAGCCCCTGTTCCAGCAGCCAGCCGGGACCGAGCTCGCCGCCGAATTCCTCGTCGTACGTGAAATGCAGTTCCACGCTGCCGGCCAGTTCCACGCCCAGGGCCTTGAGCGCCAGGAGGGCATAGGTGTAGGTGGCGAAGTCGCTTTTGCTCACGGCCGCGGCGCGGCCGTAGAGCTTGCCGTCCGCGATGTCGCCGCCGTAGGGATCGTGGGTCCAGCCGGGTCCGGGCGGGACCACGTCGCCATGCGCATTGAGGGCGATGGTGCGGCCCGGGCCGAAGCGCTCCCGCACGATCAGATTGGTGATGCTCTGCAGCCCGCAGGCGCGTACCCGCGCGGCCGGCACGGGGTGGCGCTCGACGCGCAGCCCCAGGGCCTCGAGGCGTTCCGCCGTGTACGCGGCATGGGGCGCGTTGTCGCCGGGCGGCGTGTCGGTCGGTACGCGAACCAGGGCCTGCAGCAGGCGCACCTGGGCGTCGAAATGCGCATCGACCCAGCGGTCGATGGCGTCGAAGTCGGTCGCGGGGGTCAGCATGGGGATGCGGCGAGGTCGTCGAGCAGACGGTTGAAGGCGGCACAGGCGAGATGCAGGTCGTCCGCCGTGCTCGATTCGAGCGGGTTGTGGCTGATGCCGGCGTTCTCGCCGCGCACGAACAGCATGGCCTGGGGCAGCGCCGCGTGCAGCTTCATCGCGTCGTGCCCCGCTCCGCTGGGCAGGCGGTGCAGCGGCAGGCCCAGCGCCTGCACGGCGCGTTCCCAGCGCGCCTGCCATGCGGGGTCGCTGGGCGCGGCGCGCTCGCGCATGGTCTCCTCGAGCGTGAAGCGCAGGCCGCGGCGGGAACAGATGGCCGCCAGCTCGGCGCGCACGTCGCCCAGCAGGCTGTCGCGCTGCGCATCGCTCGGGGCGCGCAGGTCCAGGCTGAAGCGGCAGCGCCCCGGCACGACGTTGATCGATCCGCCCGGCACGTCCAGCATGCCCATGGTCGCCACCGCATCGCCGTCGGCGGCGGCGCGGCGTTCCATGTACAGCGCAAGCTCGGCCGCCCCGCAGGCCGCGTCGTGGCGCTGGCGCATCGGGGTCGTGCCGGCGTGGCTGGCCAGGCCGCAGGTCTCGCCGACGCAGCGCACATTGGCATTGATCGAGGTGACGATGCCGAGCGGCAGGTCCAGCGCGCTCAGCACAGGGCCTTGTTCGATGTGAACTTCGATGAAGCCCAGATAGCGCGCCGGGTCGCGCCTGAGCGCGGCGATGGCGTCCAGGCTGGCGGGCAGGCCGGCATGGAGCATGGCGTCGCGCATGGTCATGCCCGCGGCGTCCCGCTGCTCCAGCCATGCGGGGGCGAAGGCGCCGACCAGGGCGCCCGAGCCGAGGAACGCGGCTTTGTAGCGCTGCCCCTCCTCCTCGGCGAAGGCGACCACCTCGATGCCATAGGGCATGCGCCGCCCCGCGCGGCGCAGTTCGCGCACGCAGGCCATGGGAATGAGAATGCCGATGCGGCCGTCGTATTTGCCGGCGTTGCGCACCGTGTCGTAGTGGCTGCCGGTGAGCAGGCGGCGGGCCTGAGGATCGCTGCCGTGATAAATGCCCACGACATTGCCGACCGCGTCGATGGCGACGTCGTCGAAGCCGCAGGCATGCACCCAGTCCTGGATGTCGCGCGCACAGGCCCGGTGCGCGTCGGTGAGGTAGGTCGCCGTGAGCTGGCCGTTCGCGGCCCATTCGGGTTCGCTGTGGGCGGCCAGGGCCTCGCACCAGTCCCACACCGCGTTGCCCAGCGCGGGTTCGAAGCCGAACTTTTGGTTCAGCCGGATTTCGGCGATGCGGTGGATCTGGCGCAGGCATTCCGCGAATTCGACGTCGTCAGGGTTGTGCAGGCGGCGTTCGAGCGCGGCGATGATCTGTCCGCGCGTCAGGACCGTGCCGCGTGGACCGCGCACCGCAAGGATGAAGGGCCAGCCGAAGCGGGCCGAATACGCGGCGTTGAGGTCGCGGAGTTGCGCAAATTCACCGGGCGAGCAATGCGCGAGGCCCGCGCGGCCCTGCTCGTCGATCGATTCGGGTGTGAGGTCGCCAGCCGGCGCGGCCTTCCCGGCAAGTTCGGGATGCGCGCGGACGAGCGCAAGTTGCTGCTCGTGGCCTGCCTCCCGCACTGCGCGCACCAGCGCCTGCTTGAGCGCCGCCAGCGAGGCGAAGGGGCGCAGGTCCCAGGCGCGTTCGGCGATCCACGGCGAATGCTCGTACACACCGGCGAGCGAGGCGATGAAATCCCCGCGCGGCGCTGCATTGAGTTTGGCAAGCAGTTCGCCGCCGTCTTCGGATATCGCGCCGCCCGACATGATCAATTCCACACGAAGGCCGTGGCGGCATCGAAGGGATGGACCTCTTCCCAGTGCCGGGCAATGTCGATGCGCCGGGTCACCCAGACACGGTCGTGGCGCTCGATGTGATCGAGAAAGCGCTGCAGCGCACGGATGCGTCCGGGCCGGCCCAGCAGCCGCGCATGCATGCCCACCGACATCATTTTCGGCGCCTCGGCGCCTTCGGCGTAGAGGGCGTCGAAGCTGTCGCGCAGATAGATGAAAAAGTCCTCGGCCTGGGCGTAGCCCTGCGGCAGGGCGAAGCGCATGTCGTTGGCGTCCAGCGTGTAGGGCACGACGAGGTGCGGGGCAAGCTCGCCATCGGTCCTGCGCACCTGCAGCCAGTAGGGCAGGTCGTCGGCATAGGAGTCGCTGTCGTACACGAGCCCGCCGGCGTCGGCCACCAGGCGGCGGGTGTTCGGGCTGTCGCGCCCGGTGTACCAGCCCAACGGGCGCGCGCCGCAGACTTGTTCGATCGCCTGCAGCCCCAGGCGCATGTGTTCGCGCTCGGTGGCTTCGTCGACGTTCTGGTAGTGGATCCAGCGCCAGCCGTGGCAGGCGATCTCGTGGCCGAGTTCGACGCAGGCGCGGCCCACGTCCGGGAGCCGCTGCAGGGCCATGCCGACGCCGAAGATGGTGATGGGAAGGCCGCGCCGCTCGAACTCGCGCAGCAGCCGCCAGACGCCGGCGCGCGAGCCGTATTCGTAGAGGCTCTCCATGCTCAGGTGCCGGGCCGGGAAGCTCGGCGGGTTGAACATCTCCGAGAGGAATTGCTCGCTGCCGGCGTCGCCGTGGAGCACGCTGCTCTCGGCGCCTTCCTCGATGTTGAGCACGAACTGCACCGCCACGCGCGCCGCGCCCGGCCAGCGGGCGTGCGGCGGGTTGCGGCCGTAGCCGGCAAGGTCGCGCGGGTCGTGGCCTGGGGGCGGCGTGTTCATCGCATCTCGCCTGGATCAGGCGCCGCGCGCGGGGTTGAGGGCCTGCAGCAGGTCGGCGCTGGCGGTGCGCGGCTGGTAGAGCAGGCTGTTCTCGGTGTCGGACAGGTGTGCCTCCATCAGCGCCTTGGCACGCTTGACGTCTCCGGCTTCCATCGCTTGGAGGATTTCGAGATGCTCGTTGGACGAATGCTCCGCCGCACGCGACGATTGGTACATCAGTGTGATGAGGGCACAGCGCGAGATCAGCTCGGACAGGATTTGCGCCAGAACCTGGTTGCCGATGCGCTCGGCCATCAGCACGTGGAAGTCACCGAGCAGGCGCGTGCGGCCTTGCACGTCGATCCGCTTCACCACCGTCTGTTCCTGCTTCATGTGCGCGCGCAGGGCGCGAAAGTCGGCGCTCGTGGCCTTGGCGCAGAACTCCTCGACCAGGTGCTGTTCCAGCATGCGGCGCACCGAGAACACCTGCCTGGCCTCCTCCACCGAGGGCGCGGCGACGAAGGCGCCGCGCGAGGGCTCCAGTGCGATGAGGTGGTCGCGCGAGAGCTGGAACAGCGCCTGCCGCACGATGGTGCGCGACACGCCGTAGATGCTGGCGATCTTCTGCTCGGTGAGCTTGGCGCCCGGCGCGAGCCGGTGTTCGATGATGGCCGCGGTGATGGCGGCCACGATGGTCTGCGTCGAATCCACCGCCGCCAGTGGCGGGCGTGATGGCCCTCTTGCAGGCGCGACCCCGGTTTCCTCAGGTGTCCGGCGCGGTTTGGCGCGCGGCAACGTGGCGTCCCTCATATCGTTGTCCTCTCGTGCGGCGGTGTGAGGTGTGGTGTAAGGCGTGGTGTTGGGTTCATGATCGCGCAGCGTAGCAATTCAGAGGCGCGCAAGGCGGATGCATGGAGGTTCGTTCGCCTCGCGCCTGGTTGCAGCAACGCGGGCGCCCCTTTTGGCACGGCGTTTGCATGACTTGGTGGCATCCTTGCCCGAGGGCTGTCAGAGTGCGTTGCTGCGTCGCGACAAAATTGTTTGGCCGAGCCATTGTATTTCGGTTTTCCTTCAAATAGCATACAGAAAATCAAATTTTTGTATGCAAAAAAATGAGCAAACTGACCACCCATGTCCTCGACACCGCAAACGGCAAACCCGCGGCGGGCGTACGCGTCACGGTGTCGCGCGAGCAAGGCGGGGTGTGGGTCGAACTGAGCACCGCCGTCACCAATGCCGACGGCCGCTGCGATGCGCCGCTGCTGCAGGATGCCGGCTTCGCCTCCGGCCGCTACCGGTTGGTGTTTCACATTGGTGCTTATTTCAGGGAGCAAGGGGCCGTCGTGGAACAACCGGCCTTCCTGGAGCAGGTCCCCATCGAATTCGGTGTCAGCGATGCAGGCGCGCACTACCACGTGCCGTTGCTCGTCACGCCATGGAGTTATTCCACCTATCGCGGCAGTTGAGGTGGAGCATGAACCCACGGCTTCGCCAGGGGGCGTCTACCGCAGGGGCGGCAGACGATTCATTCAACATGGTTTGCAGGAGAGCGAGCATGAAGAGTTTGACGAACAAGGGCAAGGCTGTGCTGGCAGCCGCCTCATTGGCCGCTGTTGTCGCCGGTGGCATACCTGCGGCACAGGCCGCGACCTGGAGCGACGCCTGGGTGCATGCGGCCTACGGCACGAAGTTCGCGGAACCCGGTTATTCGCAGGACATCGCCAAGCGCATTCTTGGGTTTTCTTATGCCGGAGGAGATTCTTGGGGCACGAATTTCTTCAATCTCGACGTGCTGATGTCCGACGCCAGCGATCCCGAGGCCTGTGCGGCCGGCGCCAGCTCACCCTTTTGCGCCGCCGCTGGCGCGCAGGAGTTGTACGCGGTGTATCGCCGAACCTGGTCCTATGACCAGATCAGCGGCAACAAGATCGCCTGGGGGCCGATCAATGACGTCAAGCTCGCCTTCGGCGTGGATTACTCGGCCAAGAACACCACCTTCGCGCCACGCGTACGCAAGCTGCGCATCGGCCCCATGGTCGGCCTCAACGTTCCCGGTTTTGCCGAAGTGGGGCTGGAGCTGTACAAGGAAAGCAATCACAATGGCTTCTCACCGTATCCGCAAGGCGGCGATGTGACCTTCAACACCACCTACGTGCTGGCGGCCGATTGGGGCATCCCTTTTGGCGGCGGCAATTTCAAGTGGACGGGCTTCTTCGACCACATCGGTGCCAAGGGCTTCGGCACGGCCCCGGAAACACTGCTTTCGACCGAGGTGATGTACGACGTCGGCAAGGCGCTGTATGGTGCGCCGAACAAGCTGTGGGCCGGCCTGCAGTACCAGTACTGGCGCAACAAATTCGGCAACCCCGCTTCCAGCGTACCTGGCGCCAAAGCCTCGACACCGATGATCCGTATGGAATATCACTTCTGAGTGCCCCAGGGTCGGCACACCGCCCCGCCATCCGGCTGGCAGGCCGGATGGCGTTCGCCAGCCACGCGCAAGCGCGCAGGCGCTCGCGCGGTGCGGGCTCACCCCACCCGTGGGGGTCAAGAAAACTTGGGAGCGGCCCGACGTTTCCTTGAGAGTGCCCCGGCGTTTCCTTGTGAAACGCCGGCCAGGACAATGTATGCAAGCGCCGGTGTTGTCCGCATGGATGCACGTCCGGCGCCCGGGTCGCCGCAGAGCGTCACCGCCGTTGCTTGCGACGGCACGCGGCCTTGGAGACTTTCGCAGAGCCTGCCGTGGCGAAAGTCGTCTTCATGTGATGCACGGACAAGAACATGACGAACGACCTTCTTGCCACCCTGATCCCCTACGCCGTGAATTGGGCCGGCATGCTGTTGCGCTGGCTGCACGTCATCGCCGCCATCGCCTGGATCGGCGCCTCGTTCTATTTCGTCTGGCTCGACAACAGTCTTGAGCCGCCCAAGGATCCCGACACCCGGGCCAAAGGGGTGGACGGTGAACTATGGGCCGTGCATGGCGGCGGCTTCTACAACCCGCAGAAATACCTGGTCGCACCCAGAACCTTGCCGCAGCACCTGCACTGGTTCTACTGGGAGAGCTACGCCACCTGGCTGTCCGGCTTCGCGCTGCTGTCGGTGCTCTACCTGTACAACGCCGGTATCTTTCTGGTCGACCCACAGGTGTACGCTTGGCCGTCGCCGGCCTTGGCCGGGTTCGCCGCCATCGGTTTCCTGGTCATCGGCTGGTTCGTTTACGACGCCATCTGCCGGTTTCTGGGGCAGGGCCAAAAGGGCGACCGCAACGTGGGCCTGCTCGTGGCCGTCTATGTGGTGATGGCCGCATGGCTGGCCTGCCATCTGTTCGCCGGGCGCGCGGCGTTCCTCCTCACCGGAGCCATGCTGGCCACCATGATGAGCGCCAACGTGCTGTTCTGGATCATCCCCGGCCAGCGCCGGGTCGTGGCGGCCATGCGCGCCGGACAGCCGCCCAACCCGCTGGACGGCAAGCGTGGCAAGCAGCGCAGTGTGCACAACACCTATTTCACGCTGCCGGTGGTGTTCGCCATGCTGTCCAACCACGACAGCTTCGTCTACGACGCGCCAAACAACTGGCTGGTGCTGGTGTTGATGATGCTGGCCGGCGCTCTCATTCGCCAGTTCTTCGTGCTCAAGCACAAGGGCGCCTGGACGTGGCGGTACTGGGTCGTGGCGGCGGCCATCATCCTGGCCGTCGCGGCGGCACTGGCGCCCAAGCCGCAGCCGGCCCAGGCCTCCAGCAAACCGGTGACCTTCGCCCAAGTGCAGCGCATCGTCGCGGAGCGCTGCCTGATGTGCCATGCAGGGGCCGCGGCGAGCAAGGGCGTGCGCCTGGACTCGGCGCAGGCCATCGTGTCGCACGTCCGGGACATCGACCGGCAGGTGGTGGTCACACGGGCCATGCCGCTGAACAACGCCACGCGGATCACGGATGCTGAGCGCGCCGAGATCGCGCAGTGGGTGAAACAGGGCGCCAAGCCCTAGGATCTGTTCACGCTATGTCTTGCGGGCGCAGACATAGCGTGAACAGGCCCTTGGCGCCGTGGCAGCGATTCGGGCAATCTGTCCATAATCCCGTCTGCGCGGCGGGCATCGTGCCCGCCGGCCAGACGGAGAACCCGCAATGCCCGCAATCCGCATCGACATGTTCGAGGGCCGCAGCCCCGAAGTGAAAAAAGAACTCGTCAAGAACATCACCCAGGCCGTGGTCGAGACCCTCAAGTGTTCGCCCGAGGCGGTGGACATCATTCTCAACGAAGTGTCCAAGTCGCACTGGGCCACGGGCGGCAAGCTGTGGAGCGAGCAATGATCGGTGCACCCATCCAGCTTTGAGCCTTTGTGAATGCGACAAAGGCCAGCGTGGTGGTTGCAGCGCCAGCTTGGCGCCAACCCGGCGCGCATCTTGAGCCTGAGGAGACCAGCATGAAAAACCAGAAACGCCATGCCGCGATCGCGGTTCTCGGCATGACCCTGCTCGGCGCCGGCGCCGTCCACGCCGCGCCACCCCTGGCCATCGGCATCAGGCGGCTGACGTTGGAAACCGCGCTCAAGGCGGCGCAGACCGCCATCGAGACCTGCCGGGCCAAGGGCATCCAGGTCGGGGTGACGGTGGTGGATCGCAGCGGCCAGCCCCAGGTCATGCTGCGCGATGTGCTGGCGCCCGACCTCACCGCGCGCGTGAGCGAGCTCAAGGCCTACACCGCCGTGTCGTTCAACGCGCCGACCTCGGCGCTCGATCGGCAGGCACAAAGCAGCCTGGCGCATGTGCCGGGCCTGCTGTTCTCGGCCGGCGCGGTGCCGGTCGCCGCAGGAGGTGTGCTGTACGGGGCCATCGGCGTCAGCGGCGCACCCTCGGGCGACACCGACGAGGCATGCGCCAAGGCCGGCGCGCAGGCCATCGAGGCGGACTTGGACATGCAGTAAACACGCGCGATTCCGCCCCTGCGCGCGTGCCGCGCACGCATCCGCCAGGCTCGCGCCGGGGAGGCCGGCGCCGCACGCATGCTTTGGCGTCGGGTTGGTCAGGGCGAAGAGGATGGGGCGCGCATTGTGGCGCGACATCGCCTGCGCCTCGACCTTGGCAAACAATTTCCCCGCGGCGCTGCACAGGCGCGAGGTCCTGTTGCCCAATGCGGAGTCGATCAAGCCGGCAAGATGCCAAGAAAGCCGGCGATGCGGTTCGAAAGTCCAGAGCGCCCCGAAAGGTCCAAGCGTTATGACTGCGTCGCTGCGACGTAGGGCCTGACCATCTTGGCCGGGTCGACGATGCGGTCGAATTCGGCCTCGGTCACATAGCCCAGCTGGAGCGCGGCAGCCTTCAGCGTCAGGTCGTGATCCTCCGCGTAGTGGGCGATCCTGGACGCCTTGTCGTAACCGATCAGCGGCGCGAGCGCGGTCACCAGCATCAACGAGCGCTCCACATACTCGGCGATCTTCTTCCGGTTGGGCTGCGTTCCCTCGACGAGGAACTTGCGGAAGTTCGTGCAGCCGTCGCTCAGGATCGTGATCGAGTGCATGACGTTGAAAATGATCAGCGGCTTGTAGACGTTCATCTCCAGATAGCCGCTGGCGCCGCCGAAGCCAACCGCGACGTCGTTGGCCATCACCTGCACGGCCAGCATCGTCAGGGCCTCGGCCTGGGTCGGGTTGACCTTGCCGGGCATGATCGACGAACCGGGTTCGTTCTCGGGAATCATCAGTTCGGCAAAACCGGCCCGCGGGCCGCAGGACATCAGCCGAATATCGTTGCCGATCTTGTAGAGCGAGGCGGCCAGCGTGCGCATCGTGCCCGAGAACTGCACGAGCGCGTCGTGCGCGCCCTGCACGGTGAACTTGTTCGGCGCGCTGACGAAAGGCAGTCCGGTCAGTCGTGCGATTTCGGCCGCCGCGCTTTCCGCAAACCCCGGTGCCGAGTTGATGCCGGTGCCTACCGCCGTGCCGCCCAGCGCGAGTTGATAGACGCCGCCCAGCGCCGCATCGAGCCGCTCGAGGTTGTCGGCCAGCATGCCCGCGTAGCCGGACCATTCCTGGCCCAGCGTCAGGGGTGTGGCGTCCTGCATATGGGTGCGCCCGATCTTGACGATGTCCTTCCAGTCCTCTGCCTTCGCCGCGATGGCGTCGCGCAGCGCTCGCACCGCGGGAATTAGCCGCCGCGTCGCGTTGACGGCGGTGGCGATGTACATGGCGGACGGAAACGAGTCGTTGGACGACTGCGCCATGTTGACGTGATCGTTGGGATGCACCGGCGCCTTGCTGCCCAGCGGCGTTCCGGCGAGCTGGCAGCAGCGGTTCGAGATCACCTCGTTCACGTTCATGTTGAATTGCGTGCCGCTGCCCGTCATCCAGACGTGCAGCGGAAACATGTCGTGATGCTGCCCGGCGAGAATCTCGTCGCAGACCTGAGCGATCAGTTCGTACCTCGGCGCATCGAGTCGCCCGCCCGCAAGGTTGGCGGCCGCCGCGCCTTTCTTGAGCGTGGCGTAAGCCGTGATCATCTCGCGCGGAATCAGATCCGTGCCGATGCTGAAGTGTTCCAGCGAGCGCTGCGTCTGCGCCCCCCAGAGCCGGTCCGCCGGCACCTCGACCACACCCAAGTTGTCCGATTCTTGACGTACGTCCGGCATGTTTCCTCCAGTGCGCGGTTCTTTCGATGCATTCAATCAGAACCTGGGAATTCCGGCCTGGAACGCATTCTTTAAGTGTGCGCCGCGACGCGGCCACCCGGCTTGTGAGGTTTTCCGTGACATGCGCGGTGCACAGGCCGCCAAGACCGAGAAATCCGATAGTGTCGATGCTTTCGGCTAGCTCGCTGAGCACAGGGCTGGCAAGTGCTTGGCGGCAGACGAGCCGTCCACCGTCGCGGCAGAACGCTGGGACGTCACTTGCTCACTTGTCCGCAACCACCACGTGTGTTCGCCAACACCGGCTCAACTGAAGAACTTGCCAAGTGTGACTGTCACCGACTGGGTGGCCGTCAGGCCGATCGAGGGATTCTGGTTGCACACGTCGTCGTAGGGGAAAGCGTAAGCCAGACCGTTGGTACTTACCTGATGGAACAACTGTGCCCACGGGTTGAAGGTTTGGACAGGCGAGACACCGGAGTAGAACGGCCCGCCCGAGCAGTTCACGTCGGTCATGCTGTTGGATACGTTACCGCGGTTGAACGTGGCAGCGAGAATTTTTTGTACGTTTTTAGCGGCGGCGCTGCCGGTGGCCAGGGAATTGGCGCATTGCCAAATATCCACTGAGGGGATGCCCGAACTGCCAGCAACCGTCAAGGTAGGCGCACCACTTTGGGTGAAGGTCAGCGTGCCGCCCTGAACCGTGCCGCTGAAGGTTCCTGAGGCCAGATCAGTGACCGACACAGGATTCGAAGCGGTCCACTGGGCATACCAACTTTGGACTGCCGCGTCGAAATAGGTGCTCAGGCCACCGCTGTAATTGCTCTGTCCGGTAATGGTCTTGGGTGAAAGGGCTCGCAGAGTGGTGATGCCTGAGGGATAGGCGGAAGGTGCAGTAACTGCAATGGATTGGTTGAAATCCACTCCCAGCGCGGCCACGGCACTCAAAATGGCTGGGCGCGAACTCTTGAATTGCCCCTGCAGCGTGCCGCCCGGCGTACCGTCGAGCAGCAGCGGGAAGCCGAACTGATCGACCTGCGTGGTGTTGCCGTTGAAATTGCCGTTGCTGTCGTAGGAAAACTCGATCCAGTCGAATAGCGTGAGTTGCCCCGGATAACCCAAGGGAACGGGCGCGGTTTATTGCGTGCTGCTCAGCACCGTGAAGGGCAACTTCGGTACGCCCACCGAAATGTAGATGCGCCCGCTGAATGCCGCCGTGCCCGTGCCCAGGCCGGGTAGAGTGCTCGTGTTCAGGTTGGCGAGATCAATGACGGTCTTGGTGGTGAGCGAAACGGGAATGCTGTAGTCAGCCCAATTCTGCGGGTAGTTGGCCGCGAGCGTGGCCGCGTCGTTCCCGGAAAGTCCCGCTGAACCCGGGAATGTGCCGGCAGCAAGGGAGTTGTCGACCGTGCTCATGGGGTACGGCATGCCACTGGCGTCGAGGCGATATTGCATATTGCCGGCACTCGTCTGCACTTCACCGACGATGTAGGCATACACCGGCGTGCCGCATGGGAGATCGGTCTGCGTGGCATCGATGATCAGTGGGACGAGCGCCGTAGCGCTGGATCCGCTACTTCCGCAAATGGGAACCGGAGAGCTGCCAACAGTTGATCCGCCCCCACCGCCGCAGGCGGCGAGAATGCTCGATGCCCCCACGCCCAAAATAAAGGTCCGCCGATTCAAGCCGTTTTTGTCCAATTGTGGCCCCCTGAGTATCTGCATGACATTGGATCGTGAATGAATACATTCATCACACATCCTAACGTCCGCGCATGGCAACATTTGCGTATCAAAACGGGAAATCGTGTAACAGTTTTCATCCGTCGTGCGGGTTCCGGCTGCGATCGGGCGCGACGCGCGCCGTTTCGATGCCGAGGCGGTGCACGGCGCTCAGCAGCTTTGTGTGACGGTGTTTGATGCCGGACAAGGCATGGCGTCGCGAACCGGGATTCAATGCGGGGGATCAGCGGACTGGGAAGGGGCCCGATTCATGCATACAGCCAATCTCGTGAACGATTTGCAAACGCGGACCATTCTTTCGGCGCTCGGCTCGCAGCAATTGAAGCGGCTGGTCGGTCATGCCAAGGAACAACGCCTGCCGGCTGGCGAGTTGCTATTCAGCCAGGGCACCGCCGCCGAGCATTTTTATGTCCTGCGCGAGGGAACCGTGCAGATCAGGGTGCCCGCGATCAACGGCCCTGCGCTGGATGTGCAGACGCTCGGCGCCGATGACGTCATCGGTTGGTCGTGGCTGATTCCGCCGTATCAATGGACCTTCGAGGCCAGGGCGCAGACGGACTCGACACTGCTCGTGTTCGACGGCAAGGCCATCTTGCAGGAGTGCGAGCAGGATCCGGCGCTGGGCTACGCGCTGATGAAAATCTTCGCCGCACTGATGTCGCGGCGCCTGCACGCTGCCCGACTCAAGCTGATGGACAGCTGGGCGCCGCCCGGCTGGGCTTAGCCGGCGTGGCGCCGGTCTCGATGGGGTCGCCATCGACTGCGGCCGCCCCCGCCGCCCGGCCTCATGAGGTGGCGAAAAAGCGCCCCGGCGCATTCGGGCCGAGCGTTGGCGTTCATTACCCCTATGCCGGTTTGAAATCCTTGTCCTTCAGGCCTGTTTATCTTGGGTTGCGTCGCTCATAAAGTTTCCTGAAACCGCGCCACCCTTGGCGTGCGACTGCGCCATGCATCCGGCATGGCCGCTCAGGAGACATTCCATGCCCAAGATGACCGCGGTGGAAGCCGCCGTTTGCATTCTCGAGAAAGAAGGCACTCACCAGGCCTTTGGCGTGCCCGGGGCCGCCATCAATCCTTTCTACAGCGCGTTGCGCAAGCGCGGCTCCATCGCCCACGTGCTGGCGCGACACGTGGAGGCCGCGTCGCACATGGCCGAGGGCTACACCCGCGCCGCGCCGGGCAACATCGGCGTGTGCATCGGCACCTCCGGGCCGGCCGGGACCGACATGATCACCGGGCTGTACTCGGCCTCCGCCGATTCCATTCCCATCCTGTGCATCACCGGCCAGGCGCCGCGCGCGCGGCTGTACAAGGAGGACTTCCAAGCGGTCGACATCGAGTCCATCGCCAAGCCGGTGACCAAGATGGCGGTGACCGTGCGCGAGCCGGCGCAGGTGCCCGGCGTGTTCCAGCAGGCCTTTCACCTCATGCGTTCGGGCCGTCCCGGGCCGGTGCTGATCGACCTGCCGTTCGACGTGCAGGTGGCGCCCATCGAGTTCGACCCTGACCTCTACCAGCCGCTGCCCGTGCACAAGCCGCGCGCCTCCCGTGCGCAGATCGAGCGCGCGCTGGACCTGCTGGAGGCCGCGGAGCGCCCGCTGATCGTCGCCGGCGGCGGGGTGATCAACGCCGACGCCAGCGAGCTGCTGGTGGAATTTGCCGAGCTGACCGGGGTGCCGGTGGTGCCCACGCTGATGGCCTGGGGCGCGATTGCCGACGACCATCCGCTGATGGCCGGCATGGTGGGGTTGCAGACCAGCCACCGCTACGGCAATGCGAGCATGCTGGCGTCCGACTTCGTGCTCGGCATCGGCAACCGCTGGGCCAACCGCCACACCGGCTCGGTGGACGTGTACACCAAGGGCCGCAAGTTCGTGCACGTGGACATCGAGCCGACCCAGATCGGCCGCGTGTTCATGCCCGACCTCGGCATCGCGTCCGACGCGCATGCGGCGCTGGAACTGTTCGTCGCAGTGGCGCGCGAGCGCAAGGCGGCCGGCAAGCTCAAGGACCGCGCCGCCTGGGCCGCCGACTGCCTGCAGCGCAAGCAGACCCTGCTGCGCAAGAGCGACTTCGACGACATTCCCATCAAGCCGCAGCGCGTGTACCAGGAAATGGTGGAGGCCTTCGGTGCGAATGCGCGCTACGTCACCACGATCGGCCTGTCGCAGATCGCCGCGGCGCAGTTCCTCAAGGTGGGCAAGCCGCGCAACTGGATCAACGCCGGACAGGCCGGCCCGCTGGGCTGGACGCTGCCTGCGGCCTTGGGCGTGCGCGCGGCCGACCCCAAGAGCGAGATCGTCGCGCTGTCGGGCGACTACGATTTCCAATTCCTGATCGAGGAGTTGGCGGTGGGCGCGCAGTTCAAGCTGCCCTACATTCACATCGTGGTGAACAATGCCTATCTCGGCCTCATCCGCCAGTCGCAACGTAATTTCGACATGGATTACTGCGTGCAGCTGTCGTTCGAGAACATCAACGCGCCCGAGCTCGACGGCTATGGCGTGGACCATGTGAAGGTGGCCGAGGGTCTGGGCTGCAAGGCCGTGCGCGTGCGCGATCCGTCCAAGATCCAGGAGGCCATCGCCCAGGCGCGGGCCTGGATGGCCGAGTTCGCCGTGCCGGTGGTGGTCGAGATCATCCTCGAGCGCGTCACCAATATTTCGATGGGCACCGAGATCGACAACGTCACCGAATTCGAGCCCATCCTCGACCTGTCCCCCGTGGAGGCCTGAAGCCATGCCCAAGTTCGCCGCCAACCTCACCATGCTCTACAACGAGCTGCCCTTCCTCGACCGCTTCGAGGCGGCCGCGAAAAGCGGTTTCAAGGGGGTGGAATTCCTGTTCCCCTACGCCCACGGCGCGGAGCTCATCCGCGACAAGGCGCTGCAGGCCGGCGTGCAGATCGTGCTGCACAACCTGCCGGCCGGCGACTGGGACGCCGGCGAGCGCGGCATCGCCTGCCTGCCCGCGCGCGTCGCCGAGTTTCGCGAGGGCGTGGCCAAGGCCATCGACTACGCCAAGACGTTGGGCGTGACCCAGCTCAACTGCCTGGCCGGCAAGGCGCCTGCCGGCGCCGACCCCGCCGCGCTGCGCAGCACTTTCGTCGACAACCTGCGCTTCGCGGCGGCGCAACTCAAGCCGCACGGCATCCGGCTGCTGATCGAGCCGATCAACACCTACGACATCCCCGGCTTCTACCTCAACCGCACCGCGCAGGCGCTGTCGATCATGGACGAGGTGGGCTCCGACAACCTGTTCCTGCAGTACGACATCTATCACATGCAGCGCATGGAAGGCGAACTGGCCGCGACCATGCAGAAGCAGCTCGCGCGCATTGGCCATCTGCAATTGGCCGACAACCCCGGGCGCAACGAACCCGGCACCGGCGAGATCAACTACCGCTTCCTGTTCCAGCACATCGACGCCATCGGCTACACCGGCTGGATCGGCTGCGAGTACAAGCCCAAGACCACCACCACGGCGGGCCTGGGCTGGCTGAGCGCGCTCTGAAGCGAACCCTCACAGAACCACGAACGGAGATCGACATGGCAACACTCGGATTCATCGGCCTGGGCATCATGGGCGCACCCATGGCGGGCCATTTGCTGGCCGCGGGTCACACCGTGCACGCGCACACCGTGGGCGCCGTGCCGCAGGCCCTGCTCGACATCGGCGCCAAGCCTTGCGCCTCGGGCAAGGAAGTCGCGCAGAAGGCCGACATCGTGTTCATCATGGTGCCCGACACGCCCGACGTGCAGAAGGTGCTGTTCGGCGCCGGCGGCGTGGCCGAGGGCCTCAGCGCGGGCAAGACCGTGGTGGACATGAGCTCCATCGCGCCGATGGAGACCAAGGCCTTCGCCAAGCAGATCAACGATCTCGGCTGCGAGTATCTCGACGCCCCGGTGTCGGGCGGCGAGGTCGGCGCCAAGGCCGCCACGCTCACCATCATGGTCGGCGGCAAGCAGGAGACCTTCGACAGGGTGCTGCCGCTGTTCCAGCTCATGGGCAAGAACATCACCCTGGTGGGCGGCAACGGCGACGGCCAGACCTGCAAGGTGGCCAACCAGATCATCGTCGCGCTCAACATCCAGGCCGTGGCCGAGGCGCTGCTGTTCGCCAGCAAGGCCGGCGCCGACCCGGCCAAGGTGCGCCAGGCGCTGATGGGCGGCTTCGCCTCCTCGCGCATCCTGGAAGTGCACGGCGAACGCATGGTCAAGCGCACCTTCCAGCCGGGCTTCCGCATCAATCTGCACCAGAAGGATCTGAACCTGGCGCTGCAGGGTGCCAAGCAGTTGGGCCTGTCGCTGCCCAACACGGCCATCGCGCAGCAGCTGTTCTCCGCCTGCGCCGCCAACGGCATGGACGGGCTGGACCATTCCGCGCTGTGCCGCGCCATCGAAATCATGGGCAACCACACCATCGCGCCCGATGCCTGAAGCCGCGCGCGGCGACACCGGTCCGTTCACCTCGCGCTAAGGAAAGTCGCCGCCATGCACGATTTCCCCCGCCCCCAGACCGATCCGGTCGGTTTTCTGCGCGCCTTGTTCGACGTGGCCGTGGCCCGCGCGCAGCCGCGCAGCATCATGGCGCCGTTTCTGCCGCCGCCGCCCAAGGGCCGCACCCTGGTGATCGGCGCGGGCAAGGCCAGCGGCGCCATGGTCGAGGCGCTGGATGCGCTGTGGCCGGTTCAGGGAACCGCCGGGCCGTCCCAAGGTTCTCTGACCCCCTCGGGGGGCGAAGGCCGCGCGCGGACTTCGGGGGGCGCACGGGACGCGCCCATCTCCGGCCTGGTGGTGACGCGCTACGGCTATGTGCCGCCGCATCTGCGCGCGCTGCCGGGGCGTATCGAGGTGGTCGAGGCGGCGCATCCGGTGCCGGATGCCGCCGGGCAGGGCGCGGCGCGGCGCATGCTCGAACTGACGCATGGCCTGACGGCGGACGATCTGGTCATCGCGCTGATCTCGGGCGGCGGCTCGGCCCTGCTGGCGCTGCCCGCCCCTGGCCTGACCCTGGCCGACAAGCAGACCATCAACCGCGCCCTGCTCATGAGCGGCGCCACCATCGCCGAGATGAACTGCGTGCGCAAGCACCTCTCGGCCATCAAGGGCGGACGCCTGGCGGCGGCCTGCGCGCCGGCGCCCGTCGTCAGCCTTCTGATTTCCGACGTGCCCGGCGATGACCCGGCCGTCATCGCCAGCGGCCCCACGGTGCCGGACCCCAGCACCTGCGCCGACGCGCTCGCGGTCATCGACCGCTACGGCATCGCCGTGCCGCCGATGGTGCGCGAGGGCCTGCGCAGCGGCGCTCTGGAAACGCCCAAACCGGGCGACGCCGTCTTCGCCCGCAACCGCGTGGAGCTCATCGCCACGCCGCAGCAGATGCTGCGCGCCGCCGCCGACGCCTGCGCACAGTCCGGCATGGCCGCGCACATCCTGGCCGACGACATGGAGGGCGAATCGCGCGACATCGCGCTGGCTCATGCCGCCATCGCCCGCCAGGTGGCGCGCCACGGCCAGCCCTTCAGCAAGCCCTGCGTCATGCTGTCGGGCGGCGAAACCACGGTCACCGTTGCCAAGGGCGCGCAGGCCGGGCGCGGCGGGCGCGGCACCGAATTCCTGCTCGCCGCCGCGCTGGCGCTGCAGGGCGAGCCAGGCATCTGGGCCCTGGCCGGCGACACCGACGGCATCGACGGCAGCGAGGACAACGCCGGCGCCTGGATCACGCCCGACACCCTGGCCCGCGCCGCCCAGCGCGGGCTCAAGCCCCGCGCCCTGCTCGACGGCCACGACGCCTACGGCTTCTTCCAGGGTACCGGCGACCTGCTGGTCACCGGCCCGACCTACACCAACGTCAACGACTTCCGCGCCGTGTTGATCCTTTAGGGCGCGAACAGGCCACGCCGGGATCAATCGTCGATGCTGATCTTCTGCGCCACGTTCTGACCGTTGGTGGTGGTGAACTGCACTTCGGCGCGCACGCCGTTGGCCAGCTTGCCGCCCGTGGGCGCGACGCCGTCGATCAGAATGGTCAGGCCGCTGATCTGGAAGCTGCCGGCGGTCGCGTCGTAGCCGTAGACCACACCGCTGGTCTGGGCCGTTCCGGGCGATGAACCGTTGCCCGATGCGCCCGGGATGGTTTTGAACGTCACGGTATACGCCTGCAGCGTGCCTGCGGCGTTGGTCGCTTCGATTTCGATTGCGGCGCCGTCGACGAGTTGTGCGGCGGCCCCATTCACGAAGACGACATTGGACGCGAGCGCGACCGGACTGCGCATGGTCTGGCCGTCGTCTTTCCAAGTCAGCAAGAAGCTGTTGGTCGTCGGGTTGAACTGGCTGACGGTTCCTTCGTAGTCCACGGTGCCGCCCTCCGGCGCGGCGCTGAACACCTGGGCGGTGCTGGCGTACACCACGTTGCCGCTCACGCTGCCGGCAACGTCCACGAACACCCCATTGCCGAGCGATGCAGCCGAGCCGTTGACAAAGCTGGCTTGCGCCGCATTCACCGTGACTCCCCGCACCGCGAAATTGCTGCTGCTCACGAAATTGGTGATGGTGCCGTGCAGGCGCACCTGCTCGGGCGCCGATGCGAAGGGGCGGATGCTGCTCGCCGTGACCACTCCGGTGGATGGGTCGGCGTCGCCCTCCACCACCACGTATTCGCCTGTGGTGAGGGTCTGCAGCGTCGATGCAAGCGCCGCTGCGCTGGCGTCGACCGGCAGACCGGAGACGGCGAAGCGCGTGCCGTCGAGGTTGGCGACCAGTCCGCCAATCTGTAC